>OIYT01002033.1_pt1 | contig 13126 bp, 12 predicted proteins | sample 1588201 | NCBI WGS metagenome assembly OIYT01 (sample SAMN03283260) | human gut metagenome | biome: human-associated habitat; material: feces | host: Homo sapiens | place: USA | collected 2013
GGGAGGGGCGCGCCGCCTGTTTTCATGCGGGGCTACAGGCGCTTCATCCAGCGCTTTGTGCAAAACAGCGCGATGGAGAGCAGCAGTCGCACCAGCTCTTCCAGGGACAGGATGCCGTAGACCCGGACGATGGGCAGCTTCCACGCAAAGGCCGCCAGCAGCCCCAGGGGAACGCCACACAGCCACGTTCCGATGATGTCGATCCACATCATGTAGCCGGTTTTTCCGCCGCTGCGGATGATACCGCCGCCCAGAATCATATTCTGCACCTTGACCGGAAAGAAGAGGGCGAACACCAGCAGGATCTGATAGGCCGTCGCCTGGATCTCCGGGCTGACGTTGTAGACGCGGACGTAGGATTTCCCACAGACCGCCAGCGCGCCGGACAGAGGCAGGGAGCCGGCAAGGCCCAGCCACAGCAGCTTTTTCGCCTCCGCGTACGCTTTTTCACAGTCCCCGGTACCCAGGGACTTTCCGATGATCAGGGAAGCCGCCTGCGAGAGCCCGCTGAGCAGGCCGATGGTCAGACCCTGCACGGCGGCCGTCATGGTCATGGCCGCGCAGGGGTCCGTCCCGATATGGCCGTAGATGACGCCATAGACGTTTTCTCCCAGGCTCCACAGAAATTCGCAGATCAGGATCGGCGCCAGGATACGGATATACAGAGCCCGCTCCCGGCGTTTCACCAGGGAGGCGTCCCGTCCACGGGAGCCGCCCGCGCATCCGCGCGGCGCGGGCCATGCCGCCGTGAGCGCCGCCCGGGCCAGCCTGCGCCTGCAGAAAACCAGCGTCAGGCCACACGCCGCCAGCTGGGACAGCGCGCTGGCCACGGCCGCGCCCTCCACGCCCAGCCTGGGGAAGCCGCACTTTCCGAAGATCAGCAGATAGTTCATGCCCGTGTTGAGCAGGACCGACAGGAAGCTGGCCGCCAGCGGAAGCGCCGCCGCGTCAAGGCAGCGGAGCAGGACCGACGCGAGGGACGTGACCGCCAGCGGCAGGAAGGTCAGGCAGTAAAGCCGCAGATAGGACGCCGCCTGGGCGTGGGCGGCGGCGTCTTTTGTGTACAGCGCCATGATCTGGCCCGGAAAGGCAATGCACAACAGCGTACAGGCCAGCGCCAGGGCGGCGGCCAGCCGCAGATTGGCCGCAAAGCACGCCTGGAACCGCGCCCGGTCCTCCCGGCCCAGGTACTGCGCCATCATGATTCCCGCCGCCGCGGCCACGGCCCCCAGCACCACCGCGTACATGGAGGCGAATTTCCCACCCAGCCCGATGCCCGCGATGCTGGCGCTCCCCAGGGCCCCGATCATGACCTGGTCCACCACGCTGAAGGAGGACTGCAATAGGGACTGCAACGCCACCGGAACGGCGATACCGGTCACGCGCTTACAAAAGCTGCCATCATGCATCGGAATCGATCCTCCTGACGCTCTCCCGCTCCACCAGACGCACCGGCAGCACCTGAAGCGGCTGGTCCATGGGGCCGGCCTTCAGCGCTTCCAGGGCCGCCAGGGCCCTCCGGGCACGCTCCCCGGTGTCCTGTCCCACGGTGGTCAGGCCCGGATACACGCTGTCACACAGGGGGATGTTGTCGAAGCCCACGACAGAGATATCGCCCGGAATGGCGACGCCCTTTCTCTGCAAAAACAGCATCAGCTCCACGGCGTAGACGTCTGACGCCGCAAAAACCGCCGTGTACGACAACAGCTCCGCGAGATGCGCCTCATAAAACCGCGCCCGGTCCGTTTTGACCATGGGGATCTCCCAAAAATCCGTCCCGCCGCCCATTCCGGCCCGGCATCCGTCCATGCGGTCCTTGTCCATGCAGACCTCGTTGTCCGCCAGACACAGCACCCTGCGGTGCCCCATCCGGCGCAGATACCGGCCCGCCTGATATCCCCCGTCATAGTTGTCCGCCACCAGATTGCAGGTCCGGGGAGACTCCGGGAAAAAGCCGTCGTACACCACCAGGGGAATCCGGATGTTATCCCGCAGCTCGCGGTAATCGCTCTGGCAGAACCCCAGCAGGATCAGTCCCTCCATATTCCACATGGACGCGTAGCGGATGATCTCATTCCACGCGGCGGTGGGCTTTACCATCATAAAATACCCGGCTCGCTCGATCTCCGCGGAAAGGGCGTTGACGGCGGAGGCGATAAAGGCGTCCTCCAGCACCCGGCCCTCGTATTTGGGGTGGTCGTTGATGACCACGCCGATGATGCGGGAGTTGTTCTGCGCCAGGAGCACCCCCGCCATGCTCGGGATATACTGTCTCCGCTCCAGAAGCGCCTGGACCCGCTTCACCGTTTCCTTTGACACCCGCTTCGTCTTTCCGTGAATGACATTGGATACCGTCGCCGTGCTCAGGCCCAGCTCCTCCGCGATATCCTGGATACGCACCCGTTCGCCCATGGCCCATGTCCTCTCTTTTGAAATTTCAGCTTTAGAATAAGGCAAATCCCACGGAAGCACAATAGGTTAATCGCGTAACCGATCCCAAAAACAAAAGGCTGTTTTGTGCACTTCCACAGTGCCGCGCCTCTGGGGCGCGGTACTCGACCCGCCTGCTCACGGCCATGCCAAGGCCCCTGGACTCCATGTGGCGGCCGATGCGAATGGGGCCGTCCTGCTTGTGAAATGCCTCCACGCTGGCCTGAGAGGTCTCTGCCGCCATGCCGTCCAGCGTGTGCTGGAAGCACACATGGCGAAGGCTCCGCTTTTTCATCTATTCCGGATTCAGGTCCACTGTGGAACAGCGGCTCAGGCAAAAGCCGGCCATATGCGGCCTCCATTGAAAAGTATCAGCCGTACCTGTATATCGGGGCGCTGAACAGCTGAAGGAGCCTCTCGGTCTGTTTGCGGTGGACAGACAGGCTCCGCTGGGAGATCAATGCTTAAAAACCCCTTGACAGACGCGAATGTGTCTGCTATACTCCGAACATCCGAATTCATAAATTATGATTTCGGATAATTTGAGAGGGGAGGACTGCGCGTGGAACAGAGTCTGCTGCCGGATGGATCTGTGGAGGCGTTTCGGGCGGTATCCAAGGAATTTGACACCATATATACCAGGTTTGCAAAGGTCTGCGGACTTTCAGAGGCGGAGTTCTGGTCGCTCCTCATGATCCGCGGCGGCGCGACCACCCAGACGGAGATCAGCGATCAGCTGTTCCTCAGCCGGCAGACCGTCAACTCCGCGTTTAAGCTGCTTGTGAAAAAAGGGCTGGTCCGGCTGGAGCCGCTGGAGCACAACCAGCGCACGAAGCAGGTGCTTCTGACCCAGTCCGGCGAGCGGTTCATGGAGCGGCGCATTGACCGCATGCTTGATGCCGAACAGCAGGCGTGGCAGGCCATGGAGGAGCGGGAGCGGGCGCTGCTGACCCGGCTCACGCGCAAATACGCCGGCCTGGTCCGAACGGCTCTGGAGCAAGCCCCAACCACAATTGAATCATCGTCATCGGAGGACCTGTCATCGTAATGACGCGGTCGAAAGAAAGATGTCGGGTGAGCCCGGTTACTGTGCTGGAATGTGTTTGTTCCGGTATGTAGCCGGACATTTTTATGCCGAACACGGAGAAAAACCATTGCCGAGATGATTCGGAGGACGCGCCGGCCGGTTCGGCGGGAAACACGCGTGAAATTCAGGAGGATACCATGTCATCATTAAGAAGAAAGACCCTGTTTACCTATGTGGTCCCGGCCACGCTGACCAACGCCTGCATTTTCCTGTTCACCATCGTGGACGGCATCTTCGTGGGCCACGGCGTCGGCACCCACGGCCTGGGGGCGGTCAACATCGCCGTTCCCTTCACCATGATCTGCGCGGCGCTGTTCATGCTCGCCAGCATCGGCGGCGTGACCGTCACCGCCATCCGCCTGGGCCGAGGCGACCGGGAGGGCGCCAATCAGGCATTCATGCATTCCTTCTCCGCCACGGCGGCGGTCACGGTGGTACTGTCTATTGTAGGCGTGTTCTTTACCGTCCCCGTTGCCCGGCTGCTGGGCGCCGACGACTCCTATCTCCCGATGGTGCGGGACTATCTGTTCTGGTACTCCCTGTTCATCATTCCCTCCGGCCTGTCCGTCAACCTGCAGAGCTTTTGCCGGAATGATGGCTCGCCCACTCTGGTAGCCGCCGCCACTGTCGCGGGCACTTTGTTCAACATCATTGCCGACTGGCTGTTCGTATTCCCTTTGAAAATGGGGCTGATGGGCGCGGCACTGGCCACCGGCATCTCCCAGACCATCACGCTGCTGATCGTTCTGACCCACTTTGTCCGGAAAAAGGGCGCTCTGCGTTTTTGCCGCTTCCGGTCCAATGGCGCTCTGTACCGCAAGCTGGTGTTTCGCGGCCTTCCGGAGATGATCGCCCAGTTTGCAACGCCCATCACGACGATCTGTATGAACCGCGTCCTGCTGGCCAATATGGGTGAGATCGGCGTCAACGCCTTTTCCATCATCTCCTATGTGGCCTCCTTCACCATGTCCGTGCTGTTTGGCAGCTCCGAAGGGCTGCAGCCCCTGTTTGGACAGAGCTACGGCGCGAAAGATGAGGACAGTCTGAAGTACTACTTCCGGGCCGGCGGCGTCATCAGCCTGGTGGGCAGCGCGGTGATCGTGGCGCTGACGGTGCTGCTGGACCGGGGCATCTGCGCCCTGTTCGGCGCGGATGCCGAGACGCTGGCGTTCACGGTGCGGAGTATGCCGCGGTATGTGTGGGGCTTTATCGTCGCTGGCATGAACATCCTCATGTCCGCTTACCTTTACTCCACCAAGCGGTCCAGGCAGGCTATTATCCTGAATGTCATGCGGAGCCTGGTGGTGAACATCGTGGTCATTTTGGGCCTGCCCGCTCTGCTGGGCAAGGGGATCGTGTGGTACACCTTCGGCATCTACGAGTGCATTGTACTGGTGCTGGCGGTGATGCTGCTGATGCACTCTGAGCGGAACGGCATCGAGTACAAATGAGCATCCATTGAGATACAGATAAAAATCAGCGGAGGGTGAGCGGAACATGAAAAACAGCTTTGCGAAAGTGATTCGGATCATAACAGTACCGCCTGTTTTGGCGCTGTCCATGCTGTTGATCCTCCGGTATGAGTTTGGAGATCGATTCGCTTCGATCCCTGTTCTATGGGGGACGATTTTGTGCCTGACGGTCATCCCCGCCTGTGCCTATCCAGCCGCCGCGATCTGGAAAGGCAAAGAGGCTGATACCCGAAGCCGGCAGCGCAAGCTGGCGTTTGTTCTGAACCTCCTGGGGTACGCCGGGGCCTTGCTCCTGAGTGTCATCACCAGCCGCGGGCGGATGCTGCTGGCGGTCACGAACGCCTACCTGATCGCGGCCCTGCTTCTGACGCTTCTGAACAAGACGTTCCGTATCAAAGCCAGCGGCCACGCCTGCAGCTGCGTTCTCCCGTTTCTGTTTCTCATTTACTGGCTTGGCCAAAAGGCCGCCGTCCTCTGTGTTCTGATCTATCTGGCCGAGCTTTGGGCGTCCGTTTCACTGAAACGGCATACGGTCAGAGAGTTTCTGCTGGGCAGCGCCGTGGCGCTGGGCACGTTCGCCTGCGTTTTGGGGGCGCTGCCGCAAGCGGGCTGATCTGTGGGGAGGATGCTTGCGGCAGCGGCGCCGTCATATGCCGTTTGCGGAATAAACTTGCGCCGAACCCGCGTCGCCCACACCTGTATCAAAACCGTGATCGGCCTGGGATACAAATTTGAAGGGGCAAAATGAGGAAGCAACAGACAGAGAAAAAGGGCCGCTGCCGGTTTCTGGAAACCGGCAGCGGCCCTTGGGTTATTTCGTTCCTGTTTCTCTCGCGGACGCTGGCGGTCTTGTCGGTCACGGCGGCGCGGAGCATCCGCCGTGAAGAAGCGCCCTGCCTTGCCCGCTCCGTAACAGCCCGGCCCCGTCCGGACGCGCGTCTATTCACGAGAGCGGGAAGGGGCCGCGCAGCTGGGCTACGACAGCGCGGAGAGCTGCCCAAGAATCATATCAATGACATTTTCACAGTGGACCGGATAACGCTCCTTGAGCACTTCCGGCCCGTTTTCCATCATGACAGGGGCCCCCACGAGATCCAGCATGGAGACGTCGTTGAAGTGATCGCCAAAGGCCATGATCTCGCCGGGAGAAACGCCGATCTCGTCACACAGCCTTTTTAAGCCGGCGCCCTTGGTCGCGCAGGAAAAGTCAATCCAGTTTTTGCCCGCGACGGCCACGTTGACCCGCTCCTTCCACGCTGGAGAGATCGCCTCATAGACGCTCCGGGTGTCCGGCTGGCAGTAGGCGGAGATCTGGACGACCTCGTCCCGGATATCCTCCACGCGGTCTATCATCACGATCCTGCTCCCCAGATAAGGCTGGATATTGGGGAAGGAATCCGGACTTTTCAGCATGAGATAGCTGGTATTCAGACCGGAAAACAGGATTTCACATTCCGGCCGCTCCAAAATCGCGGCGGCAAGGCCGCGGATGATCTCCTGGGAGAGGACCAGCTTTGTGATGGGCTGCTCCGGCTCTCCTTTTCCAAACACCAGCGCTCCGTTTTCACAGACATAGTAGATATGGTCCGCAGAGGGGCCGAACAGGCTGTAAAGGTTGGAGAACTGGCGGCCGCTGGCCGCGCAGAAGGCAATGCCTCTCGACGCAAGCCGCGGTATGAGCGTGTGGAGCTGGGGCGGAAGCGTCTCCTGTCCGTTTTGCAGCAGCGTGCCATCAATATCACAGGCGATCATTCGTACCATAGCGAACTCCCCTCAAATGTGTTCCCAAAACGGCTTCCGGGGCTGTCGTGAAAAAATCCCGCGTGCGGGGAGAGGCTCCACCCGGAGGGATGGAGCCTCAGAAGGGGGACTTACTGCTTCGCCGCCACGCCCAGGGCGCGGTAGACGTCCAGAATACGGACAAAGAGAGGATGGTCCGGCGTCAGGCCGGTGTAGGTCTCCAGGGCCTTCTCCACGCCCTCCGCCTGGATCTTGGCCTGCAGCTCCACGCTCTGGGCGTCGTCCGGGCAGTTGAAACGGAGGGCCGCGGCGGCGCCGAAGATCAGGTGATCCACGGGAAGGCCGTAGGAGTACGCCGTCATCAGCGGCTTGATCAGGCGGTCGGCGGGGTCCAGCTTGCGGATGGGTTCCCGGCCCACCCGGATGGTCTCGTCCTCCAGATAGGGGTTCTGGTAGCGGCTGAAAATACGGTTGATGTAGGCGTGGTGGGCGTCGGCGTCGAAGCCGAACTCCCGGATCAGGCCCTCGCCGCTCTCATAGATCGCCTTGTAGACGATGTCCCCGATGGCGGGGTCGCTGATGCTGTCCCGAATGGTGGTGTAGCCCTTCAGGCTGCCCAGATACGCGCAGATGGCATGGCCGCTGTTCAGGGTGAAGAGTTTCCGCTCCAGATAGGCCAGCAGGTTGTCCACGTAGGTCATGCCGGGGATATCCGCCAGCTCGCCCTTCCAGGCGGAGCGCTCCACGTCCCACTCGGAGTAGCTCTCCACCGCAGCGTCCAGGGGGTTCTCGAAGGAGGGCTTGGGGCAGATGCGGTCCACGGCGCAGTCCGCGAAGCCCACATACTGCTCAATGAAGTCGATCTCCTCCGGGTCCAGGTGGGTGACCACCTCGTTCTTCAGCCGGGTGGTGGTCCGCAGGCCGTTTTCGCAGCAGATGACGTTCATGGGAGAGGTGTTGCCGGCGGCTTTCCGGGCCCGGATGCCGGCGGCGATGGACTTGGCGATGATGGGCAGCACCCGGGGGCCCACCGCGGTGGTGATCAGATCGCACTGGGCGATGCGTTCCGGCAGCTCCGGGCCGTTGGAGAGAACGCCGTCGATGTTCCGGATGGTGATCTCCGCGCACTCCCGGTCCTGCACATGGACCGTGTACTGCTTTTTGGTGTTGATCTCCGTGATGATGGACTCCACCACGTCCGCGAAGGTGACATGCCAGCCCGCCTGCTCCAGCAGGGCGCCCATGAATCCCCGGCCGATGTTGCCGGCGCCGATTTGAATTGCCTGTTTCATCCTCTGCACTCCATTCTTCATAATATTATTTCAATATTGTGCCGCGCACAATGGTTCTCTCAGGAGGCCCGGCTCCGCCGGTTGGTGATAATCCACAAAAACAAGCCGCGAATTTTATGCATCCAGATTGATCGAAAATGATTGCTTTTGATTGATTTTTATGATAACATAAAAATCAGAAGATGTCAATCAAATTCGATCAAAATTTAAGGGGGTTTCAAATCATGTTGGCGGAACAGCGGGCGGAGACGATTTTACATGAACTGACGGAGCTGCGGACAGTCAGCGTATCCCACCTGTGCCGCCTGACCGGCGCGTCGGAGGCGACGATCCGCCGGGATCTGAACTCCCTGGCCCACCAGGGCAAGCTGAGTAAGGTCCACGGGGGCGCCACGCTGGCGGAGGTGGAGGAGGTCTACGGCAAGGCGCCGGAATCCAGCCGCCTGCACATGGCCGAGAAGGACCGCATCGCCCGGTACGCCGCCAGTTTGATCGGAAATGACGATGTGGTCTATCTGGACGCGGGCAGCACCGTGATGCAGATGGTGGAATACCTCCAGAGCTCCAGGGCGCTGTTCATGACCAACAGCATCGAGTGCGCCTGCCGCCTGACGTGGTACAACCTGCAGACCCGGGTGCTGGGCGGGACGCTGAACCCCGGCGCCGTGAACCTGGTGGGGGCCGAGGCGCTGGCGTCCCTGGGGCGCTATAACTTCACCAAGGCCTTTCTGGGCATCGACGGCATCACCGTCAAGCAGGGCTTCACCGCCGCCGACCCGGAGGCCGCGGCGGTCAAGACGCTGGCGGTCTCCCAGTCCCAGCAGGTCTACGTGCTGGCGGACTCCAGCAAGTTCGGCCAGGTGACGGCCGCCTCCGTGGTGCCCCTCAGCGCCGCCCGGATCATCACGGACCGCCTGTACGACCCGGAGTACCGGGAGCACACCGTGGTCACCGAAGTGTGACGGCCCATCAAATCCGTTATCCCATGCGCGGTGATGCCGCGCCGAAATTATAAAAGCAAAGAGAGGAAGTATCATCATGGTATCTGCGAAAACGAAGGTCATCAATCCCCAGGGGCTGCACATGCGTCCCGCCCAGCTGTTTGTCTCTGAGCTGGCGAAGTACAACAGCGACGTCACCATCGTCTTCAACGGCAAAAGCGTCAACGGCAAGAGCATCATGCACCTGATGGCCGCCTGCATCAAGCAGGGCAGCGAGTTGGAGATCCGCTGCGAGGGCGAGCAGGAGGCCGAGGCCCTGAAGGCCGCCGTGGCCCTGGTGGAAGCCGGCCTGGGCGACCTGTAAGGCGCCCGGACCCCAAATCGAATTAGGAGGAACAGAAGATGATCCTACGGGGGATCGCCGCATCGGACGGTATCGGCCTGGGCCGGGCGGTGTGTGTACGCGAAGAAAATCTGGACTATTCCGGCGTGGCCTACTCCGGCAAGGAGTCGGAAAAGGCCCGCCTCCAGGCGGCCATTGAGCAGTTCGAGCAGCGCACCGCCGCCATGGCGGAGCATATCCGCCAGCAGGTGGGCGACAAGGAATCCGAGATCCTCACCGGGCAGATCGCCATGCTGGCGGACCCCTTTATGCGCTCCCAGATGCAGGACGCCATCGACGCCGGCTCCTGCGCGGAGGCGGCGGTGGACAACGTCTGCACCATGTACGCCGACATGTTCGCCGCCGTGGAGGACGAGATGATGCGCCAGCGCGCCACGGATGTCAAGGACATCCGCAGCCGTTTGCTTGGCATCCTGCTGGGCGTTTCCAGCGTGGACCTGTCCGACCTCCCCGCCGGCACCGTGCTGGTGACCCGGGAGCTGACGCCCTCCATGACGGTGGGCCTCCAGAAGGAGAATGTGGCGGCCATCATCACCGCCACCGGCGGCAAGACCAGCCACTCCGCCATCCTGGCCCGGGCGCTGCAGGTGCCCGCGGTCCTCAGCGTCGCCAAGGTGCTGGAGGTGGTGAAGGACGGCGACGGCCTCATCGTGGACGGCGGGGAGGGCATCGCCATCCTCAGCCCCGACGAGCGCACCCGCAGCGAGTATCTGGCCCGGCAGGAGGCGTATCAGGCCCGGATGGCGTCTTTGAGCGTCTACCGGGACCGCCCCACCGTGGACGCGGACGGCAGGGTCTACCACCTGTACGCCAACATCGGCTCCGCCGCCGACGCGGAGACCGCCGCCCGGTCCGGCGCGGAGGGCATCGGATTGTTCCGCACGGAATTCCTGTTCATGGACCGCGCCAGCCTGCCGGACGAGATGGTGCAGTACGAGGCCTACCGGGCCGTCTCCCAGACCATGGCGGGGAAAGAGGTCATCATCCGCACCCTGGACGTGGGCGGCGACAAGGCCATCGAGTACCTGGGCATGGAGAAGGAGGAGAACCCCTTCCTGGGCCACCGGGCCATCCGGTACTGCCTGGACCGGCCGGACCTCTACAAGGTCCAGCTCCGGGCCCTGCTGCGGGCGGGCGCCGAGGAGCGCAACATCAAGATTATGCTGCCCCTGGTCACCTGCGTGGACGAGGTCCGCGCCGCCCGGGAGCTGCTGGAGCAGTGCAAGCAGGAGCTGGCGGAGGCCGGCGTGCCCTATGACAAGGACATCGCCCTGGGCGTCATGATCGAGACTCCCGCCGCCGCCCTCATCGCGGACCTGCTGGCCCGGGAGAGCGACTTCTTCTCCATCGGCACCAATGACCTGACCCAGTACACCATGGCCGTGGACCGGGGCAACGCCCAGGTGGCCCAGCTGTACACGCCCTTCCAGCCCGCGGTGCTGCGGTCCATCCGCAATGTCATCACCGCCGCCAAGGAGGCGGGCATCCCCGTGGGCATGTGCGGCGAGGCCGCGGCGGACCCCGGGCTGATCCCGCTGCTGATGGCCTGGGGCCTGGACGAGTTCTCCGTCAGCACCTCCGCGGTGCTGTCCACCCGGGCCAACATCCACCGCTGGCGGGAGGATGAGGTGAAGCTCATCGCCCAGGAGGCCATGGGGCTGTCCACCGCCTCCGGTGTGGAGGGGTATCTGAAAAAGGTCTCCGCGCCTGAGAAGTGAGGCCGGACGCCGCAAAACGATCCAAAATTTTGAAAATTGTAAGATTAGAAAGGAGTTTCCGCCATGAAAGAGCGCGTGCAAAAATTTGGGCGGTTCCTCAGCGGCATGGTCATGCCCAACATCGGCGCTTTCATCGCCTGGGGCCTGATCGCGGCCTTCTTCATCGCCGACGGCTGGTTCCCCAATGAGACCATCGCCGCCATGGTCACGCCCATGCTGAACTACCTCCTGCCTTTGCTGATCGGCTACACCGGCGGCAAGATGGTGGGCGGCCAGCGGGGCGCCGTCTGTGGCGCCATCGCCACCCTGGGCGTCATCGCGGGCGCGGACATCACCATGTTCATCGGCGCCATGATCGCCGGCCCCCTGGGCGGCCTGTGCATCAAGAAGTTCGACCAGTTCATGGAGGGCCATGTGCCCGCCGGCTTTGAGATGCTGATCAACAACTTCTCCGTGGGCATCCTGGGCGCCATCCTGGCCATCATCTGCGTGTTCATCATCGGGCCGGTGTGCACGGTCCTGACCAGCGCTCTGGGCGCCGGCGTGGGCGTCCTGGTGGACCACGGCCTGCTGCCCGTCACCGCCATCCTGGTGGAGCCCGCCAAGGTGCTGTTTTTGAACAACGCCATTAACCACGGCGTGTTCACCCCCATCGGTACCGAGCAGGCCATGGAGATGGGCAAGTCCATTCTCTTCATGATCGAGTCCAACCCCGGTCCCGGCCTGGGTCTGCTGCTGGCCTACTGCGTGGCGGGCAAGGGCAACGCCCGTTCCTCCGCCGCCGGTGCCGCCATCATCCAGTTTGTGGGCGGCATCCATGAGATCTACTTCCCCTATGTCCTGATGAACCCCATCCTGATCCTGGCCCCCATGATCGGTAACATCTGCGGCATCTTCACCCTGTCCGTGCTGGGCGGCGGCCTGAAAGCCGCGGCCTCTCCCGGCAGCATCATCGCCGAGATGCTGATGACCCCCAAGGGATGCTACTTCGCCAATATTGCCGGCATCGCCGTGGCGGCTGTGGTCAGCTTCGTCATCGCCGTGTTCCTGCTGAAGAACTTCGGGAAGGATGGCGACCTGGAGGCGGCCCAGCAGCAGGTGGCGGCCAGCAAGGCTGCTTCCAAGGGCCAGACCGTGGCCGCTGTGGAGGGCGGCGTGCAGGTGTCCGCCGCCGACGTGCGGAAGATCGTCTTCGCCTGCGACGCCGGCATGGGCTCCTCCGCCATGGGCGCCACCATGCTGCGCAACAAGCTGAAGGACGCGGGCGTCACCGGCATTGAGGTGGTCCACGCCCCTGTCTCCGAGATCCCCAAGGACTGCCAGATCGTCGTCACCCACCACGAGCTGGCCGCCCGGGCGGCCTCCAGCAATCCCGGCGCGGAGATCATTCCCATCCAGAACTTCATGGGCGCCCCCGAGTACGACACCCTGGTGGCGCGTTTCACCAGCGGCAGGACCGAGCCCGCCCCCGCGGAGCCCGCCGCGCCCGCCGCGGAACCCGCGCAGGAGGCCGCCGCCGAGACCGGCAGCGAGCTGCTGGAGCGGAAGAACATCGTCCTGAACTGCGAGCCTGTGACGCCGGAGGAGGCCATCCGGGCCTGCGGCCGGCTGCTGGTGGAGAGCGGCTATGTGGACGAGGCGTACATCCAGGGCATGCTGGACCGCGAGGCCAGCTTCTCCGTGGCCATCGGCAGCCATGTGGCTATCCCCCACGGCACCAACGACGTCAAGCCGCTGATCAAGCGCAGCGGCATGGTGGTCATGACCTATCCGAAGGGCATCGAGTGGAACGGCGACCAGGTCAAGCTGGTGGTCGGCATCGCCTCCAAGGGCGAGGAGCACCTGGAGATCCTGGGCCGCATCGTGGCCATTGCCTCCTGCGACGCGGATACCGACGCCCTTGTGGCCACCGCCGACGCGGAGGGCCTCTTCAAGAAGCTGAACGGCCTCGAATAACGCGGGAGCGCGGGATTTCCGTTTGACAGATCGGCTCTCCTGCCCCATTTCCCCTAAAGCAGGACGCGCCGGATGCCTGAAAGGCAT
>OIYT01002034.1_pt1 | contig 13112 bp, 10 predicted proteins | sample 1588201 | NCBI WGS metagenome assembly OIYT01 (sample SAMN03283260) | human gut metagenome | biome: human-associated habitat; material: feces | host: Homo sapiens | place: USA | collected 2013
CGCCGGAACAAAAAAGGCGCGCTGCGGGAGCATCCCGCAGCGGTGCAAATGCGAGGGCTGCAAGGCAGCAGCGCACCGACGGCACCGACACGGCTGCGGCAAAAACGTCAAAGCCGAGAAATGCTTCCGGTCAGCGGAAGACAGGCGGAAGACGCACCAAAGCCGAGAGATCGTCGCTTTTCGACTTCCCGGATATAACACCGGATGACGTCGTGAACGCTGCCGCAGATACGCCGGAGACGGCTGTAAGCTCCCGCAGCGCACAGAACGCCGCAAAGGGACGCCGCAGCGGTACACGCGACGCCTCCGATCGCAAGACCGAAACAAAGCTGCGCATTATCCCGCTCGGTGGTCTCGGCGAGATCGGCAAGAATATGACAGCCTTCGAGTTCGGCTCGGATATCGTGGTAATCGACTGCGGTATGGGCTTTCCGGAGGAGGACATGCCCGGTGTTGACCTTGTCATTCCCGACATTTCGTACCTCACGGCTAACCGCGAAAAGGTGCGCGGCATACTGCTGACGCACGGTCACGAGGACCACATCGGCGCTGTCCCGTATGTGCTCAAGCAGCTTAATGTACCGGTATACGGCACGGCGCTGACACTGGGGATAATCAAAAACAAGCTCTCCGAGCACAGGCTCGATTTCAAGCCGCAGCTTATCACCGTCAAGGCGGGCGATAAGGTCAAGCTCGGCGTGTTTGAAGCTGAGTTCATTCATGTGAACCATTCCATTGCCGATTCGTGCGCGATAGCGCTCACAACGCCGCGCGGTGTTGTCGTCCATTCCGGCGACTTCAAGCTCGATGTAACGCCCATCGAGGGCGAGATGATGGATCTTACCCGTTTCGGCGAGCTGGGCAAAAAGGGAGTAAAGCTCCTTATGTGTGAATCCACGAATGCGGAGCGCTCGGGCTTTACACCGTCCGAAAGGAGCGTCGGCGGTGCGCTTGAGAACCTGTTCACCGCAAATCCGGACAAGCGTATAGTCATTGCCACCTTCTCGTCAAACGTGCATCGCGTGCAGCAGATAATCGATATTTCGATACGTCACGGCAGACGTGTTGCGCTTACCGGACGCAGTATGCTGAACGTCGTCAGCGCCGCGTGCGAGCTGGGATATATGCATTTCCCCGAGGGAACGCTCGTTGACATAGGCGATATCAAGAGATTCCGCCCGAGCGACCTGACGCTCATTACGACGGGCAGCCAGGGCGAGCCCATGTCGGCGCTTTACCGCATGGCATACGGCGACCACGCGCAGGTCACGCTGAGTACCTCCGATCTTGTGGTGCTGTCGTCAAGCGCGATACCCGGAAACGAAAAATATATCGGCAGGATCATAAACGAGCTCTCCCGCGCGGGGATAAAGGTCATCACCGACTCGGTATTCTTCGGTGTTCATGCGTCGGGGCACGCCTGCGCCGAGGAGATAAAGCTGCTTCAGATGCTGCTGAAGCCCAAGTATTATATGCCCATCCACGGCGAATACCGCCATCTTGCAGCCAACCGCGACCTTGCACTGTTTGCCGGTATGCCGGCAGATCATATATTTATGTCGGATATAGGCAAGGTGCTCGAGATCGGGCGCAACAGCGCCGCATGGGGCGGCAGCGTTCCGTCAGGCAAGGTATTGATAGACGGCTACGGTGTCGGCGACGTCGGCAGCGCAGTGCTGCGCGACAGACAGCACCTCTCGCAGGACGGCATGGTCGTTGTGTTTGCATCGGTCGATATCACGGCGCGGCTCATCCTCACCGCTCCCGAGATAATATCGCGCGGATTCGTGTATGTTCCCGAATCCGAGGATCTGCTTTACGACGCGCGCAAGGCGGCTGCGGAGGAGATCCAGAGCGGTCTCTCGCAGCGCAAGCCCGATATCGAAACGATAAAGGAGCGCGTGCGCCGCGAGGTCGCAAAGTGCCTGTCGTCGCGCACGGGACGCAATCCCATGGTCATACCGGTAATAATCGACCTTTGATTACACCTTGTGGTAAAACTCATATCGTGTGAACAGAATTTATTATAAGTTCAGAATGTGTTCACATAACGAACAGCTTATGCAGTTATAATATACTGTGTCTTATTGCGGGTCCGGCTGCTTTGTCGGCAGTGTCGGTTCCGGAAAAATAAAAAACAAAAAGAAAGATTATGACGCCTGCCGCTGCGCGCGGTCCAGGGGGAAACCCGGGCTTTTTGCCTGCGTCGGAAAGGGCAGGGTACATAACAATGGGAAAAGGTACCAGATCAAGAAACGAAAGAGCCGGTGCGGTCATTGCCGATCCTTCCAAGTTCAGCAAAAAGAACAGCGCCGACAAAACGAAACTGCTGACCCGCATAGGCGTTATCGCGTGTGCAGTTCTGCTTCTTGCGTGCATTGCGCTTTGGAGCTTTACCACATGGGTGCCGCGCATCAAAACTGCAGCCAAGTCCTCGCATTACAGAGTGAACGGCAGCGAAATGACCTATTTTATCACCAATGTAAAGAACAATTATATCAATACCCTCAGCTCGTACGGCACGGGCTATCTCACTCAGCTCGGACTCAGCACGAGCGATACCTCTCTCACCGGCCTCAGATCGCAGACCTGCGGCCTTGACAAGACCAAGAGCTGGTATGAGTATTTTGTGGATCAGACCAAGACTCAGGTCGAGAGCATGCTCGTCCTCTGCGAAGCTGCGAAAGCCGAGGGAATGACCCTTGATAAGAGCGAGCTTGAGGACATAGATAAGTCCATAAAGGCAATGAAGGACAGTGCCGAGGAGCTTGCCAAGGCATATGCTGCGAGAGGGTACAGCGGATACACCGCCAGCTACTTCCTCACTCAGGAATACGGCAACGGCGTCAGCGAGAGCAACGTACGTCATGCTCTTGAGCTTCAGGGGCTTGCCTCCAAGTTCTATAAGGCATATCAGGAGCGCGTCGAAGCCGGCATCACCGACGATGAGCTTGAGCAGTATGTCAAGGATAACCCCGCAAACATACTGAGCGCCGATATATTCTCCTACACCTTCACCGCAGAGCTTGAGATCGCGGGCTCCGAAGCCACCGACGACGAAAAAGCTGCCTACGAGAAGGCGAAAGAAGAGGCCAAGAAGCTTGCGGACGAGCTTGCCGCCTGCTCCGATAAGGATGCTTTCATAGCCAAGGCTGTGGAATACATTCTCGGCACATACGCTAACGATTCGTTCGACAAGTACTACGAAAACAACAAGAAGTCGCTTGACGACGCCGATAAGCCGGATGATGCCAAGCTTGCCGCAGACAAGGCAGCAATGGTCAAGGAGATCGGCGAAAAGGTCAAAGACAGCACCAAGGAGCTGACCGAGCACGGCGATACAAACAGCTACACCAAGGTGCTCGACAAGGTCTCCTCGTCGCTGCTGACCGATGTTCAGAATGCATATGATGCGATAAACAAGACTTCCTCCGTTTCCTATTCCGATCCTGCGGATAAGGATGCCTCCGATTCGACAAAGTGGCTCTTTGATGCCGACCGCAAGGCCGGTGACAAGACCGTCATCTCGAACGAGGCTGAGAAGAAGTCCACATATACCGCTTACTTCATGGAAGCGACTGCTCACCGTGACGATACCATAACCAAGAACGTCGGTCACATCCTCTTCAAGACCACGACGTACAAAACAGCCGCCAAGGCAAAGGAAAAGGCTGAGGAGATCCTCTCAAAGTACAAAGAGGGCGAGCAGACCAAAGATGCGTTCGAGGCTCTTGCCAACGAGTATACCGAGGACAGCAGCGTTTTCTACGAGAACGTCACCAAGGATTACATGGTCAAGGAATTCGATGCGTGGACCTTTGACTCATCCAGAAAGGCAGGAGACGTAGATATCGTCGAGACCACCTATGGCGCGCATGTCATGTATTTTGTCGGCGACGGCGAGATAGCATGGAAGGTGACTGCCAAGAACGGCGTGTTCGGCGAAAAGTACGAGGCATGGTACGAGACCGAAAAGAACTCAGTCGGTGTGACCTTCAGCGACAGCACGATGAAAACCCTCGGTTGATATCTCAGACATAAAAATCCCGTGGCTTTATCGGGCGCAGACCGCCGCAGCGGGCATAATTGCCCGCTGCCGGCTGTCCGGCAATGAAAGGCCGTATGCGGCATATACTGTAAACGGCAATGCAGCCCGAAAGGTGTGTGTTTAATGATTCTTGAATCCAAAAAGACGACGGTCGCGTACCGCTGTCCCGAATGCGGAGCGGGTGTGCTCAGCATGGTCGATATCTTTTCTCTTTCCGCAAACCGCGTAAAGCTGAAATGCGATTGCGGAAAAAGCGATCTTGATGTCGTTATCCAGAGCGACGGAAAGATAAGGCTGACTGTCCCGTGCATTTTTTGCCGAAAACCGCACGTTTTTACCGTAAATAAGCAGATCTTTTACGGGCGCGATCTGTTCGTGCTCCCGTGTCCGTATTCGGATATAAATATCTGCTTTATGGGTGACAGCAACCATGTAAAGGCGGAACTTGCGCGCAGTGAGCTCGAGCTGCTCGATATGCTTGAGCAAAACGGCATCGAGAGTTTTTCGGCGTTCGCCGAGGACGATGAGGTGCTTCCCGACCCGCAGATATTCGAGATCGTGATGTTCGTCATACACGATCTTGAAGCGGAAGGAAAGATAAGCTGCCGCTGTCCGGACGGAGAAGGGGATTATGACGCCGAGATGACCGAGGACGGCATACGCGTTTTCTGCCGCAAGTGCGGTGCGGAGCATACAGTCCCGACCGATTCGCTGCTCGGCGCGCATGATTTTCTGAATTGCGACAGCCTTAAGCTCGAGTAACTCAAAAATATAATTTTCCTCCGTTGATGCCGTGATGCGCTCCGCGCAGATCACGGCATCGGCGGAAACATAACCGCGGGGTGTGGCGCAGTTGGTAGCGCGCGACGTTTGGGAGCGTGTGACCGCCTCACAAGCCAACCGCCGAAAGCTCGCAAAATCTCCGTTTTTCTCGCGTTTTCTCGCGTTTCCGCCGCCTTCATGTTCGGTAAAAAACTTTTGACCACAGATTTGACCACTTACACGACCACAATTTAATAACTATCGGGGTGTAGCGCAGTTGATAGCGCGCCGCATTTGGGATGCGGAGGCCGCGAGTTTGAGCCTCGCCACTCCGACCAATTTTTAAGCGATTTCAGTATTTTTTACTGCAATCGCTTATTTTTTCAGAATGGGTATTGACAAATAAAAATTTTCTGATATAATTTAATGATTTATCACTAAAGTGTTGAATGGGTGGCATGGGCGAAAAGGAGAAATATAAAATGTACAGAATTGTCGATGAGTCAGAATGCAAAAGGTATCGCTCTGACTGTTCACATGTCTTAAAAAAGACATGTGCCTTACTTAAAGAAAAATGCATTAACGCCCAATTTACTCTTGTTGGCAGTGGAGCAAGAAATATGGTTACACGAAACGGCAATGGACCGTTTGACCTTGACTACAACCTTGAAATAATTAAAGCTCCGGATGAATATTGGAATGATTTGCGTCATTTAAAAAATACCGTTCGTATTTTGCTTGATAAAGCCGAAGGATTGACTTGCTTTTCCGAATCACAAGATTCAACTTCATGCTTGACAGCTCTGTTACATTTCAAAGATGAACCTGCAGTTGAATTTAGTTTTGATGTTGCAATTGTCGCCAAAAATTCTGATGGAACACTGTGCAGGTTGATTCATAATAAAAATGTCTGGGAATACGGTAATGACCAGTATGTTTGGAATGAGGTTCCAAGCTCTCACAACATAGCGCAAAAGGTAAAACAAATCAAAATCAATGATTTATGGCTTGATGTAAGAGAGCGATATATTTATCTTAAAAATCTATATTTATCTCATCCGTTAGAGAAAGATCATCCGTCATTTATTGTTTATGTTGAAGCTGTCAATCAAATTTATGATCAATATTTTAATTAGCGACTGTATTCTTTGTCTACAGCACCTCAAATTTTGACAGGGTGACTTTTTCGGTCACCCTGTCATTTTCTCTTTTTCCGCCTTGATTTCCGCAATCTCCTTTTTCATCTCCGCAATCAGCGCCTTGAGCTTTTCCTCACACTCCTCTCGCGTGGTGGCGTAGATATTTTTGGCGATTCGTTTTCCATTCACGCGCGGGGAGAACCTGCCCTCATACAGATGGTCATTGATCATCGTCACACACCCAGTACCTGGTTTGCGTATCTTGCCTTTATACGGCTCAAATTTCGGCTCTGCCAGCTGATCGGTTGCTTCACTGTCACTTGCCTTGTCCGTTACGTTCGGCTCGGGAATGGGCGTGTCAGCCCCCGCAATCTCGCGGTCAATTCTCGCCGCCGCCTGCTGTTGCATCGTGTCGGTGATATGACTATAAATATTGAGCGTGGTTTCCGCGCTGACATGTCCTATCATGGCGGACAGCGTTTTGATGTCCATGCCGTTTTCCAGTGCCATGGTGGCAAAGGTGTGGCGAAGATCGTGAAAGCGCACCCGTTTGCAGTTTGCGCGTTCCAGTATCTTCTGAAACCGATGATAGACCGCCGCAGGGTGTCGCGGTTGCGTGAGGTCAAGTGGGGACGGGAAAATCCACTCGCTGTCGGTTCGCGTTTTCAGTTCTGCCAACAGTTCAAGCATTTCGGTCGGCAGCAGAATCATACGGTTGGAGGATTTGGTTTTCGGTGTGGAGATCAGCACCCTCCCGTTGACCTTCAGCACCTGCCGCGAGATGTGAAGTTCTCCCGTTTTCAGATTCAGATCCCGCCATTTCAGCGCGAGGATTTCGCCACGGCGCATGCCGGTTGTCAGCTCCAGAAGGAAGAGTTCGTAATATCCCTCCTCCCTTGCCTGTATGAGAAACCGCGTGATTTCCGGCGGAGTCAGCACCTGCATTTCTTTTGCCTTTTTCGGCGGCAACTTGCACCCGATGGCGGGATTGATGCGGATCAGACCTTCTGTCACCGCCTTTTCAAGCGCCGTGCGGCAGGTCGTGTGGCAGGAGCGCACCATGCGGTCGGACAGTCCTTCTCCGAATTTATCAACATGCTTTTTCCGTCCGCTCTTTTTGAGCCGTGCGTAAAACTGTTGCAGGTCGTTCTGCGTCAGCTTGTTCAGCGGGATGTTGCCGACAGACGGGATGATGTGTGTATAAATCCTTCCCGAATAGCACGCCTGTGTGGTCGGGCGGAGCTTTGGCGCGGAATAATTCTGATACCAGAAGTCAATCCAGTCGCCGAACGGCATGTCCGGCTTGATTTTCTCGCTCCGCCTGCCGCATTCCTCCCGCAGTTTCGCCAGCTTTTCCTGACATTCGGTCTTGGTGTGTGCCGTCACATTTCTTGTTTTGGCATAGCCGTTTTCCTTGTATCCGACGACAATTCTGCCTTCCCACCGCCCGTCCTTGCGCTGAAAGACACTGCCGTCGCCTTGCTTTTTCTTTGCCATTTACTCGTCCTCCAGTTTCAGTTTTTTGACCATACCGCCGACAATCGCGGCAGCGTTTTTCTGCATGTCACCCGTTACGTGTGTATAGGTGTCAAGCGTGAAGCTCGCGTTTGTGTGTCCGAGAATGCCCGAAAGCGTTTTCGGATCGACTCCGCCTTTCGTCGCATGGGTGGCAAAGGTGTGCCGCAGGTCATGAAAGCGGATTCGCGGCAGCTCCGCATTTTTGAGGATCGTGTGCAGTTTTTGGTATGCCGATGCCGGATTCATCGGCAGGTTGGGGTTGCATGGATTGTAGAACACCCACTCGTTCAGCGCGTTTTCCTTGCGCTTGGCAAGAAGCACAGCAAGCGTCGGCGGCAGAACAATCGTCCGCTTTCCTGCGCCCGTTTTGGTTTCGCCGATCTGTATCTTGCCGTTTGTGACGGCGGAAAGCGACCGTTCCACCCGCAGACGGCGGTTTTCAAAGTCGATGTCGCTCCATTTCAGCCCGCAGATTTCACCGCGGCGCAGTCCCGTCATACATTCCGTGTAGAAAAAATCCCGCCAATCGGGGTAGGCTTCGATCATGCCGAGAAATTTCTCAAGCTGACCGTCGTCCAGCACCTGCTTGTCGGGATAATTTGGCTTCGGCACGGTTGTGCCGTTTGTGGGATTGCGCACGATGAGCCGTTCCTTCACCGCCGCGTCAAGGGCTTCATGAAGCATCATGTGGATGCCGCGAACCATGCTGTCGGCAAGTGTTTTCCCTTTGATGGGGTCTTCGCGAACGCGACCCTCCTTTTTGAGTTTGTTGTATAGCTTCTGAATGTCCGCAGTCGTCAGCGATGTCAGCGGCTTGCCTCCGAGATAGGGCTTGATATAGTGGTTCACCATCATGCGGTAGCTTTGCATGGTGCTTTCCCGCAGGGTAAAGATCATATATTCATCCAGCCACTTGTCAAGCCATTCGCCGAGCGTCATGCGGCTGTCCTCGCAGAGATCGACATCGCGGTAAGTTTCAATCGCGCGGTGCAATTTGTCGAGCGTTTCTTTTTGCGTTTTGCCGAACACCGATTTGTGCATCGGCGTTCCGTCGTTTTTGTGACCGATCACAATGCGCGCTTCCCATCGTCCGTCCGAACGCTTGCGCACCATGCCGTCACCTTGCGGTCTTCGTTTTGCCATTGTTATCCTTCCTTTCGTAAGTTTTTTCGCCCACTGCAAAGATACCACAGGTTCGAGTGAATATCCAGCGGTCGGGCGAAGAGTTATCAATTTGTTATCAACTGTTTTTTGGCGATAAAAAAAGAACGGCGGAGAAATACTCCCCACCGTTCCCGGTTTTCCTGATTCAGTTACTTGCCCTTGCGACCACAACACCCGATTTCACAGGGAAATCAGGATCGTTTTTTGTCATGGCAAGAAGACGGCAAGCGGCTCCTACCGGATGATTTCTGCCGGCTTCCCATGCCTCCACGGTTTTTACGTAAACGCCCATATACTGCGCAAACAGCACCTGCGTCATTCCGGTATCGGTACGGATTTGTTTGATCTCGTCCGGTGAAAACTGATCGACCGGATGAATGGTCATCACGGTTACCCGTGCCTTGCCTTTTCCTTTTTCAAAGTCAATCGCCTGATTCAATCCCGTTTTGATATCGTCGAAAATGCTCATGGGGGTTCGCCTTTCTTCATAGATTTGCTATCGGCAGTTCTATTCTATTATACCCTATTTAATAGGGTTTGTCCATAGCTGCATGCAAATCTTTTTTTGAAAAAAGGATTTACATCTGCATAACCACGCCGTCACGCTTTGCCTGTTCCTCGCGGCGTTGTCTGCGGCTTATGACGGGCTCCCCTGACGGCGCTTGAATTTCTTCCGCGCGCTCGTCGATGATATTTGCGGCGTAATAAAAAAGATCGCACAGACCCGTGAAGATCTGTGCGTTCAGCCCGCTTTGAATATTTCGGATCGCCTCCTGCGCAGGCGCGTAGTTTTCCTCTGCGGCGGAGGTCAGAAGTTCCATGCCGTGCTCCCAATCATCGCGCGTGTAGCAGTAAAACAGTCCGACCTGCGTGCGCGCCCAGAGGTCGGATGCGGCGGCTTTTTCAAGATGAGCAAGCCCCTGTTCGGTCTGCCCGTTCTCATAATACAGTTTTCCGATCTCATATTCCGCCGCAATGCAACCGTGTTCCGCCGCACGCATGAGGTACGACAGCTTCACATTCGGCATCCGTTTGTCGGTCTGCATGGCAAGTTCATACTCTGCGTAGGCGTGATTTTTGTCCGCAGCCATGCGCAGATATTTCATTTTGTCGCTCGGCTTGTCGGTGAACTTTCCGTCGCGGTAGCCCTTGTAGATCAGATACATCGCCGAGGCACTCCCTTTGTCGGCGGCAACTTTCCATAAATATTCCGCCTCGTCCGCGTCATCTTCCTTTTCGTAATAATGCCGTCCGAGCGCGATCAAGGCATCGACATCACCGAAGTCGGCGCGGATTTCAAGAAATTTCAGGTCTTCCTCCGGCATTTTTCCTTCGGGCATTTCGCGCAAGGGCTGCCTCGGCAAGGACAGAATTTCCGCCGCGGCACGCACCACTTCGTTGCGGACAGATTTGAATTCCTTGTTTTCTTCAAGCGGAATTTTCTCCGGCATGGCATCGGTATAGGTGCGGTACGCCAAGCACTGACAGCGATACCACAGGTCATATAACTCCGCGATTTTTCCGTCCGCCGAGAGCAGTTTCACGATTTCATTCGTGAGCTGCTTTGCGGATTTATCCAGATAGCCATAGACTTTTTTGCCCTTGTGCGAAGAAATTTTTCCGCAGAGGAGCGCAAACTTCTGATAGAGCTCGGGAGAAATTTCATTCCCGCCTGCACGAATCTGTGCGGTCAGCTCCCGCATTTTTGCGCGAAATGTCTCTTTCAGATCGTCCCGCGCCTGCGTTTGCCCGCGATAAACCGAGAGTAGCTCCTGACGGAAAATGTCCGACGCCATCACCTTTTTGATTTCGTGAAGCCCCGCCTGCGAGAGATACGGCTCGCGCGGATTCTGCGACCACACCATCATATGCGCGTGCGGATTGGTTTCCTTGTTGTGGTACGCGGCATACCAACGAAGATTTTCGGGCGAGATGTGCATCGCTTTTGCAATATCATTGCGGCGGGAACGGAGCAGATTCACCCACTGCGCGGCAGAATTATAGCCGAGCCGTTCGGCGTCCTCGCGCTTCAGGGAAAAGATCAATGCCCACACATTGCCCGAATGATTGTCGATCTCCTGGCTGACTTTCGCAAGGTCAACGCTCACGCCTTCGTCCGAGAACAGCCCGCAGGAGCCTTTCCGCTGACCGATATAGTTCACCATGCCGCCGCGCAAAAGTTCCACACCTTCGCGCGTTGCGATATATTCCGCGTAACCGCCGCGACCTCTCCCGTCCTCGGTTTTGTGACCGCGCTTGTAATACGGCGCTTTCAAAATCAGTTTTGCTATAAAAATCACCTCTTTGTATTCAATATTTCATCCGTTCGGATGGTTCCGTTTGTTTCTTTGACCTCGCGCACCGAGCCATTACGCATGTTGTCAATCTCTGCGGGACTGAACTCAAAGCAGTCCGCGACCGCGTGCGCGAGCAGATTCTGATCGACTGCCAGCTTGAAAAGCAGTCGGGCAAGCCGTTCTTCACTGTCCCGCACCTTGGCGGAAATGACCGACTCCAGCGCAGGCGTGAGAAACTTCACCGAGTTGTTCCGCCGCAGATATTCCAGATAAAAATCAATGGCATCGCGGATAAAATCATTCCGTGATGCCATTTTGAGTGTTTCGGAGAACCTGTCGCAGTCCTCCCATTGATCGACGCGAAGCCGGACTCCTTTCGACGGCATCGCGTCATTTGGTTTTTCGTTTTTCATGCTTTCGTCCTTTCTGTTTTCGTTGTCCTACGGTCTGAGACACGGAAAAAGCCCGATTTCCCAAGGGATTTTCGTGTTTGAGACCCGCAGGCAGTCTTTTTCGGCATACGCGAGACACAGGTGGCGTTTTTGCAAGCCCGCCAAAATCCCCGTATTTCGCCGTCAAATCCCCGCCCGGCGTTGCCGTGCGGTGTAAATTGCCGCGTCCGAGACACGGCTTTATCCTGCTACCAAATAATCGACCGTCAGACCCTGTCATAGCGGGTCTGTTCGTCGAGCCATTCAAGCAGCCTGTCCCGCGGAATGATGATGCGTCCCGCCACGATTTTCAGCTTCGGGAAGTTCTGCTCCCGCACCAGCTCGTAGGCACTGGCACGGGAAATGCCGAGCAGGTCTGCCACATCCATCACGGTCAGGTACATCGGCAGTTCCTCCCGCGTTTTGTAAATTGAGTGCTTCATCTTACGCGCCTCCTTTCCTTTTTTCGTATTTTTCAAGCGCGGCTTTGAAGTTCAATCGCGCTGATGCCTCCCGTATCTGCTTTTCAAAATACGCCTGCTCCACCGGTGCAAGCGGACAGAGCGTATAGAGCAGGCTCCCGTTGTGCGTGCGCCCGTCCCGTGTTTTCACGGTCGTGTGCTCGGTGGTAATCATCCCCTTGCGCACAAGCCCCTCCACATGCTTTGCCACCGTGTTGTTGCTCATGTTCACCGCCTCGCCGATAGTGGCGTAGCTCGGATGGCACTGAAAGGTTTTTCTGTCCTCGCAGTACATCAGATAGGTGTACACGAGGATTTCACCCGCAGTCAGCCCCAGACGAAAGATGCTTTTCGGCATCGGAAAATATTCGCCGGGAATGTCGCGGGCGTTGTGACTGTAAAATGTTCCGTACTGTTTGCTCAATAAAAATTCCTCCTTGCAAGTCAAGACCACCGGCTTAGCCGGTGGCTTGCACTGCCCCTATAAGGGGCTGATACCGGCAACACTGTCGTGCTCGAATTATCTGCCAACCGCACCGCTTTTTCGGACTACCGCTAAAGCGGTGTTATTTCTTTGTCTTTCTTACCGGCTCACCCGTGAACGGGTCTACTGCTTCAAACATGTTTATTTGATCGCTCACTATATCGTCTTGCAACTGCCTTTGTATATATTCCTGTATCTTCTTCGCATTTTTACCTACCGTATCTACGTAATATCCTCTACACCAAAAGTGTCTGTTCCCATATTTGTACTTGAGGTTCGCATGTCTGTCAAATATAATTAGTGAACTCTTTCCTTTAATGTAGCCCATAATCTCCGATACACTATATTTCGGCGGTATCCTTACCAACATGTGGATATGATCCGTACAACTTTCTGCCTCTATTATCTCTATCCCCTTCCTGTTGCACAGTTCCCTGATGATTGCTCCGATTTCTTTCTTCAGTGCTCCATATATCACTTTCCTTCGATACTTTGGAGCAAATACTAAATGATACTTGCATTCCCATGTCGTATGTGATAAACTGTTATTGTCCATTTCGGACGCCTCCTTTGTTCTTTGGTTGTGGTTGGCAGACCGCTTCCATTTTAACACAGGAGGTTTTCTTTGTCTATTCCTTGTAGCTTAAGCTTTTCCCCTCCACCGGCATAGCCGGCGGTTTATTTGGATACACAAATAAACCGCCCGCACTGACGCGCGGGAGGTTGTTTGTGTTAGCCAATTTAGATGCACCGCGATGGTACACTTCTCCCTTGGTGAAGCAGGAGTTTGCAAGTGACCGCAATCTTC
>OIYT01002035.1_pt1 | contig 13108 bp, 8 predicted proteins | sample 1588201 | NCBI WGS metagenome assembly OIYT01 (sample SAMN03283260) | human gut metagenome | biome: human-associated habitat; material: feces | host: Homo sapiens | place: USA | collected 2013
GAGAGTGAGGCTGAAAGACGTCGCCATAATATGTGTGGCGTGGTTGATCTTCGGGCTGATATTTGGACTTGGAATCAGTGTATTGGTCAACAATGAAATGTGGATAGTGCCGCAGGCTACAGGAGGATGGGAGCATCTGCTGAATGGGATCGAATATATGATGTTTTCAATGACTCTGGCGGGAATACCATTTGTGGCGGTGGTATTGATCGAATCGGTTATAGGGATAGTAAAGGTAGTTAGTAAAAAGGATTGAATAATTAAATGCTTCATCTGTGAGAGAATCAGGTGGAGCATTTTTTATGCATGGTGGCTAATGTATTAACCGGGCATATGAAGAGTTTGTATACCCCTTGACAAAAAGAAAAATATGAATATACTTACCAATGATAATTACTTGGAGTAATTATATAAAATAATAAAAATAATATTGGATAAATTTACAGGAAGGAGAACCATGACAAAGGAAAAGATAAAACAGGTTATGGATGCCTGCTATCAGGCTAAGCGAGTTAGAGATATGATGCCAAAGCTGCCAAATGGAGTGACGCCTACCCACATACATTATCTTGATGTGATAACGAGATTTGAGAGGTCTGAGACTGAGGTAAAGGTCAGTGATATAAGTGATGAGCTGGGGCTCCCAAGACCGGGCGTGACAAAGACGATAAAGGATATGGAACGCTTGGGATTTGTTGAAAAGAAGGCTTCAGAGGCGGATGGACGTTTTGTGTATATCAGGAGCACTCAGGCTGGCAGAGATCTGGTTTGCAAATATGTTGATGAGTATTTCACAGGACTGGGGGAGTCTCTTGTCGATATCACAGATGAAGATGCAGATATTATGATAGCGACCATTGAAAAAATTTATGATGTTATGAGCAAAAGGAGTCAGAACATAAGATGAGTGTACAGGATAAAACAGATTTTACACAGGGAAGTATAATTAGAAAAATGCTCCCATTCATGGGGCCGATTCTTGGAGCACTGATACTTCAGGCTGCATATGGTGCGGTTGACCTGCTGGTGGTTGGAAGATTCGGTTCGACGGCGGGGCTTTCAGCCGTATCAACAGGCAGCCAGGTGCTCAATCTGGTTACATTTGTGATAACAGCACTTGCTATGGGGGTCACAGTGCTTATTGCCAGATATATAGGCGAAAAGAACACGGATCAGATAGGAGAGCTTCTTGGAGGTGCCACGACTATATTTGCAATACTTGCGGTGGTGCTGGCAGTTGTCATGGTGACGTTTGCAAGACCTTTGTCTGTGTTGATGCAGGCACCGGCTGAGGCGGTCACTCTTACATCGTCGTATGTGAGGATATGCGGAGGAGGAATATTTTTCATCATAGCATACAACGTGCTCACTGCGATATTCAGAGGATTTGGAGACAGCAAATCACCTCTTATATTTGTGTTTGTGGCATGTATAGTAAATGTTGTCGGTGACCTTATACTGGTTGCGGGATGTCATCTGGATGCTGCGGGTGCAGCCATAGCAACCGTTGTTGCCCAGGCTGTCAGTGTGGTTCTTGCGCTGGCACTGTTAAAGAAGAAAAAGCTTCCATTTAAGATATCAAGAAAAGATTTCAGATTAAACAGACAGTGCAGAAGATTGCTCTCAGTTGGACTTCCACTTGCAATGCAGGAATTTCTCACGCAGATGTCATTTTTAGCGCTGTGTGCATTTATCAACAGACTTGGTCTGGAGGCATCATCCGGATATGGCGTTGCCTGCAAGATAGTCAGCTTTGCCATGCTGGTACCAAGCTCGCTTATGCAGTCTATGGCTTCATTTGTATCGCAGAATGTTGGAGCCGGAAAAGAGGGCAGAGCGAGAAAAGCGATGCTTACCGGTATGGGTATAGGACTCTCTGTCGGCGTGGTGGTATTCATTGGCGTGTGGTTCTTTGGTGACAAACTGACATCGATCTTTACCACTGACGCGGTTGTTATACAGAGGGGCTTCGAGTATCTGAGGGGCTTTGCACCTGAGACTATACTTACCGCGGTGCTGTTCAGCATGATAGGCTATTTCAATGGACATGAGAAGTCACTGTGGGTCATGATACAGGGACTTATACAGACTCTGCTTGTGAGACTTCCACTGGCGTATTACATGAGTATCCAGCCGGATGCAAGCCTTACGAATATTGGACTTGCAGCACCTATAGCCACATGTGTCGGCATCGTGCTCAACGTCATATTCTACATCGTTATGTCAAAGAATTGGAAAACGGAAAAGACCTGAAAATAATTAAATAAATGCTTGACAAATAAAACAAATGATTATAATACTTTAATCAGAGAATTGTAATCTATATGTAAAGAATTTGAAAAATAAATATTTAGTAAACCCGTTGAAAAGCGGTGACACAAAGCCATATGGGTCTAAGGTCTGAAAACAGAGAACTGTTTCGGACTATGACAGCCGGTTGCAGTATAATTTCCCTGTTGGAACTAGTATGTACAATGAGGAGTATAATTATATTTATTAAAAGCGACTGTCGGAGTGTATTCTTTGACAGTCGCTTTTTGTGTGATCCGAGCGCTTAAGATGTGTTAACTGAAATGTATTTATCATGTTATCAGAGAGGAAAGCGTGTAGTTAGAATGAATGATGAGAGAGTGTATGGTGAGGCTGGGGGCCTGAGTAATGCATCCATGATCGGAGAAGAGGCTTCGCGGACAATACAGAGAACGATAAATAACAACAATGCCGTTGGAACGATCATCGGCTATTATGATGACGAACTGACGATCCTGTCGGTCAGTGATTTCATGCTGTATAACCTTGGTTACAGCTATGAGGAATTCCAGCGATGTACAGGAGGATCACTCAGGTCTGTGTTCTATGGAGAGAATACAAGTTTTCTGGACGCAGATCATTTACGCCAGATTAGAGGACTTGGAGAGGGGGAGATGCTGACAAGTGACGGAACCCCGGTGACTGTCAGGATATTCAAGGAGGATTCCGTGGACAGGGATGGAACGCCTGTATGGATAATGTCCGCAAGGCTTGACTGGGAGCATGAGAATGTGACTCTCATCAATGGCGCAATGAAGTCAGGTATGTGGTACTTTGATTTTGATGAGACTGGAGATCTGCAGGAAGTATATTGGAGCCATGCGTTCAGAACTATGCTGGGATATCACGACATCATAGATTTCCCGAATGACATATCTTCATGGACAAGACTGCTTCATCCGGCCGATAAGGACAGGGTATTGGACAGCCTGAAGGCTGTGGTCACTGATAAGACAAATGCATATAAATACGATGTGGAGTACAGGCTGCGGATGCTGGATGGAGATTATCAGTGGTTCCGTGCAAAGGCAGAGGTGATAAGGCGTACAGATGGCACAGCCCGCAGGATAACAGGTACATTTATAAATATTAACGTGGAGAAGGATCTGGAGATGCAGCAGAAGAGGGCAGCTGCTTTCCACAATGCCTTTACGAAGACCAATCTGTGTGAGTATTACGTGAATCTTGAGGAGAATACATTTGACTCCATGAAGGTTGAGCCGTCGCTTATGACCATCTTTGAGAGCAGCGATACATGGGATGAACTTATATCGGCATTTATAGACAATTACGTGTGCGAGGAGTTCAGGCATGAGGTTGCCAGGTTCTACGACAGAAGATATATAGCCAGAAGGCTTGGTGAGTGTGACGGGGAGCTGAGTCTGGAATGTGGCATCACTATACATGGAGAGAAGCACTGGACGAGGAATGTCATTCTCCGTGGAGATCGTGAGCAATCGCAGTATGCGATCATATTCCTGAGGGATATCACCGCGGCAAAACGGGAGGCTGAGATACACAGGCAGATGTCTGCGGACAATGAAGCTATGGGGCATCTCCTCCAGAGTGTCACAAGACTGGTGGATCATTTCGCTATATGCGATCTGGAAAATGACACATATGAATATTTCATGATAAATATAAAATCGGATTATCCGCCAGAGGGACGTTATAGTGATCTGATAAGGTGTGTAGAGAGCAGATATAAGACACTGCCTCCTGCTGATTCACTGACAGATCTGCTGAAGCCTGAGAATCTGAGAAATAACCTCACAAAGGCATCGGATGTGTATAAGTTTGAGTATTGCAATATGGAAGAGGAATGCTACAGGAGTGCGTCATTTGTGCCTATCGAGTGGAAGAAAGGTGTACTTACCAGAGTGCTGTGGGCATCCATGGATATAACTCAGGAGAAGAAGCAGGAAATTAAGGGACGCAAGGCTCTTAAGGACGCGTATCAGGCCGCGGAGAGGGCGAACAGAGCGAAGACCGAATTCCTCACGAATATGTCGCATGACATAAGAACACCTATGAATGCGATAGTTGGCCTGACGGCTATTGCGGGAGCCAACATAGATCGTCCGGATAAGGTGCTTGAATGCCTGGGCAAGACAACCAGAGCCAGCAGACATTTGTTGGGATTGGTCAATGAAGTCCTCGATATGGCACGTATAGAGAGCGGGAGAATATCCCTGACCGAGGAGGAGTTTAATCTCTCAGAGCTTGTGGACAATCTCATCTCCATGGCGAAATCAGAGATGGATGAGCACCATCACAGCCTTGAGGTGAATATAAAAAACATCGAGCATGAGGACGTATATGTCGACACACTGAGGATACAGCAGGTGTTTATGAACCTTATGAGCAACTCCGTCAAATATACCCCGGATGGAGGCCATATAGTATTCTCCATCGAGGAGCGGCCAAACGGCCAGTCGGAGCTTGGATGCTATGTGTTCAGCATAGAGGATGATGGCATTGGCATGGATGAGGATTTCCAGAAGATCATGTTCCAGCCATTTACCCGTGCTGATGATAACAGGACTACGAAGATCCAGGGCACAGGTCTTGGAATGGCGATCACACAGAATATAGTAAACATGATGAATGGCAATATTCAGGTTGACAGTATCCTGAACAGGGGCACGAAGATCACAGTCACCATATTCCTAAGGCTTAATGAGAGGGAGATCGACCAGATAAAGGAGCTGGCAGATCTGCCTGTGCTGGTGGTGGATGATGATGAGTTATGCTGTGAGAGTACGGTTCAGACTCTGGGTGAGATAGGAATTGCCGGAGAGTGGGTAACCTCGGGTGAGGAGGCTGTCGCCAGAGCATATGCAAGGCATGAGAGAAATGATGATTACTTTGCGATCATTATGGACTGGAAGATGCCAAAGATGGATGGCATTGAGGCAACGAGACGTATAAGAGAGCGTATTGGCAGGGATGTGACCATCATAGTGCTCACTTCATATGATTACAGTGAGATAGAGGATGAGGCAAGGGCAGCAGGTGTGGATGCATTTATTGACAAGCCGTTGTTCCGTTCACGTCTTACGGCAACACTGGTTCGCATAGTGAATGAGAAAACGGATGGTTCCGCCAGGGATTACCTGAAGAATATCAGAAGATCTGATTATTCGGACAGGAGAGTCCTTCTTGTGGAGGACAATGATCTGAACAGTGAGATCGCATCGGAGATCATAGGAATGACGGGAGCCAGTGTGGAGATCGTTGAGAATGGCAGGGAGGCTGTGGAGAGGATAGAGAATGCCTCCGAGAACTGGTATGACATAGTGTTTATGGATGTTCAGATGCCGGTCATGAATGGGTATGAGGCCACCGCCGCTATAAGAGCACTGCCTGGAAGGAGAGGCCAGATTCCTATCATAGCCATGACCGCAAATGCATTTGCTGAGGATGTGCAGCTTGCAAAGAACACGGGGATGGATGAACACATAGCGAAACCGCTTGATTTTGAAAAATTGAACACAGTGATGGAGAAATATCTGAACTGATAAAATGTAGCAGCCAGCCGGGGGTGAACCCCGGCTGGCTGTTGTAGTTTTGAAGGAGGCACTGGGTAAAAAATAGTTATGGGATTCCGATAATAATTATAAACATTGAAATTAAGCCACGGGTGTAGTACAATTACCGTGCTATTGGGGCTTTTTGCGCCCTGAAAACAGATGGTACACTAAATGGTACACCATATAATCGGCAAAGTCAGAATATCAAGCAAAATCAAGGCTTTAAGAAAGGAAAATAGAAAAAATGAAATTAGGAATCGTAGGACTCCCAAACGTGGGAAAAAGTACACTTTTCAATTCACTTACAAAGGCAGGAGCGGAATCAGCTAACTATCCGTTCTGTACAATAGATCCAAACGTAGGAATCGTTGCAGTGCCGGATGAGAGGCTGGACAAGCTCACAGAGATGTACAACTCAGCCAAGACAACACCTGCTGTTATAGAATTTGTAGATATCGCGGGTCTTGTAAAGGGCGCATCAAAGGGAGAAGGACTTGGAAACCAGTTCCTTGCGAACATCAGAGAGGTTGATGCCATCGTTCACGTTGTAAGATGTTTTGAGGATACAAATGTCATCCACGTTGACGGTTCCGTAGACCCGATCAGAGATATAGAGACCATCAATCTGGAGCTGATATTCTCAGATATAGAGGTGCTCGACAGAAGGATCGCCAAGACCATCAGAGGTGCAAGAAATGACAAGATGCTTGCGAAGGAGCTTGACTTCCAGCAGAGGATCAAGGCTCACCTTGAGGATGGTAAGCTTGCAAAGACCATAGAGGTCGCAGATGAGGACGAGCAGGCGTGGATAGAGGAATATAACCTTCTCACATGGAAGCCTGTAATATTTGCCGCAAATGTAGGCGAGGAAGACATTGCGGACGATGGCGCTTCAAATGAGAACGTGCAGAAGGTAAAGGAATACGCAAAGGACTTCGATGCAGAGGTATTTGTAGTATGTGCACAGATAGAACAGGAGCTGGCAGAGCTTGATGATGAGGAGAAGAAGATGTTTCTCGAGGATCTTGGAGTTAAAGAGTCTGGTCTTGACAAGCTTATCAAGGCAAGCTACTCACTTCTTGGTCTTATCAGTTATCTGACAGCCGGAGAGACGGAGTCAAGGGCATGGACCATCAAGAAGGGAACGAAGGCACCTGGAGCTGCTGGCAAGATTCACTCAGACTTTGAGAGAGGATTTATCAAGGCGGAGGTTGTCAGCTACAAGGATCTCATGGACTGCGGAAGCATGCTTGCGGCTAAGGAGAAAGGCCTTGTAAGACAGGAAGGCAAGGAATATGTGGTTGAGGATGGAGATGTTATACTCTTCAAGTTTAATGTATAAAATAATCTTTGTGATGACACAGATGTAGTGCGGATAAGATCAGATTGCATCTGCTTCACAATAGAATATAGGAGGATGTAATGATATGTCTCAGATATCAGAATATTTTAGAAGCATATTCTTTCCGAATCTTGGGATAACCCTCAGAAACATAGGTGACCATATCAATATAGGAAGCTTTGAGGTGAGGTTCTACGGGATCATCATCATGATAGGATTCTTGCTGGCATATGTACTCGTCACAAACGAGGCAAAGAGAACAAAACAGAATCCGGAAATGTATCTGGATTTTATACTTATACTTATCATTCCGGCCATACTTGGAGCAAGACTTTACTACATTTTGTTCAGACTTGATCAGTATATAGTGCAGGGTGATGTGGGAGCCACTATCAAAGCCATGCTGAACATCAGAGGCGGTGGACTTGCCATATATGGTGGAATCATAGCGGGAGTCATCACGGCGGTAATATTCTGCAAGGTGAGAAAAGTCAGCTTTGTACTCATGGCGGATACAGCCACTTTTGGAATACTGATCGGACAGATACTTGGAAGATTTGGAAACTTCTTCAACAGAGAAGCATTTGGCGCATATACGAACAGTAAGATGGCCATGGCGATTCCGCTTGATTACTACAGATCTGATGGCAATCTTGACTATCTGGAGAGAACCGGTGTCATCACACAGAAGATGCTGGATAATGTGGTGAATATAGACGGCATGGATTGCATAACGGTCCATCCGACATTCCTGTATGAGTCCTTATGGAATCTTATGCTGCTTGTGTTCTTATTTATATATAGAAAGCACAAGAAATTCAAAGGAGAGTTCGCTCTTATATATGTGGGAGGATACGGACTCGGAAGATTTATCGTCGAAGGTCTCAGAAGTGATTCCCTGATGATCGGCAATACAGGGATCAAGGTATCCCAGGCGCTTGCACTTGTATGCTTTGTAACTGCCGTGGTACTGCTTGTCATAAATTATGTAAGATGTGCCAAGCGTGGCTGGCCTGTTGCAGTTATGGGAGACGCCGCTGGCACAGAAGTGAAGATTAGTGGCGAATGTGATCCTGCGGATACAGAAGTGGAGACCAGTGGTGAAGCAGACGCTGCCGGTACAGAAGTGGAGACCAGTGGTGGATCAGATGACGCTGGAGAAAAAAAGAAAAATGACAAAGATGCCACAAAATAGCATTTCATCGCAGAAAAAGTGGCAATAAAAATAATATAACAGGGAGACAATACAGATAAATACCCACAAGGTGGAGATATCCCCCACGAAATGGGAAAAAACTGGGATTTGTCCCCACCACAAAAAGCCTGTAGGTTTGACAGTGAAAACTGTTAGATCTACAGGCTTTTTTGCGTATTTGCACACACTTTTTTCATATAACAGGGTTGCAATTTGGGGGGCTATAGTATAGAATAGTGGTTACAAGTGGCATTACTGTGCAACTAAGTGGTGGAAAGTGGTGATTGAACCGGAGTTATACGAAAGGAGGAGATCGGGATGTCCAGATGCTTATCAGGTGAATATGAACATAAGCTTGATGCAAAAGGAAGACTGATCATGCCATTAAAACTTCGTTCGGAACTCGGGGAGTCATTCATGGTAACCAAAGGAATCGACTGCTGTCTATATGTATATGGAATGACAGAGTGGGAGGAGTTCGTTGAGAAGCTGAACAAGCTTCCTATGACCAACAGAACGGCCAGAGCCTTCAAGAGAGGTTTCCTTGCCGGAGCGGTCAAGTGTGAGCCGGATGCACAGGGAAGAATACTTCTATCTCCGAAGCAGAGAGAATATGCTCATATAGACAAGGATGTGTATGTCATCGGTAACGGTGAGAAAGCGGAGATCTGGAGCAAGGAAGAGTGGGATGGCCCTGAGAACATGAGTGATAATCAGGCCAGCATGGACGAGCTTGCAGATGAGCTTGATGCACTTGATTTTAGTTTTTAGAAGAGAATGGTAATTGATTATGGAATTTGCGCACAAGTCGGTCTTGCTTGAGGAGACCATTGACAACCTGAATATCAAGCCGGATGGCATCTATGTGGATGGCACATTAGGGGGAGCCGGACACTCAGAGCAGATTGTGAAGAGGCTTGGTGAGGGCGGCAGGCTTATAGGTATCGACCAGGATGAGGATGCCATAGCTGCAGCGTCGAAGAGACTTGAGCCGTATGGGGATAAGGTGACCATAGTCAGGGATAATTACCAGAATTTCAGAAGAATATTGGATGAACTGAACATACAGAAGGTGGACGGGATACTCCTTGATCTGGGAGTGTCTTCATATCAACTCGATAATGCGGATAGAGGATTCACATATCGGGTTGATGCTCCACTGGATATGAGGATGGACAACAGGCAGACAAAGACTGCAAAGGATATAGTCAATGATTATTCCGAGGCTGAGCTGTTCCGTATACTTAAGGATTACGGAGAGGAGAGATATGCAAAGAGTATTGCATATCATATATGCAAGTACCGTGAGAACAAGGTGATAGAGACGACCGAAGAGCTCAACGATATAATCCGTGGTTCCATACCTGCAAAGGCGAGGAATGGACAGGGACATCCGTCCAAGCAGACATTTCAGGCGATCAGGATCGAACTGAACAGGGAGCTGGATGTGCTCAGGGATTCAATAGACGGCATGATAGCAAGCCTGAATCCGGGAGGAAGATTGTGTATCATCACATTCCATTCCCTTGAGGACCGGATAGTGAAGCTAGCATTCAGGAAAAATGAAAATCCATGCATTTGTCCACCGAACTTTCCGGTGTGCACATGCGGAAGAAAGCCTCTCGGCAAGGTGATAACGAGAAAACCGATCATACCGGGAGAAAGGGAGCTTGAGGAGAATTCCAGATCAAAGAGCTCAAAGCTCAGAGTGTTTGAGGCAATTTGACAGATATAAATGAAAGAGGCGATATAGATGGCAGATAGAAGATACTACACAGAGGGTAGTTCTGCAAGACAACTGAATTATGATGACCGGGCTGGACGTAACAGATCCCGCGAAGCTGTAGTCAGAGGCTCAGCCGCTCCGGCGAGAAGACCACAGCCTTCAGTGAGACCTGAGAGAGCTCCACAGCCGGCGCGAAGAAAGAAACAGGGATCATCTCATCTGACTGACAGAGAGAGACGAGAGCTTGCAGCCAGAAAGGCACAGAGAAAGGCAGTTACAAATGCACAAATAAGATATACGGCGGGCATGGTTGCTGCGATAATCGTTGCGGTGGCGCTGTGCTGTTATCTTCTGAAACTTACATCAGATGTCAAGTCACAGAAGGAGTCAGTGGCAACGCTGAAGAGCCAGGTGGCAACACAGCTTGACGAGAATGCAAGCTACAGCGCAGGACTTGATTCCATGACAGATCTGGATGAGATATATAATATTGCAACTACTAAGCTCGGCATGGTATACTCACAGCCGGGACAAACATTATACTATTCACAGAATAATGATGATTACGTAGTACAGTACAAGGATGTCCCTAAGGCCAAGTAGTCTTAGGGATATTTAATTTTTAAGGTGGAAAGATAAAATGTCAAAGAGATCAAAGCTATTTTTAAAAGGGATGAGAAGAAAGACCAAGATCGCATATTTGCTGGTGGTGGGAGTTCTGGTGGCACTCACCATAAGAGTTGTGTACATCAACGTGGCAAATGGAAAGGAGTATTCGGAGGCGGTGGTTCTGCAGATGGACTACAATTCCACGGATATTCCGTATGAGAGAGGCGAGATACTGGACAGAAATGGAAATGTTCTTGCAAACAGTGAGAAGACCTACAGCCTGATACTTGAGCCTGTGAATATTCTGATCACGGAGAAGGGAAAGGCGGCAACAAGAGCTGCGGTGCTGGAGTATTTCGATGTGTCAGGAGACGATTTTGACAAGCACATTGCAAATGAGGATTCTTATTATGAGGTAGTCCTCAAGGATCTTCCATATACAAAGGTTAAGGCATTTGAGGATTACTGTAAGACCGATGAGGGCGCAGATGTCATAGGTGTGAGATTCGAGACGGTGTATAAGAGAAATTACCCAAATGGATCTCTGGCGTGTCACCTGCTCGGATACACCGCCAGCGGAAATGTTGGACAGGGTGGTATTGAGGGCTATTATAATGACTACTTAAACGGTGTGGATGGCAAGACTTACAGATATATGTCGGGCTCAGGCGGCGTTGACTCGGAGACTGTGGCAGCCCAGAATGGTGAGACGGTAGTATCCACCATAGATATGAATATACAGAAGATCATAGAGGACAACATCACTGAGTATATGCAGAATACAGGTGCTAAGCAGATAGGTATCATAGCAATGGATCCAAACAATGGCGAGATACTTGGAATGGCAAGCTCACGTACCTACGATCCAAATGACCCGATGAACACACAGGCGCTCAGGAACATGACAGTCACCGTCACCCAGGAGGTTGAGATCGAGGGTGCAGATGAGAATGCGGACAGCCTGATAAGCGTTGAGAGTGCAAAGAAAAATACAACAGCAACAACGGAGAGCAGCGAGGATGGCACTACCACAGAATCATCCACAGAAGCGACCACCGAACAGAAGAAGAATGTAAAGACTGAGGAAGTGGAATACGATTTCTCAAAGATGTCGGATGAAGAGTTCCAGAGCACGATAGATGGATTTACATCAGACCAGTTATATGAGGCACTCAACTATGTATGGCAGAATTACTGTATAAGTGATGTGTTTGAGCCGGGTTCAACATACAAGGCATTTACCATAGCGGGAGCCATGGAGGATGGAGTGATCTCAGACGGAGATGAATTCCTCTGTGATGGTTCACAGGTCGTAGTCGAGGGAGAGAGCCCTATTTACTGTAGTTACAGAGCAGGACACGGAATGGTTGACGTCAAGAGAGCTCTGGCTGTTTCATGTAATGATGCGTTGATGCAGATAGCGGACAAGGAGGGACCAGAGATATTTGACAAATATCAGATGATATTTAACATTGGTTCCAAGACAGGAATAGATCTCGAAGGTGAGACGACAGGTATTAAGTACGATGTGGAGAATCTTAATCCTACAGAGCTTGCGACATCTTCATTTGGACAGGGTGTTACAACATCCATGATCCAGATGGCAGCGGGATTCTGTTCTGTAATAAACGGCGGAAATTATTATGTGCCACATGTTGTCAAGAGACTTCTGGATTCAGACGGAAATGTGGTTGAGAATATGGATCCGGTGCTTGTCAGAAAGACCATATCCAAGGAAGTGTCGGATTACATGAAGACATACCTCCAGGCGGTTGTTGAGGAAGGTACAGGATATGCGGCTGGAATAGAGGGCTACACCATCGGTGGTAAGACAGGTACAGCCGAGAAGCTTCCTCGAGGAAATGGAAAATACGTACTGTCATTCATAGGATTCACCCCTGTTGAGAATCCTCAGATAATGCTTTACGTTGTAGTTGATGAGCCTCATGTTGAGGATCAGTCAGGATCAGGAGCAGGAGCAAAGCTGTTCAATCAGGTTATGCAGGATCTCCTTCCATACCTGAATGTATACTCAACAAACGGAGATGATGTGGCTTATGACGGAACGGAGGAGCCGCTCTCATCAGCATTTGACACGGATACAGAGACTGCAGATACAGAGGCGGCAACAGAGGATGCGGCTGCTGAGGACACATCAGCGGAAGATACATCGGCGGAAGATACATCGACCGACGACGCATCGGCGGATGACACGTCGTATGACGATACGGCAGACGACAGTTATACGGCGGACGATACATGGGAGGATGACAGCGGAACAGGCGACGACACGGATACGTGGAGCGGTGACGAGGACTATTCCGGCGAATGATAATTTACACAGTAAACCAAAGCATCGAAGGTGCAGATACACCTCCGGTGCTTTTTTTATG
>OIYT01002041.1_pt1 | contig 13077 bp, 5 predicted proteins | sample 1588201 | NCBI WGS metagenome assembly OIYT01 (sample SAMN03283260) | human gut metagenome | biome: human-associated habitat; material: feces | host: Homo sapiens | place: USA | collected 2013
CCGTCTGGACAATGCGCAGTATCTGGGCGCGGACGGACAGGGACGCAAGCAGACCCGCGCACTTGAGGCACGCTTCAACGGCAGTTATAGCTGGGCGGATGTCTATACTCTGAATCTCAAGGCCGACCCGACGGCAAAGACCGACTGGACCGGCGGCGAAACGCTGTGGTTCTTCGTCAATGCCAAGAGCCTTGGCGCGGACGTCGAGCTGGAGCTGGTGCTTCAGGGCAAAAAGATCAATGCAGGCGCGGGCTATTACACCGTGCAGGACGGCGCCAGCGAGAAAAAGGGCGAGCTGATCACCGCATGGGACGGCAACGGCCGCGTGCCGATCGAAGCGGGCTATGTCGGCTGGCTCGGTCTGCCGCTGAGCGGCTACGGCGAAGCCGGTGTGGTGCGCAACATCACACTGCATATCGCGGGCAACGGCGTTACCGCCGGTGCAAGTCTGTACCTCGACGAGCTGTGGATTACCGCAAAAGATGGCGTGCCTGTCGGTGCGGAGAACGGCTATATTGACCGTCAGGAGCCGGGTGAGCGCGACGATCTGCCGCTCGAGGTCTGGAGCGTGGAAAATGTTCCCTCCGATCCGCTCGAGGGGATCGTGGTTCCCACTTATTCCAGCAGCGGCGACTACAAGCCGGGCAATGTAACGATCAAGGCCGTGGACGGCAAGGGACACAACGGTTCGCGCGCACTGTCCGTCACGCAGAACGGCGACTATTGCTGGGCAGACGTCTTTACCCTGATGCTCAACCGCGACACGACCGCCGTCACCGACTGGACGGGCGGCAAGATGCTCTGGTTGTGGGCGGACGCCTCCGCTTTCCCCTGCGATATCAACATGGACTTCAAGGTTGACGGCCGCACCCTCGTGGTCAACGAATCCTATTATACCGCGCAGCCCGGCGGCGAAGCACAGCTTGCGGGCAAGCTGCAGCGTGCATGGGACGGCGCAAACTATGCGCGTATCCCCATTGCGGCGGGTTACGTCGGCTGGATCGGCATCCCCTTCAGCGCCTTTGTGCGTGAGCCGGTTACGGCGAAAACCATCGAGATCCATGCGGGTTACAGCGACAACAACGCCGCCAAGGGCAAGACCTTCTGCCTCGATGCCTTCACCCTGACCGACGACACGACCGGCCCGGACGGCATCACCATCCCGAAGAAGGATCCTGCCGGTGACCGCCCCGCGACCTCCGACAAGGCTGCGTGGGACATGGAAAATCTCCCGGACGACCTGCTCAAGCAGGCATGGGCCGGTTCGGATTATGCCTCCAATGCGGAGTTCATTGACGGCAATGTGCAGCTTTTCGGTGCAGACGGCAAGGGCAGAAACGGCAGCCGCGCACTGGAGATCCGCCAGAACGGCGGCTACTCGTGGCCGGACGTGTTCACGCTGGACATGAACGCGGACGATACCTTCTGCAACAACTGGACGGGCAGCGAGATGCTCATGTTCTGGGCGGACGCCTCCGAGGCAAACACCCACATCACACTTGAGCTGTTCATCAACGGCAGCAAGCCCTCCAACACGGCAAACTACTATCTGGAAAAGAACGGCAAGCTGGTCAAGGCCGGTACTCTCCCTGATGCGTGGGGCGGCAGCGCCGGTTACGGCCGTATCCCCGTTCCCGCAGGCTTCAAGGGCTGGATCGGCATCCCGCTCAGCGCCTATGGCGGCGTGAAGAAGGTCGAGGACATCCGCCTCCACCTCGGCTATGCCGAAAACGACAAGGCGGCGGGCAGCAAGCTCTATCTCGACGAATTCTGGGTATTCAGCGGTACGGTCATGCCTGCCGGCACCCCGACCGGCAGCGGCGGCGATGAACCGGAGCCGGAGATCACGACCATCCTGAACGAGGATCAGCCTGCGACGCCTGAGAGCTATGCCAACGTCGATCCGAGCAAGACCTATCAGACCGTCAAGGCCTACGGTGTCTCCGACTGCTGGTGGACGAACGGTATCGGCACGCGCGAGGAGATCGACGAGCTGCTGGCGCTGTTCTTCACGAACGACGGCATTGCCCTGAACAACTACCGCATCAACGTCGGCGCAAGCGTCAAGTCCAACCTCTCCGACGGTCCGACCTACGAGGCCGACTGGCGTGCGGTGCTCTCGCCGCTGGACGAGAACGGCAAGCTGGACATTACCCGCAATGCGGGCGGCTGGAATGCGCTCAATACCCTGCGTGCACTGGCCGAGTCCGGCAAGGCGCAGATCGATGACTACACCCTCTTTATGAATTCCCCGCCGTCGAGCATGACGGAAAACGGCATGACCTGCAACGACAAGCTGCGCAAGGACAGCTATGACGACTATGCCAAGTATGTCGCGGATGTGGTCGAGGCGTATCAGAAGGCGGGCATCACGGTCAAGTACGTCAGCCCGATCAACGAACCGCTGATGGCCGCATGGGTTGGCAACACCTCACAGGAAAACTGCATCTACACGGTTTCCGAGATCATCGCCGTCTATGAGGCCTGCATCGACGAGCTGGACGCCAGAGGCCTGGCGGTAAAGCTGAGCATTGCGGACTTTGCCAACTGGAACGACGCAGACTCGAACTTTGCCAAGCTGATGGCAAGCGAAAAGATCGCCTCGCACATCGACCACCTCGCTGCGCACGATTACGGCGGCTCGGCTGCGGTCAAGGCAAGCGTTTATGAAAAGGCGAGCGCGAAGAATCTTGCGCTGCATATGAGCGAATGGTGCATGGCCGTCAATGATAAGGCCAATAACATGGACACCGCGCTCGAGCTTGCTGAGATGCTCTGCACCGACATGACCACGCTGAATGTCGAGACGTGGAGCTGGTGGACGGGTGTCGGCCGCGGCGGTTACAGCGATTCTCTGATCTATGTCAACAACAGTGACTCTCTCTACGAGGTCACAAAGCGCTTCTGGGCCTATGGCAACTACTCCAAGTTCACCAAGGGCTACACGCGCACGGAGCTGCTGTCCGAGCAGCTTGCCGAAGGTGTTTTCGGCACGGCCTATACCAAGCAGAACGGCGACGGTACGGTCAGTCTGGTCTATGTCCTCGGCAACAAGAATGCTGCGGACACGCCTGTGACCCTTGCGGGTCTGCCTGCCGGAGCCAAGGGCCGCGTCCATGTGACCTCCGACAACTATGACTGCGAGCAGATCGGCTACATCAAGGCAGAAAACGGTTACAGCCTGCCTGCCCGTTCGGTCGTAACGCTGGTGTTTGACAGCGTCGATCCCGCGCAGATCAGCAGCACCGCCATCCCGAGCGTGGCGCTTCCTCTCCGCGTTGCGGATATGGAGGGTATCGCGGCCGACCTCTTTACCGAAGGCGGCGCAAGCAGCTACTTCCCGCAGAACGTCGGCGCCGGTCTAGCCGAGGGCAAGGGCTTCAACGACACGAATGCGCTGGGCTATGCCTATAAGAACCTCGACGGCGGCAACTACTGGGGCAACAGCATCCGCCTGCAGGCCGATGCGATTGGCTGCAAGAAGCTCTGGAGCGGTGCGGAGATGCTCTGGTTCTGGGTTGATGCCTCGGAGTTTGGCAGCCAGCTCAATCTCGACCTCTGGCTGAACGACGGCACCGATTTCAAGACCGCAATGGGCGTGGAATACTACACCTGGAGCGGCACGGGCGCGCCGGTCAGCGCCGGAACGATCCCCGAGGCATGGGGCGGCGCGGGCTACGGCCGCATTCCGCTGGCCAAGGGCTACAAGGGCTTCATCGGTCTGCCGATGACCGCCTTCAACGGCCTGAACACCGCAAATATCAAGGAGCTATATCTCTACATCGAGCCGAACGGCGATGCAGGCAGCCTGCCCAAGACGCTCTATTTCGACGAATTCTGGCTCACGGCCAAGGACGGCACGCCTGCGGTCACCCCCAAGCCCGCCGACGTTAAGACGACGGTGGTCTGGGACATGGAGCAGCTCACGGACGTGTATTCCATGGCAAAGACGACATGGAGTATGCTCCTGCCCGGTACCTATATTGACGGTGTCGCAGCAGCGGGCAAGGGCGCGAACGGCTCGAGCGCGCTGGGCTACAAGTACGTTGCGCACGATCCGAACGGCGACGGCGCGAACTTCCTGCTGCTGGCCGGCAGCGAGGCGCTGGCCTCGCAGGGCTTCCGAAAGGATTGGAGCGCAGGCAAAATGCTCTGGTTCTGGGTCGATGCCCGCGAATTCAGCCACAGCGTCCATCTCGATCTCTGGCTCAACTGGGCAAGATCGGCCGTCGGCTCAAAGTTCTATCTCTGGGACGGCGTCGGACAGATGACCGAGGGCGGCACGCTTCCCGATGCATGGGGCGGCGGCGCCGGTTACGGACGCATCCCCCTGCCGGCGGGCTACTGCGGCTATATCGGCCTGCGGCTTGCGGACTTCACGGTCAATACCGACAATTATCATCAGAATAACATCGACGGCATTTTCCTCTACTATGAGACCACCGACGAGCTTCCGAAAACGCTCTACTTCGACAATTTCCTGCTGACGGACGACGTTGAGGAAGGACCCACCGAAGAATTCAAGGCGCGCCGTGCCGCCGACATGGAAAGCATCGCGGCCGACCTCTTTACCGAAGGCGGCGCGAGCAGCTACTTCCCGCAGAACGTCGGCGCCGGTCTGGCCGAGGGCAAGGGCTTCAACGACACGAATGCGCTGGGCTATGCCTATAAGAACCTCGACGGCGGCAACTACTGGGGCAACAGCATCCGCCTGCAGGCCGATGCGATTGGCTGCAAGAAGCTCTGGAGCGGTGCGGAGATGCTCTGGTTCTGGGTTGATGCCTCGGAGTTTGGCAGCCAGCTCAATCTCGACCTCTGGCTGAACGACGGCACCGACTTCAAGACCGCGACGGGCACGGAATACTATACCTGGAGCGGTACAGGCGCACCGGTCAGTGCCGGAACGATCCCTGAAGCATGGGGCGGCGCGGGCTACGGCCGCATCCCGCTGGCCAAAGGCTATAAGGGCTTCATCGGCCTGCCGATGAGCGCCTTCGCCGGCCTGAACACCGCAAATGTCAAGGAGATCTATTTCTACATCGAGCCGAACAGCGACGCGGGCAGTCTGCCCAAGACGCTCTACATCGATGAGCTCTGGCTCACGGCCAGGGGCGGCACGCCCGATGTCACGCCGGTAGCTGAGGAGAAATACGAGGCCAAGGTCGTATTCGACATGGAGACGCTGCCGGAGGATCTTTACAGCATCCTCCAGACGACGTGGAGCTCCGTTGCACCGGGCGAACGCATCGACGGCGTCGCGGCGGCGGGGAAGGGCGTCGGCGGCTCGACGGCCTTTGGCTACCGCTGGGTGAACCAGGGCGACGGCAACGACTTCCTGCGCATGGTCAACCTTGGCTCCGTTCCCGGCTACAAGTCCGATTGGAGCGGCGCGAAAATGGTCTGGTTCTGGGTCGATACGACGGAGTTCAGCCATTCGGTGAACCTCGACATCTTCTTTAACTGGGCAAGACCGGTGACGGATTCGACCTTCTACCTCTGGGACGGCGAAAACCGGCCCATGGTGGGCGGCACGATCCCGCTGGCGTGGGGTGGTGCGACTTACGGCCGCATTCCCATCCCGCGGGGCTATTCCGGCTATGTCGGCCTGAACGTGGAAAACATGAAGACCGACGGCACCGGGAATGCGCTCAGCAGCTTCCTCGGCAGTATCACGGAATTCTTTCTCTACTATGAGACGACCGACGAGCTGCCCAAGACGCTCTACATCGACAATGTTGCAATTTCCGACCAACTTCCGGAATAATCGCAATGTAATTATCAGAAAACAGGCACGCTGCATCCGCAGCGTGCCTGTTCGATGTTTTTGCGTAAGGATGGGCGCGGTGAAAAATCATTGCACCGTTTCGACCTTAATCAGATTCGTATTACCGGAGGTGCTGTTGGTCATGCCGCCGGTCATGACGACGTTGTCGCCGCTGTTCAGGCCGAAGATGCGCCGCGCCGTGCGCAGCGCGTGGTAAAACAGCACGTCCGTGGAATTGAACTCCTCGCTCAATACCGGCAGCACGCCCCACGACAGCGCCAGCTTGTACCAGACCTTTTTGCTCGTGGCCATGCCGATGATGTCCACCGGCGCGCGGAAGCGCGAGACCATGCGCACCGTGATGCCGGAAAGCGAGCTGACCACAATGGCCTTGGCATGAATGTCGATGGCCATGCAGCAGGTGGAGTGCGAGACCGCGTCGAGCACGCTCTTGATCTTGAAGTCCGTGTTTTTGAAGCGCTTTTCGTAGCTGATGTGCTTTTCCGTCTCCTCCGCGATGGACGCCATGGTCTGCACGGCCTCTACCGGGAACTTGCCCGCAGCCGACTCTGCCGAGAGCATGATCGCGCTGGTGCCGTCGTAGACCGCGTTGGCCACGTCCGAGATTTCTGCACGCGTGGGACGGGGATTGTGCGTCATAGATTCGAGCATTTCCGTGGCTGTGATGACGCGCTTGCCCAGCAGACGGCACTTGGTGATGAGGTATTTCTGGATCGCGGGCAGCTCGGTGAAGGGAACCTCAACGCCGAGGTCGCCGCGGCCGATCATGATGCCCTCGCAGGCCTCGCAAATGTCCTCGATGTTATCCACGCCGCTGCGGTTTTCGATCTTGGCGATGACATCAATCTGCGCGCCGCCGTGCGCGGCAAGGAAATTTTTCACGTCGAGGACATCCTGCTTGCGCGAAACAAAGCTCGCCGCGACGAAGTCCACGTCGTTTTCGATGCCGAACAGCAGGTCGTCCTTGTCCTGTTCACTGAGGTATTCGTGGTCAAAGACCTTGCCGGGGAAGCTCATGCTCTTGCGGTCGGACAGCTCACCGCCGTGAAGAACGCGGCAGTGGATTTCCGTGTCCTCGACGGACTCCACCTCAAAGGACACCAGACCGTTGTTGACCAAAATCGTGTCGCCGGGATGCAGATTCTGCGGAAGGCCGACATAGTTGACCGCGACGAGCGTCTCGGTGCCGGGCACGTCGCGCGTGGTGAAGGTGAAGGGTGCGCCGTCGGCCAAACGGATGCGGCCGTTTTCAAACGTGCGGATGCGGTACTCCGGCCCCCTGGTGTCGAGCATGACGGCAATGGGCAGACCCAGCTCCTCGCGGACGCGATGGATCATATTCAGCTTTTCCAGATGCTCTGCATGCGTGCCATGGGAAAAATTCAGCCGGGCGACGTTCATTCCGGCGCGGCACATGGCGGCAAAGGTCTGCGCGTCGCTGCTGGCAGGCCCGATGGTGGCGATGATCTTGGTTTTTCTCATAATTGCCTCACTTTTCAATAAAAAAAGACTTCACTATGCGGTGCGCATAGCGGAGTCTGCCCCAAAAGCCGCAAACAAAAAAAGACAGAACAAAGGTTCTGTCTAACTCCGAAAACGGCGATCAACGAGAATAGAACCGAAGGCTCTATGACAGACTCCACCGCTCTCGCTGACAAAATTAGTGTACCACTCCGGCGGGCAATTGTCAACCGCAAATACATCTGCACCCTTGGGTATGAAATGATTTCTGAAATGTGTCCTTTTCAGACTTGACGGGCTTAATTTATTTTGTTATACTGCAATTATATAGATACCGGAATCTTGACATAAAGAGAGACGATTATCCGGAACAGTTAGAATATGGCTGCTTCAGTGTTTGTTCGTTTTTACCGCTTCAATCATGCAAGCAAACGCGCTCCATATCCGCCACGGGGATATGGAGCGCACTTGCTTATAATGGACTGTGCATTCGATAAAATAAGAACGAATTGTTAATTTTTTGTTTTTGCAGCCGGAAATGCGAAAAACTGCAAAATTGCACTGGAAATCTGTCGCCGGCCGTGCTATAATGCTATGCGGTGGACATTGGATTTCACCATTGTACATTAAATTCCTGCCCGCAAGGGCAGATCATGATCAGGAGGAAACAGATATGGAAACCTATGGTCTGGAAAAGCTGGGCATCATCGCCCCCAAGGCCGTTTACCGCAACTTCACCCCCGCGCAGCTCACCGAAGCTGCTCTCCGCCGCGGCGAAGGTAAGCTGAGCAACACCGGCGCTCTGGTCGTCACGACCGGCAAGTACACTGGCCGTTCGCCTAACGACAAGTTCATCGTCGATACCCCCGCTGTCCATGATGACATCGCATGGGGCAAGGTGAACCGTCCGATCTCCAAGGAAAAGTTTGACGCCATCAAGGGCAAGCTCTGCGCTTACCTCCAGGGCCGCGAAGTGTTCATCTTTGACGGTTTTGCAGGTGCCGATCCCAAGCACACCAAGAAGTTCCGCATCGTCAACGAAATGGCGTCTCAGAACCTCTTCATCCATCAGCTGCTCATCCGTCCGACCGCAGAAGAACTGGAAAACTACGGCGAAGCGGACTACACCGTTATCGCAGCTCCCGGATTCAAGTGCGATCCGGAAATCGACGGCGTGCATTCCGAAGCTGCCATCATGATCGACTATGAGGCGCACCTGATCGTCATCTGCGGCTCTCAGTACTCCGGCGAGATCAAGAAGAGCGTGTTCTCCACTATGAACTACGTTCTGACCAAGGAAAACATCCTGCCGATGCACTGCTCTGCCAACATGGATCCGGAGACCCATGAGACGGCTGTGTTCTTCGGCCTGTCCGGCACCGGCAAGACCACCCTGTCTGCCGATCCGAACCGCAAGCTCATCGGCGACGACGAGCATGGCTGGGCTGACGACGGCATCTTCAACATCGAGGGCGGCTGCTACGCAAAGTGCATCAACCTCAAGGAAGAAAATGAGCCTGAGATCTATCACGCCATCCGCTTCGGCTCCCTGGTCGAGAACGTTGTCATGAACGACGAGACCCGTGAGTTCGACTTCGATGACGGCAGCCTGACCGAGAACACCCGTGTCGGCTATCCGATCAACTACATCTCCAACGCAGCCATCCCCGGCGTCGGCGGCATCCCCAAGGTCGTCATCTTCCTGACGGCTGATGCTTTCGGCGTCCTGCCTCCCATCTCCCGCCTGGATGAGAACGCTGCAATGTACCACTTCGTTACCGGTTTCACCTCCAAGCTGGCCGGTACCGAGCGCGGCGTCACCGAGCCGCAGCCCACGTTCTCCACGCTGTTCGGCGAGCCGTTCATGCCGATGGATCCGTCCGTCTATGCCGAAATGCTCGGCAAGCGCATCCGCGAGAGCGGCGCGAAGGTTTACCTGGTCAACACTGGCTGGGCAGGCGGCAGCGCAGCCTCCGGCGCAAAGCGCATGAAGCTGGCTTACACCCGCGCGATGGTCACGGCAGCCCTCAACGGCGACTTCGACCACATCGAATTCAAGCATCATGACGTGTTCAACGTCGATTATCCGACGAGCTGCCCGAACGTTCCGGACGAAATGCTCGACGCCCGCGGCCTCTGGGCCGACAAGGCTGCCTACGACGCGCAGGCCAACAAGCTGGCAACCATGTTCGCAGAGAACTTCGCAAAGAAGTATCCGAACATGCCCGCTTATATTGCTGAGGCCGGCCCGAAGGCGAAGTAATACGATCTGGCAGTGCCGCAACCTGCTTTCCGCCCCTGACCGCAGAGGGCGGAAGGCGGGACGGCCTTTTTCACTGAAAAAACCTCCGAACCTATGACGGCTCCGGAGGCTTCCCAGATAGCTGCATCCCCGTGGCTTTCTCATAAGCAAGCCACGGGGATTGGACTGATATTGACTTTTCCGTTCCACTGCCGTTGGCCATCCGCAGAGCTTTCCGCGGCATCGGCAGCTTTTTTATGAGAGGGAAGCGTCGCATCGCTTCCTTGTGCTTTTAGAATACAGGACAAATATGGAGATCCTGTGAACAGAATTTGAAAAAACCGAAAATCAGCGCAGCGCCGCACGATAGAAGCCGTCGATGCGCTCCATGAGTGTCTGCCAGACGCCGCCGGTGACGGTTTTATCCACGCCGGCGTAAAATTCGATCCGGATTTCCTCCGGAATTTCGCCGTCATAGGCGGCATAAAGCGCGGAATAGTCCGCATTGATCTTGTCCGTATAGTCTGTGTATTCCCGCGTATGCGGCCGCAAAAGGCTCATGTGCGTCTCTCCCTCAAGCAGAAGTGCCTGCGCATTTTGCGAAAGCGTCTGCGCGATCAGCGCCGCGCTGTCAGCGCGAACGGTTTTGTCCGCGTCGCCGTGGACGACCAGAACGGGCACGCCGCTGTCCCGAACGGCCTCAGAAGCCGAGCGGTTGGCTGCCGCACCGAATAATACGCGCTCGTGCAGCAGCACAAAGGGCGCAAAAAGATAGCAGACCGGCCCGCAATACCGCTCCGCCTGCTCGCACATGAGCTTGAAGGGCGTGTCGTAGGCAGACAGGCTTGCGCAGGCGCTGACCTCGGGATGATCCTTCAGTACTGCCGCTGCGCCGTAGCCGCCCCAACTGTGCCCGAACAGCAGAACGGGCAGTCCGGCGAGTACCGTATCCTGCGCGACATAATTCAGCGCCGCGTCCAGATCGATCGCCGATTGCGAAAGGCCGCGCGTGGTCTTTCCCTCGGATGTGCCGGTTCCGGTCGCATCGTAGGTCAGAACGCAGTAGCCGTGATCTACAAACCACATCGTCTGCGGCAGATAGGTCTCCGCCGTTGCGCCGAGGCCGTGTGCCTGAATAACCAGCGCATCGCCGCTTTCACCGTAGATCCAGCCGGTGAGCAGTGTCTCGCCGGAATCAAAATGCACCTCGCGGCGTGGATAATTCTGCGCGATGTCCGCATAGAGCGGCCATGCGCTGCACGTCTGCGAGGAAACCCTGTGAAATTGGGAAGAATAGACCAGATGCGTTGCGCCAATGCCGCAGAGCACATAGACCAGCAGCACGATGAGCGCGGCGCGCCGGAGCTTCTTTTTCACGCGACCACTTCCTTTGAAAGCCTTATGGTGATTATACCGTATTCAAGATAAAATGTCAAACAGCAACCCGCGAGGGCGGGAACGTAGAGAGGAGAACGAAGATGAAGTATGTATTTGTATTGGGCGGCGTTGTGTCGGGCCTCGGCAAGGGCATCACGGCCGCGTCTCTGGGACGGCTTCTCAAGGCGCGCGGCTATGCGGTGACGATGCAGAAATTTGACCCCTATTTCAACGTTGACCCCGGCACGATGAACCCCATCCAGCATGGCGAGGTTTTTGTGACCGACGACGGCGCGGAGACCGACCTTGACCTCGGCCACTACGAGCGTTTCATCGATGAAAAGCTCAGCCGCGTCTCCAACGTCACGGCCGGCCGCATCTATCGCACCGTCCTCGAGCGCGAGCGCCGCGGCGATTTCGGCGGCGGCACCGTGCAGTTCATCCCGCATATCACCGACGAGATCAAGCGCCGCTTCTACCGCGGCGAGGGCAAGGTCGCTATCATCGAAGTCGGCGGCACCGTGGGAGATATGGAAAGCGCGCCTTTCCTCGAGGCGATCCGTCAGTTCCAGAATGAGGTTGGCAAGCAGAATGCGATCATCCTGCTCGTCACGCTCATTCCGTATCTCAAGGCCTCCGGTGAAATGAAAACCAAGCCCACGCAGGGCAGCGTCCGCGAGCTTCAGAGCATCGGTCTGCGTCCGGATGTGCTCGTGTGCCGCACGGACTATCCGCTTACGCAGGACATCCGCGACAAGCTGGCGCTGTTCTGCAACGTCGAGCCGAACCACGTTCTGCAAAACCTCGACGCGGACATTCTTTATCAGGTGCCGCTCATGATGGAGCACGAGCATCTGGCCGACGTCGTCTGCGAGAGTCTTGGCCTCGAGAACCGCACGCCCGATCTTGACCAGTGGCGCGAGATGTGCGACCGCTGGGCGCACCCGAATAAGACCGTCGAGGTTGCTCTCGTCGGCAAATATACCAAGCTGCACGATGCGTATATCAGCGTCGTCGAAGCGCTCAAGCATGCGGGTGTCGCGCACAGCACGGACGTGCGCATCCGCTGGGTCGATTCCGAAACCGTCACGCCCGAAAACGTCGGCGAGATCCTCAAGGGTGTGTCCGGCGTGCTGGTGCCGGGCGGCTTCGGCAGCCGCGGCATTGACGGTATGCTCTGCGCCATCCGCTACGCACGGGAAAACAAGGTGCCGTATCTCGGCCTGTGCCTCGGCATGCAGCTGGCGATCGTGGAATTTGCCCGCGACGTGCTCGGCCTGAAGGATGCGCACAGCATCGAGCTGATGCCTGATACCAAGCATCCTGTCATCCACCTCATGGCCGAGCAGGAGGGCGTTCTCGATCTCGGCGGCACGCTGCGTCTCGGCTCCTACCCCTGCAAGCTCGACCCGGCCTCCAAGGCGCATGCGCTCTACGGCGCAGACCTCATCCACGAGCGTCACCGCCACCGTTATGAGGTCAACAACGATTACCGCACCGACCTCATCGATGCCGGTATGTCCCTGTGCGGCCTGTCGCCGGACGGCCGTATCGTCGAGATGCTGGAGTTGCCCGAGCACCCGTTTTTCCTTGCCACGCAGGCGCATCCGGAGTTTAATTCCCGCCCGAACCGCCCGCACCCGCTGTTTTTGGGCTTCGTCAGTGCAGCCGTGGAGAAATCCGAGGAGACCAAATGATCCGGCACATCGTGATGTGGAAATTCCGCGAGGGTACGCAGGTGCAGGCGGAGGAGTTTTTGACCCGCCTTGCCGCGCTTGAGGGGCAGATCTCCTGCATCCGCGCGATGAGCGTGCGCCGCAGCGCCGTGGAAAACAGCGCGTTTGACGCAGTGCTGGTCGCGGACTTTGACAGTCTGCAGGACGTGAGCTTGTACAAGAACGACCCGCGCCATCTGGCCGTGTCCGCGCTGTGCAAGCAGATCCGTACCGAGCGCAGTGCGATTGATTTCGAAGTGTAATGTGGTATGTTTATATCCTGCGCTGCGGTGACGGTACGCTCTACACCGGCACAACCGACGACGTTGAGCGCCGCCTCGCCGTGCACCGCGCGGGAAAGGGTGCGAAGTACACGCGCGGCCGCGCGCCCTTGGAGCTTGTCTATACCGAGACCTGTGCGGACCATTCTGCGGCGCTGCGCCGCGAATACGCGATCAAGCAGCTCCCGCGCGAGAAGAAGCTGCTGCTGATTTCGG
>OIYT01002043.1_pt1 | contig 13057 bp, 22 predicted proteins | sample 1588201 | NCBI WGS metagenome assembly OIYT01 (sample SAMN03283260) | human gut metagenome | biome: human-associated habitat; material: feces | host: Homo sapiens | place: USA | collected 2013
GTCTCGTGGCCCAGTTCGCCGACGGCCAGCGCCTCACCTTCGACGGCCTGACCGAGCAGCAGGCACAAACCCGCATGGAGGCGGCGCAGGCCCAACACGGCGATATATGCTGGTATGACGGCGTTACCGATCAGCACTACGAAAACGGAAAATATTACAAGCTCGCCCCGCAGCCGCCGGAGATCATCGTGATCGACCTGACAGACTGCCCGGACGAGCCGGAAAAGGAGGAATGACCGTGCCCATACGTGAAAGCAAGCGCCGCAACAATGACGCCTACAACGCCAAATGCGACTACATCAGCCTTCGCCCACAAAAGGCCGTCGGCTATGCCATCCGCGCCGCCGCCAAGGCCGCCGGGCAAAGCGTACAGGCGTATGTGCTGCAAGCCTGCGAAGAACGCATGAAGCGCGAGGGTCGCCCGCTGGAGCTTGACAGCCCCGCCGACGAATAACGCAAATCCGACTTGCTATCGTGCAGAACGAAACCCCGGCAGACCGTACCAAAACGGCCCGCCGGGGCTTTTTTATCTTCTCTTGCTGCTGTACAGGTATCTGCACCGCCGCCGGAGCGCTTTTCGCCTCGCTTTCCGCGCAAAAAGCCGCCTCACGCCCTCCACCAGTTTTTCCACAAAATCCATGGTCTTTTCCTCCCATTCGCAAATTGTTTTTCCAGCGCCGCCCCGACGATCACGGAAACCCTTTCGCGCCACGCGCGAAGTCTTGAAAAACTTGTTCCTATAAGGCCGGTTTTCCTGTTCCGCCGCCTCTGTGTTCCGGCGCAAGATCAGGCGGCAAAGCAGCCCTTACTCAGCCCCGCCGGACAGGCCAAAATTTTTTGCCGCTTATTATGTACGCGCGCGCGACGCGCGACGGGCCAGCGCCTCCGCTTCCGGCAGCTCCTCCAGCACCTCGCCCAGCCGCTCCATGGCCCTTGTGTGCCAATCACGGGCCGTGCTGTCCGCCGTCCCAAGTCTCGCGCTGATCTTCGCCCAACTGTACCCACGCACATAACGCATCACAATGACCTCTTTGTACTTACCGTTCAGCGCGTCCAGACAGGTGCGAATACAGGCTTCATCCCCGGACAAAACCCGCTCCGCCTCCGCGATCTCCGCCAGCCGCTCGCTCACGCCGTTTTCCAGCGCCCGCAGCCCGCTTTCCTCTGTCGGCTTTCCCGGCGACGAACCGCGCGGCATCCCGTCACACGCCAGCCCCCGCAGTCCGTAATAATTGCCCTCCAATTCCGTCCGCTCCTGCCGCAGCAGGCGCAGCATCCCCGGAATTGCCTTGTAGTACAGGGCTATATGCTTCACGCTGCCATACCGCATCCGTCACCTCCTGTTCTTGGCTCTGCGCCAAATCTCCTTGCCCGTGGTGTCAATCCAGCGTTTTCCCGAAGATCGGCTCTTTCGCGTCGCTCTCGTCCACATCCACCGGCTCGCCGAGAATGTCTGTCATACGCCGGGCCAGCATATTGTAGCCGAACCAGTCCCCGCCCTCGGCCCACTCGTTGAACTGCCGGAATACGTCCTCCGTGGCGCGGACGGTCTCATTCAGCCGCTCCACGCCAAAGCCGAGGGCCTGACGCGCCCCCAGCGCATAGCATTTCACTACGATCTCCGCCGCTTCTCGCCGTTCGCCCAGCAAGGCCCAATCCCGGTTGCTTTTCGGCGCTTTTGACGCTGGCAGCACAAAATGCTCTGTCAGCAGGCCCTCCAGCTCCTCGTTCAGCTTCTTTTTCGCCCGCTCCATGCCCACGCCGCGCTTGTTGACGGCAAACCTCTCCAACGCGCCGTTTGCGGCGTTGATCACGCGGTCAAGCCGGTCTTTCCCGATGCCGTAGCGGTCATGCAGCGCAACCATGAAGCACAAAGAGATCACATGGCCCGCCGCCTCCCGGTTTTTCTCCACCCGCTCGCTCTCCGGCGTTTTCCCACGCAGATAGCGCGTCTGCGCCTGACGGGCCGCGTTGGCGCCAAAATGCGCCGGGATATGCTTATTTCTCCTCATGCTCCGCCTCCAGCTTCCCGCAGAACCGCCCGCACATGGGGCAGAACTCCGCGCACAGTACATTCAGCCCGCCGCCCCGCGCCGTGCTGTCCATCACAAGGCGGGGCCTGCCGTCCTCGCCGTATTCCAGCCAGAACGCCGTGCCGTCCACGGTCTCCAGCTTTTGGTGCCGCTGGCACAGGCCGCACACGGGCATTTCCTCCCGTTTCTGCTCCCTGTCCTCGAACCACGCCAGCTTTGCAAGGGCCACCTCGTAGCCCCTGCTGGAATACACACGCCCGTCGTTGTCGTAGTGCGTCAGCCGTTTTTTCCACATGATGATACCTCCTCCGCCAGCTCCCGCCAGCGTTTGATTTCTTCCTTGCTGTCCGCCGTGATGATCTCTGTGAATTTCCAGCCCGCCGGACGGGCGATCAGCTCCAGAAACACCCGCCGCCGTACAGGATAATCCCGTTGCATCCGCCGGACAAACTTGCTCTTGACCTCCACGATCTCCACCGTGCCGTCGGCATAGGTCAGCCGGAAATCCGCCGTGTACTGAACGCTCCGCAGCTTCACGCCGTTGTATTCTCCCGCCGGGAACAGCAGAAAGCAGGGATGCGCCTCCCACTTCACGATCTCCCCGCGTCCGATCTTTGGCACAACGGTGCCGACGTAGTATTCATACTCGCCCCGGCTGTCAAATTTCAGCCCGGACATGGCAGCGGCACGGGCCGCCGCCGTCACGGTGTCGCCCCGCTTTTTCCCTCGCCCGGCAAGCTGTGCCTCTGCCTGCGCCCGGTAACGCGGCGGCAGATCGGATAGCTCCAGCCGGTACGCCATTCACAGCACCTCTTCGTTCTTTTCTCTCTGCGTCGCTATCATGTCCGCGTAATGCAGCTCCAGCACAAGCGGCGTTCTTTCCATGGCGGCATTCAGCGCACGGCTCCCTCCACGGAAAGCATCGTCATACGCGCCCATGTGCCAGCGGATGGCAAGGGCCTCGTCGTCCGTCAGCTCCATGTGCTTCATCACGAGATAGACAGACTTCTCACCGTGTCCCATGGGTATCTGATCTTTCACGGTATAGTCAGGATATTCCCCGGCATAGTAGTTCGCCTTGCACACGTCATGCAGCAGCGCCACGATGGTCTGTGTCTGCGGCGAATACAGACCGCGCAGATTGAAATTCCCCAGCAGGGCATAATACACATTCAGGCTGTGCTTCACCAGCCCGCCGGGATAGGCCCCGTGAAACCGTGTGCTGGCCGGAGCCGTGAAGAAATCCGTGCTTTTCAGCCACTCCAGCAGCTTGTCCGCGCCCGGCCTCGTCACCTGTGACAGAAAAATTTGCTCGAAGCGTTCGGCATCGTTCATTTTCATTTCCTCCTTGGTCGATATATATTTCCTCGCCCGTGCCAGCACTCGGCGCGGCGCAAGATCACAACGGTATGCCGCTGCCCGGCGTTACTCACCTTGGTTTCCACGCGGTTGAGCGTGTAGCCGGGGTATTTCTGCTCCCAAAACGCAGCGTCGTCTATGTACACGGTGCTGGCCTCCTCCAGCTTTTTGCGGCTCCACTTGGTATCGTTGGGCGGCGGTGTCTTGGGCTTTTCCAGTCCACGGCTCTGCCGCCAGCTTCGGGCGCACCGTTTGTTCTTGTTGATATATTTTACAAGGCCCTCCACGCTTCCGTGGTCAACGGTGAGATATTCCCCTCGTGTTAGGCCAATGCTGTTTCCGTTCTTATCGCTCCATAGCTCCTCCAGCACGTCACGGGTCAGTCCCTCTGTGTGCTGGATGATCGCGTGGTGATGATGGCGGCCACAGATCGTCCCGTCTGCCATCACCGTTGTGTATTCCGTGGCGGCTACCCACTTTGGGCGCTCCACGCCGTTCTTATCGCACCAGCGATACACCCGCTTGATGTAATTCGTCCAGTCCATATCCGCCCGCTTGGTGTCTCCCGGCGCTGGCAGATGATCGTCGTCATAGGTTCCCGTCCATGAGAAGTCGCCCTTTCCGAAGTTGGCGTTTACAAGCTGCACATGGTATCTCTTTGAGCGGTTGTCGTTGTAGGTCTGCTGGGCGAGGGTACAGGCTTCTTTCTTCTTTGCTCTCCGGCTCGCCTTGTGCTGCTTTGGTGTCACGGGGTACAGATCAACCTCCATGTACCCCGCCGTGGCGTAGTCCTTGCCGCAGATATGCTTTTGTTCCCGATAATACAGGCTCATGCGGCCACGCCTCCCTCGTTTTTGCGTGTATGCGCCGTCACCGGCTTGCATACGGGCCATTTCAACAGTCGTATGCCGTCAGGCACACCCCTGTTTCATGGCTTGTCCCTTAACTTACTGCTGGTATACCAGCCCATTGCGGCCCCTCGGCCGCAACAGAAATTCTCTCCGGCACCGCCGGAAACAGGTCTCGCTTCAACCGGCAAGGCCGCGCCGCTCTCACGGCGCGACCGCATCCGGTCGTCAGATTGTCGTTGTCTCCGTCAAGATCGGTGCGAGCATCTTTTCTCTCGCCGCCTCGTAGAAACTCTTGTCCACCTCGAACCCGTAGGCGCTGCGCCCCAGCTCGTAGGCTGCGCGTAATGTTGTGCCGCTCCCGGCCACCGGGTCGATCACCACGTCGCCGGGGTCTGTGAACACTTCGATCAGGCGTTTCAACACGCCCACCGGCTTTTGCGTGGGATGTATCTTCGGGTACTCCTTTCGGCTGTCCCGCTCCCAGCGGAACCAGTCAAAAACCATGTGCTTTCCGCCGTCCTCGCCGACGTTGCGGAACTTCGGCAGCTTGTCCCGGTAGAGGACGACCGCAAATTCCGTCGCGCCCACGATCTTCATGTTGGCTTTTAATACCTGCGCGGAATAGTTCTTGCAGAAAAACAGCGGATAGCTTTTTGCAAATCCGTACCGCTTTCCGTACTCGATCACGGTCTGCATCTGCTCAAAGGCACAGAACACGATCATGGCCGGGGCCTGTCCCTTTTCCTTTGGCTCTTTCTTCAACAGCCTGTTGCAGAAGTGCATATACTCCGCGATCTTGAACGTACCGTCCGTGTGGAAAAAGCTCTGCTTTGCCAGCTTGCTTTCCCCGTTCTTGTTGTCACCGCCCTGATACCACATGGGATTGCTGGCATAGGCATCCGCGCCGATGTTGTACGGGATGTCCGCGATCACAAGCTGGGCTTTCGGCACATTGTACCGCTTGAAATTCTGAAAATTATCGTGGTATAGCTCGCATTTCATATCGTTTTCTCCCTGCGCCGCCGCATCCGGTAGCACAGCTTCCCGCACCTGCGGCAGACGATGTAATTTGTGTGATACTTCCCGCCGTGCCGGTCGCTCCGGCGGCGTGTGACCTCTATGTATTCCGTCTTGCACGGGCTGTGCAGTCCCAAGCGGCAAAGCAGCGGCTTCATCGTCCGTCACCTCTGATTTTCCGCTCAAACTGCTCGATTTCTCTCACGAGAAGCAAGCAGAGCCACGCCAGCACAACACCGTCAACCCTGCTTTCATGCACGATGCCCTCAAAGACGCATTCTGCGCCAATCCAGCACAGGTCGAGCATCACATACAGGAACAGAAACAGCAGCCCCTTTGCCGCCGCGTTCAGAATACGCTCTGTTGTTCTCCCGCTCATTCCGTCTCCTCGCTTTCCAGATGCAGCAGTTGTTGGAGCTGCTTCCAGATGCGCAGCGTCCGCTTATCCGTCTTATTGATACACGCCTCGATCAACCGCAGGCGATACAAGATGTCCTCCCTGTCCTGTCGTTTCCCGATCTCGACCTGTCGTGCGAGCTTCGTATAAGCGGCTTTTCGCGCCTCCTCTGTTCTGTACCACACGCCCAGCTCTTTCCCGCCGGACAGGCCCAAGAACAGCCCATATTGCGCATCCCCGCCGCCTCTCCTCGTTTCGATGTACGCAACCTGATCGGGTGGCACAAGATAGTAGCCCTCGAAGTCGATCATTCCGCACCCTCCATCAGAAACACCATCTTTTTCCCCACATACTCGCACCAATGCTTTTCAAGCTGTGCGCCGGGGCTGTCCTCCCAATCCGGCAGGAACACCGCTGTGTCGGCGCTCTCCAGCATGGCAAAGCAGATGCGCATATAGTCCGCCTTTTTCAGCCCCTCCGGCGTGACCGCCGGTGAAATGACCGTCACACCAGCCCGCTCCTCCAGCTTCTTCGCCGCCGCCGCGAATTTCTCCCTGTAGTTCGGGTCTCCCGTGATCTTTCCGGCCAGATACACTTTCATTCCTGTCCGCCTCCCAACTTCTCCATCTGCTTCCGCTTCCAGTTTTCTGTGTACTGCTCCATGCTCCCGTCAAAGCCCGTGCAGAGAAGCACATCATGCACCGCCTTTCCCTCGTGGGCGCAGTCTGAGCAGTTTAAGCCGTTGTTGCACGGCGTTTCACAGAACTGGCACATACAGTTTTCATTGCCGAACGGACACGGATTGACCGCTTCCACGATGATCTCCCGCCCGCAGCCGGGGCAGAAGTGCCAGCCGTTTTCCGTCGGCCCGTCCGCCTCGAAATTCTCGATGTACCCACACGCCCGGCACCGCCAAGCGTCATGCTCCCGGTCTACGCACTCATATACCGCGCTTTTCTCACTGAACCCCATCACTCCACCTCCGTTTTTTCTCGCTCGCACTGTTCCGAAATCCAGTTACGGACGCGGATGGCACAGTTCAGGCAAAGCTGCCGCTCCTCGTCTTTCACTCCGTGCATAAACTTCACCACGCCGTAATGGTTAAAGTCCAGATTTACGCCGTCCGCGTTATAGTCGATTTCTCGCTTGCACATATCACAGTAAACCTTTACCATCACTCCACCTCCGATATTCTTCCGGCTGCCATTTCCACATACGAGGGATTGATCTCACATCCTACGAAACCACGCCTCATACGTTTACATATCGGTTTCGGCAGTTCACATTGTTGCAGAAGCGCTCGCGCCCGATCTCCTCCATGCTCATGCACTCCATGTTGACCAATGCCTGCTCCACATCACGGTCGCAGCAGTCATTCCAGAGCATATACAGGCGCGCCCCCGTGATGCCTGCCCGTTGCATCCTTTGGAACCCCTGTTCAGCCTTAAACATATCCATGTCGTAGGCTTGCATCAGGAATTGCAGCGCACCCGGGTTGCCTGCGCAAATATCAAAAGTTACCATCATTCCTGCACACCCTCCATGCCGATCTGCCCCGCGTCCTCCGCGTCGTCCTCGGCCTCCTCGATAACTGCCTCCCGGCGCTCCTTATCCTTGTAGAACTGCTCCATGCAGAGCGCCTGAAATTCCGCAAGATCGTTGATGTACTCCTCTTTCAGAATGTTCATGGGCATGATGGCTGCCAACACATCCATGCCGTCATGTACCACAAGATACCGCTGTCCCGCTTCGGTCTGCCGCGCCGTGTAATAGATGTATTCGCTTTTCTTGATCTCCTCCGCCAGCGGCGCAAGATACGCCTCGTTGTAGAAGATCAGCTCGCCATCCACCTTGCAGCGGCAGGCGGAACACCATAGCCCGTTGGGAGCCGCCGCCACTTTCAGCTTCTCCGTGTCCTGCTCGCCCTGCGCATACGGCGCAAGGTTCAGTCCCAGCACATTGCTGACGCTCTCCGGCCAATCCTCGGTCAGATACACCTTTTTCCATGCGTCCGCCGTCATGTCCAACACCGTGCGCACCTGCTCGCTGCCCTCCATGTCCGGCAGCTCCGTCGCCCGGTAGATTGCCGTGCCGGTAGATAGCCAAATCCCGCTGCCTGCCACATGGAGTACGGCGCACCGGCCTCCGTTCTTGACCAAGTTTGCAAATTTCGATAGCTTCATTCCCGCCGCCTCCTTTACCCGAACAGATACAGAATACAGAATTTCAGCAGGGCAGGCCCGGCCAGCGCCAGCGCCAGCCCCCAAATCACCATCAGCGCAAGCAGCAGCATCGCGCCCAAGCCATACAGAATATCTTTCATCGCTTTCCACCTCTCACGCCGATGGTCACATAGGCGGTTCCTTTCCCGTTCAGCTCCATATCCACGGGTGCCTTGCAGTCCAAGCAGCTATGGGTGATGGTCTCCGTCTCCGCATTGGTCTTGTAGCGGAACGACTTACCGCACTTACAGTGCATGAACATGGGCCGCAGCCCATCCAGCGGCGTTTCGTGTCCGCACTCCTGACACCGGAAGCTGTACGTTTCCCGCTTTGCGCAGAACGCCTTGACCGCGCCGCACTCCTCGCACACCACCAGCAGAAAGCCCTTGTACGGCCCCTGCGTTTTGTCCTCCTCCGCCGTGGCCCAGCTCTCCCGCTCGCCGAACATTCGCTCCACGCGGCTGTTCCGCTCCGGCTTGTTCCGTTCCGCCGTGCCGCCGGTATGTACCTGCTCGCCGGTGCTGCCAAAGCCGCCGCGATCACGGTTGCCCAAGCTCTCCACCTGCACAAACTCCATGTCCGGTGCTTTCTCCACAAGGCGGAACTGGCAGATGCGTGTTCCTTTCGGAATGCGCGTTCCCTCTTTCCGCAGGCACAGCGCCGGATAGCCCCACACATCACCGTCGCCGCAATAGTCATTCTCGATCACGCCCATGCTGTTCGCCAGCAGGATGCCCCACTTGCCAAAGGTCGAGGAGCGGGGAACAACATGCGCGTAGTAGCCCGCCGGTATCTCAATGGAAACACCCAAGGAAATGATCTTGTACTCCAGAAAGTCCAGCGTGACATCCTCTGCGGTGCAAAGGTCTATCCATTCGCCGTGAACCTCCGGCAAGGCGTTTCCATGGGTGTTGATTTTCACTTTCATATTCAGTTCCTCCCGCAAAATTCTTTTGGCATAACCACCGCCGTGCCGTCCGACACGGCCCATACCTCCGCGTCCCGTATGTCCGTCCACTCACAGCCCCAGTATTCCGCCGCGTTCAGCAGTGCGGAGTAGTTCGACCGGTGCGGCACCACCACGGCTCCGTATTTCGGATGCACTACCCGCGCCCTGCCTCTGACCCGCCAGCGCTCCTCACGCGCCCGCCGGACGCTTTTCTGGTAACTGTCGCGGTCAAAATACATCTTCGTCCCTCGCCCGCCGCATCCATTCCGCGTCCTTTTCCTGCCCGTAGAACGCATGGCCCAGCCATCCGCCCAACAGCATCAGACTGAGACCGGCAAGCCCGCCGAGGAAGATCACCGTCAAATCCTCCGCACCGCCTATTACCATCAAAAGCAGGAAGCCAAGCAGCATCATGGCCGCGCCGATGTTCTCCCGTACTCGCACCAGCTTCCGCCGCTGCGCTTCCGTCCGGCTCCGCCGGGAACGCCGCTCGACTGTCAGGCCGCCGCACTTCGTTTCATAGTATGCCGTCCTCATGGCTTGTCCCTCCGCTTACTCGGAGGCAGCGCGGGCCGTCCTGCGCCGCCTGTAATTGTTGATGATCTCCTGCTGTGCCAGCTCTGCGCTGTAACCGATGCGCCCGTTTCCGTCCATTTCCCCGGTGTCTCCCCGTTTCAGTTCGTTATATACGGTAGACCGATGCACTTTCAGCTTCGCGGCGATTTCCTCAACGCCGCGTCCCTTGTTGTAAAGTGCCTCCAGCTCTGCGCGGTCTTTCAGCGTCAAATGTCTCTTGCCCAAGCCGCTCGCCTCCTCCTTTTCCATGTAAATAGATAAAAAAATAAATGCGGGAAAACTCTTTTCGAGTTCTCTCGCATTTATTCTAATTATTCAGCCATAAAGGTGAACACAGCGAAAGTGAAAAGTTTCATGACACCTCGACAACTGAATAGCAACGCAATATTCTGCGCTGCTGAAGACAATAATCATAACCACCGGCCGTGCCGGTGGTTTGCACTAGCCCCCTTGGGGCATGACCCGGGCTGAGCCTATAGGCTCGTCGAAAAGTCTGCCAACCGCGCAGTTCTCCCGGGCTGCCCCTAAAGGGGCTTTTGTTTATTTGCCTCCTCTTACCGGCTCACCCGTAAACGGGTCTACGAACTCCTTGATACTAAGCTGGTCGTCTGTGTAATCTTCCTGAAGTTGATTTTTGATATACTCCTCTATTGCGCGCCTATTTCGTCCCACTGTGCTGACGTAATATCCCCGGCACCAGAAATGCCGGTTTCCATACTTATACTTGAGATTTGCATACTTTTCGTAGATCATTAAACTGCTCTTTCCCTTGAGATATCCCATAATCTGCGATACGCTGTATTTCGGTGGTATGGATACGAGCATATGGATATGATCCTTGCACGCTTCCGCTTCATGAATCTCGATACCCTTATATTGGCACAGCTTTCTGATCATCTGTCCGATATCCTGTTTGATCTTTCCGTATATGATCTGTCTCCTGTATTTCGGTGCGAATACGATATGATATTTACATTCCCACTTCGTGTGTGCTAAACTACTGACATCAAGTTTCATTTGGACTTGATTCCTCCTTTGATTTTTTGTTCTTGGTTGGCAGACCATCTTCATTTTATCAAAGGAGGATATTTTTTCTATGCATAGCTAAAGCTTTTTGGAACCACCGGCATTGCCGGTGGTTTTCTTTATACAAAAAGCACTCGAGGCAGGTTAAGCTAACCAGCCTCGAGTTCATTTCCCGTATTTCTCTTTCAAACTCTGGTGTCCCTGTTGGTCACGGCGGCGCAGATCAGCAGCCGAAAATATCTTCCACTGGGGGTCTTCATCGTTCAGGTTCAGATGCGCGTAAGATTCCGGATAATACCGCTCCGGGTCAAAAGTAAAGTCCTTTGCAACAAGCCGCTGCCACATGCTCGGCTCATCGGTCAGGTCGATCTTGTCCACCTCGTAACTTGTCAGCTCATGGGTGGTGTCGATCTTTCGCAGGAATTCCTCTGCGGTCAATTTCCCCTGAACATATTCCTCCCGTGCCAGCCGAGCATTCTCGCTCCACTGGTCGTACTGCTCGTAGTCCATGTGCATCAGGTTGGAACGGTCAGAAGGTGCCGCGTCGATCCACCGCAGCAGGCGGGAATACATTCTGTCCCGCAGCTTTTTACAGATCAGGAGCGCCTCATCCTCCGAAGTCTTATCCAGCCTTGCCAGATTCGCGCCACGCTGTTTGCAGCTCTGCCCATCGGTCACCCGGTCACAGTACCGGGTGGCCTTTTTCGTTTTCGGGATGAAATAGCCCCAGCAGTAGTCACATCGGCAGACCCGCTGGTTGTCCTGCTCGAAGTAGAGCGCCAGCACCAGCATCCGCAGCTCCATCAGGCTGCGAAGCCGAAACGACCGTGGTTCTTCCAACTGCGGCAGCTTTGCCGGATCGCAGATCCGCGCAATGTCGGCATAAGCCGCCCGCAGGTTTTCATACTGCTCCGCCGGTGTCATTCCTGCTGTGCTGTCAAATGCGACCTCCATGATATTCCGAAGATAATTCTGTACACGCAACGGTTCCTCCATCACCCGCAGGATCTCCTGTCCAGCAGCCAGCAGAAACATCGCCGTGCCGTCATCCTCTGCCTGCAAAGTCCGGTGCAGAATGTCCGTCACAACAAATCCGCTCACAGGATCGATCTCACACAAATCTGGTGTCAGCAAAATCGCCTCCGCAGCAAAGTCCTCTAAGTCGCTCACAGGAATATCGATCCGCTCCTCAAACAGAGGATGCTCGTTCCGCAGCCACCGCACCACTTTGCGGTAGCCGGCATAGTCCAGTTCAGAAAAGGCGATCAAGGTCTCCGCGGGAGTCAGTTCAGGCATCTGCGTGATTGACCCATCATCACAAAGCAGGATGGAATAACGTCCATCGCCCACCTCCATCAAGTACAATTCCGAAGCCATGCCGATACCTCCTCAAAGATCACTTCCTGATGTAAGCCGCCTTGAAATTATTCTAACATAAAGTTGAACACAGCGAAAGTGAAAAGTTTCATGACACCTCGACAACTGAATACCCGCAGCCGGAGTGCATACACCGTGAGGGAAGCAGCGCCAAGATCCGCAAGGGGGAGCGTGCCGACACGGGACAACGCCGCAGAAAGTCTGGGGCAGGAAGGTGTACGGTGTGCGGCCAATCAAAATCAAAACAAAAAAGAAAGGAAAATCAAAAATGAAATCATCTGTCTACAAAAGCTACGATGAACTGCCGCTGTTCCTCAACTCAGATCTTGTTGCAAAAACACTCGGTATCGCTCCGTCCAGTGCATATGAACTCATGCACAAAAAAGATTTTCCCACTCTGTATATCGGCAACCGTATGGTCGTTCCGAAAGAAAAGTTCATCCAGTGGGTGGAGGAGCACACGTAGGGCGGTGCCATTACATGAGAAGAACGAAACCTCCCGTTGGATGGGAGCATGTGAAAAACTGCTTCCCCGTCCCCAACGAGCTTCTCGATTTCGATTTGCCCGGTGGATCAATCGCTGTCTACATCTTCCTGCTGCGTCATGCAGACCGAAGGACTGGCCAGTGTCATCCAAGTACTGCGACTATGGCTAAAAATCTTCACTACTGCCGAAACACCGTCGCAAGCTATGTCCGACTGCTGGAGGAACGCGGGCTCATCGTCACGGAGCGCACCAGCATCATCACGCGGGACGGGCGCAAGCAAAACGGAAGTCTGCTCTACACGATCCTGCCCATCCAGTTTTCCATTGACCAGTTTTATCAGCGGCAGATGGATGCTGTGGACAGGGCAAAGGAACGGCAGCGAGTGGCAAGACGCATGGAGCAGACCAGCGTGTGAAACCGGCGAGTATCTTTCTCTGCATGCTGTTATCGTGGCCAGACAAAACCGTGAAGCCCATCGGTGCGGTGAGAGAAACAGCAACGGGATCACGCAGCCCAGCGGGGCCGCGACGCCTCGGAGCAGCGACGCGCATGAACGCATCGCTGTCCCGCAGGCTCTCCGCGTTCTTCGGGAGCACACCCGACCAAGGCCCAAAAGCGGCAAAGTTTGCCGTTTTAAGTCCCGGCCGCGCAGGGTTTCCGAACCGCGCAAAACGCTCCGAGGGTAGTAATAGCGTCCCCCATCCAAAACGTCCCGTGTTTCGCCGTGTGAGCCGCTGTGTGCGCGGTTAGGGGCTGGGGTGG
>OIYT01002045.1_pt1 | contig 13043 bp, 10 predicted proteins | sample 1588201 | NCBI WGS metagenome assembly OIYT01 (sample SAMN03283260) | human gut metagenome | biome: human-associated habitat; material: feces | host: Homo sapiens | place: USA | collected 2013
AGAATGAAAAATTCGCGGCGCATCTTGGCGCATTCTTATCTGGAAATAGTATAAGGCAGTTCTGCGTGAAACTTTCTTGTGAATCCGACAATGATCAGGAGGATTTGTCATGCTGTTTACCAATACAGATTGCCTTTGTTTCGCCAAGGATCCGGCTGTTGTCCGCTATCGCAGCCGTTACTGGCTCTATTATTCCCTGAGGCATGAGGATGGAAGGTTCGGCATCGGCATTGCGGAATCTGCCGATATGGAGCATTGGACACCCTGCGGCGAAATAGAGCAGGATGCGCTGTGCGAGACGAACGGCATTGCCGCACCAGGAGCCATTGTGCTGAATGACAAAATTCATTTGTTCTATCAGACCTATGGCAATTGGGAGAAGGATGCAATCTGCCATGCGTGGTCGCAGGATGGTATTCACTTCACGAAGAATCCAGAGAACCCTGTGTTTCATCCGGCGGCAACCTGGTGCTGTGGGCGCGCTATTGATGCCGATGTGTGCGTGTTCGGCGGAAAAATACACCTGTATTTTGCAACGCGCGACCATGCTATGCGCATCCAGAAAATTGGCGGCGCATGGGCAAAAATCGATTCTGACTTTGGGCGGAATGCGTGGCATCCGCTGGCAGAACAGAGTCTGCTTATGCCAGAACTTGCATGGGAGGGCGATTGCGTCGAAGCACCCGCAACGGTCGTAGAGGACGGGAAAATATACCTGTTCTACGGCGGCTCCTATAATTGCACGCCACAGCAAATCGGCTGTGCAGTATCCGAGGATGGCATCTTCTTCCGCCGCGTATCGAATGAGCCGCTAATCCCATGCGGCGCGCCGGGCACATGGAACAGCAGTGAATCCGGACATCCTTATGCTTTCCGTGATGATGATGGACGCGTATTTCTTTTCTATCAAGGCAGTTCTGACAATGGAAAAACATGGTATATTTCCAGAAAAGAAGTTCAGTTTGGCAGTAGCGTGAGAATCCTAACAAATGAAGTAGATTCAAGGGAATCAAAATGATCCCGTGGTGACCGTGCAAGATTCGACGAAAATAAACAACACGACGAGAAGAGAGGAACATCGCCATGCAGAAGCTCCATCTGGGTGCAGCCCAGTGCGCCCTTGACCTCGGCGACGGCAGCGAACGCGCGGAGTACGTCAATCAGGACTACATCCTGCATAAGCTCGGACGTCCGCACCGCGCCATAGGCATCATGTATACCTACTACCCGCACGATAAGCAGTGGCCGCAGCGCATTTCCAAGGCGTGCAAGGACATGAACATCACCTTCCAGTGGGACTATCCTTATGATGATTATTTCCCCTTCAATGCCGACGGTCAGCCGTGGGAACAGATGCGGGATATTCGCCGCCACGGGCAGGATGTTGCCCTCACGCTGACGCTCGACTGCTCCCTCTCTGACGACGAACTCCGCGAAGTCGCCCGGATGCTCCGCCCCTATGGGCGCATGACCATCCGCATCAACCATGAGTGCAGCGGAACGTGGTTCACGCATAATAAGCGCTTCACCTACGAGCAGGTCGGCAAGTTCTTCGCGCATTTCTCCGATATCATCCATCAGGAAGCTCCGAACGTCCGCACGGTGTTCTGCGCGGGCTTCGCACAGGCGGACGGCAAGCTGGAGAAGGAGGACGAGTTTGCGGTGGCGTACCGCGCGGCGGACGTCTGGTCGGCGGACTGCTACCTCGCGCTCCATTACGGCTGGCCGTATGACGTGGCGGAAGTCGGCGGCGGACAGTATAAGGCGGATTCGGTCGGCATGTACTACGACATGTTCCACCGCACCTACGAGCGCGCATCGTCGCAGTTCGGCGCAAAGCCGCTGGTGACGGCGGAGTTCAACACCGACGGCGACGTGACCGGGGCAAGACACCAAGGCGAGAGCGTCATCCGCTTTGCCGAAACTTTCCGCGACCATAAAGCCGACTGGTTCAAGGCTATCAGCCTCTATCAGTTCCGCGACCGCGGGCGTCTGGGGCTGGAAATTGAAGACCCGAACAACCCGGCAGTCGGCATTGAACAGCCGATGCTGGCGCAGTACCGCGAGCTGCTCAAAGACCCGTACTTCCAGCCGAGCATGACGGAGATGGGGGAAGCAACCTTCCCGGCTGAACTGCGCTGGGGCGGCGCGGAGGATGCCGACGGGCTGGCGATTCCGCTGCACTTCGAGGGCAATCCGGAATTCTGTGAGATGACCGTGGAGCAGGAAATCGGGCTGATGGTGGAATTGCACGGCAAGTGGTTCTACAAAGCGCCGCACGTCAAGACAATTGACCTGATGAGCGCGTTCTTTGACGCTCCGCTGGATACTCCCGCGGATTTGAAGCTGAATCTCTTCGCGCCGCCCGCGGATGGCGTGAATGTCGAGGATGGTCACGCGGATTGGATGACAAACTACTATGCAACCTTGCAGGAAGCGCCGAAGATGCGCATCCGCTATGAAGTGCCGGGTGTGGTGGGATAAGCAGGGTTCTTTGCAGCATGGGGAATAAACGCCCTGTGCTGTTTTTTGTGCGCAAATTTTCCAATTCGTGAAAACATGCCGTGATAAAACTACCGCTCACATCCGGAAACATGGGCGAAAACGGAAAAAATGCAACCAGATGGTGATAAAAATAACATATTAGGACTTTACAAGACAAGCTGAATGTGGTATGATAAAAACAATCAGAGATGCAGAACAGCATCTCGAAAGAGGAGGCGTTCCTATAATGAAGAAACTCGTATCTATGCTGCTGGCACTGGCCATGGTGCTGACGCTGGCGGGCGGCGCAATGGCGGAAACGAAGGATTATTCCGGCTATACCATCCGCATCTACTCAAACTCCAACTCCACCGAGCGCGTGAACTGGCTGCTCAATGCCGCCAAGGAAGCGGGCTTCAGCATCTCCATCGACGATAACTCCGTCATCTCCGGCGACAACGCCGCTATCCAGAAGGCAAACGAAAGCAAGGACGGCGACATCATCTTTGGTTTGAACGAAACCCGCTGGTCTCAGCTGGTCAACGGCACCTATGAGAACCTGAAGGTGATGGACTGGACGCCGTCTTGGGCGGACGAAGTCGGCAAGTACGTTTATCCCGGCAAGGCGTATGGCCTCGTCGTGCAGAACGTGCTGATGCTCTACCGCAATGACGACAAGGGTACGAATGGCGAAGCGCTCCACTTCCAGCATTGGTCTGATATTGTCGACTGCGGCTATCACTGGTATCGTCAGGGCAAGGTCGGCGGCACGACCAACAGCAACATCAACAGCGCCATGCTGTACTCCTTCACCGATCCGACCAGCCCCGCCGGCGGCATTTCCGTGGATGGCTGGAAGATGCTGTGGAAGTACTGCGCGAACGGCTCCTACACCGGCGACAGCTACGGCTTTGACCCGCTGAACCGCGGCGACGTGCAGGTGTCCACGTTCTACTCTTCCTCCCTGTATGGCAAGATTGACTCCGCGGCGGACAGCTCTTCTGTCCCGCTGACCGGCACGACCACCCCCGAAAACTGGGGCGTTGTGGACATTGACGACGGCACCTACTACATCGCGGAATACATCGGCATCCTTGACCGTGCTGACCGTACGCCCGAACAGACGGAAGCTGTCAAGGCGTTCGCGGAATGGTTCGGCTCTGCGGAAACGCAGACGGAATGGTCTGACGAATTCGACTCCTTCCCCTGCAACGAAGTGGCTGTGAAGAACGTCTACGGCGACGAAATCCCCGCCATTTATCAGCTGAAGAACTGCGCGCTGGAGAAGGTGGAAGGCACCGACATGACCTATGCGGAATATGTCGCGGCGCACAGCAAGGAATGGACGAACATCATGACCAACCTCGGCTTCTACTGGGCAGACGCAAGTCAGGCACCCGCGGAACCCGATTGGGACAATGTCAACTGGGCTGTGATGACGCAGGCGGCGCAGTAATTCCCCCAAATTCTCATCCGGCAAAGAAGCGGATTTGAACCCCGGATGGCGAGTCCTACGCGGGCTCGCCATCTTTTTATAGCATGATTTGCCTGTGCAAAATTCTGCGAATCACAAAGTAAGGAGCTGTCGCCCATGATTGAACTCAAGGACATTGTGGTCAAATTCGGCGATTTTGAGGCGCTGCACAATATCAACGTGAACGTGAAGGAAGGGGAGTTCTTCACCTTCCTCGGCCCGTCTGGCTGCGGCAAAACGACCACCCTGCGCACCATCACCGGCTTTATTGAGCCTGTCTCCGGCACGGTGTCGGTGAACAATCAGGACATTACCCATGTGCCGATTGAGAAGCGCAACATCGGCATCGTATTCCAGAGCTACGCGCTGTTCCCGACGATGACGGTGTACGACAACATCGCGTTCGGCTTGAAGCTCAAAAAGCTGAAAAAGCCGGAAATCGACCAGAAGGTGCGGGAAATTGCGCGCAAGGTCGATTTGTCCGACGAGCAGCTCAAAAAGGCGGTCAGCCAGCTGTCCGGCGGTCAGCAGCAGCGCGTCGCCATCGCCCGCGCCCTCGTCACCGGGCCGAGCATCATCTGCATGGACGAGCCGCTGTCCAATCTGGACGCGAAACTGCGCGTTCAGCTGCGCAACGAGCTGAAAAAGATGCAGCGCGAGTTCGGCATCACAACCATCTACGTCACCCACGATCAGGAGGAAGCGCTGACCCTGTCCGATCGCATCGCCGTGTTCAACAAGGGCTATATCGAGCAGATCGGCACGCCGAACGAGATCTACAACCACTCCAAGACCGAGTTTGTCTGCAACTTCATCGGCGACATCAACCGCGTCGAAGCGACGATTGCCGCGAAGATGAAGCTGGCGGCAGGGCAGAATCACTTCATCCGGCTGGAACGCCTGCACGTCAACAAGCCCAAGCGCGACGATGAAATTCTCATCGACGGCGTGATTGAGAACATCGAGTACTACGGTCTGTACATCAAGTATTACATCGACGTGGGCAGCCAGATTTTGAAGGCAATCGAAAAGAATGACGGCATCAACATCTACGCGCCGGGCGAAAAAGTGACCGTAGCCATGAAGCCTACGGACGTCATGTCCTACGACGCGCAATGACAGGAGGAAGCAATATGACGCAAAAATCCTCCAAACTGACGCTGGGGATGCTTGGCAAAGTGTTCGGCGTTGCGTTCTTCGTCTACCTGTTTTTCGGCTTCATGCTCCTGCCGTGCCTGAACACCATCACGCAGATTTTCACGACGACGGACAGTGCGGGCAACATCGACCCGCTGGCGGTCATCCGCTTCTTCTTCGCGGGCAACATGCCCAGCTACGTCCTGAACTCGCTGAAACTGGCGGTTTGCCTCGTCATCACGGTGAATATCGTTGGCATCAGCATCGTGCTGCTGACGGAGTATTTCGACATCAAGGGCGCGAAAATCCTCCGCCTCGGCTATATGACGACGCTGATTTACTCCGGCGTTGCGCTGGTGACGGGCTACCTGTTCCTCTATGACAGCGACGGCATTATGACGACGTGGCTCTCCGGGATTTTCCCCAACATGGACAAGAACTGGTTCTCCGGCTTCAACGCCGTTCTGTTCACGATGACGTTCGCCTGCACAAGCAATCACGCGCTGTTCCTGCGCAACGCTATCCGCGCGATTGACTACAACACGGTGGAAGCGGCGCGCAACCTCGGCGCGAAGCCATTCAAGGTGCTGCTGAAGGTCGTTTTTCCGACGCTGATTCCGACGCTCTTCTCCCTCACGGTCATGACGTTCATCACGGGTCTGTGCGCCATGAGTGCGCCGACGCTGCTGGGCTATGACTCCATCAACCCGGAAATCGTGCGTCTGGCGGGTTCATCGTCGGCGGACGAAGCGTTCCCGCAGGCGCGCGCGGCGCTGCTGTCCATCATTCTGGCGATGTTCACCATCATCCTGCTGACCGTTCTGTCCTCCTACGAGCGCAAAGGGCATTACCTCTCCGTCAGCAAAACGAAGGCGAAGCTGGTCAAGCAGAAGATTAGCAACCCGGTCGCGAACGTGCTGGCGCATATCTACGCCTACGTCCTGTTCATCATCTACATGACGCCGGTGGTGATGATTGTGCTGTTCGCGTTCCAGAATTATCCGGCAATTCGCTCCAAAACGCTCTCGATGGATCAGTTCACGCTGATTAACTTCTTCGGTCAGCAGGACTATGAATTCCTGACCAACCGCGGCAAGCTGAAAACGCGAACGGGCGCGATTTCCGGTCTGTTCGCCAACGCGGATACCGTCGGCGGCATCCGGCTGAGCTTCGTCCTCTCCGCGATTGCGGCGGCGCTGGCGTGTGTTATCGTCGTCGTTGCGGTCAACTACATCTTCAAAAACAAGGGCAAGAAGCGCAGCACTGTGCTGGAATACAGCTTGCTCTTCCCGTGGCTGCTGCCGACCATCCTGATTTGCTACTCCTACCGCACCTACTTTAACTCCGACAGCGTGTGGTATGTTTTCAACAACAACTTGTACATGCGCGAGAACGTGCGATTCCTGATTGTGATGGCGTATACGGTGGTGAAGCTGCCGTTTGCCCTGCGCATGATTAAGGCGGCGTTCTACGCTATTGACGAGGAATTGGAGGATGCGGCGCGCAACCTTGGCGCGAGCAGTCTGGTGACATTCCTACGGGTGAAGCTGCCGATTGTCCTGCCGAGTGTGCTGGCGGTGTTCGCGCTGAACTTCAATGCGCTGTTCACGGAATACGATATGTCGGCGACGTTCCAATCCAGCTACGGCAAAACGTATGCCATGATTATCCAGAATATGTGCGCCGAGGAAGGGCGCGACGGCTACAACGTCAACGCATCGGGCCGCCGCTGCGCATCGACGGTGTTCATCATGGTCATTTCCGGCTTGATTCTGTATCTGGTGTACGGCGTGGGCGCGCGTGATTTGGGCGAACGCATCGAGCGCCGCGAAAAACGCCGGAAGCGGATCGAAGCCTTCAAGGCAAAATTCACCGGGAAGAAAAAAGCTGCGGAAAAAGCCGCTGCATAAGGAAAACGGCATGACCTTCCGAAAAAAGGAGGGTCATGCCGCTGTTTCTTCCGGGAAGGCGCTGCTTCACCTGCGCCTGCTGCGTCAGAGAGTCTCTTGTTTTTTGAGGAAAACCCAAAGGACGGTGCAAACATGCATTACACGCAAACGATATCCTCTCCCTTGGGGAACATCCTGCTTTCTGCGGATGAGGTGGGGGTGACCGGGCTGTGGTTCGATGGCGGACGATATTACGCGGAAACGCTGCCCGAAGAACACGTTGAACGCGAAACGCCCATTTTGATGGACACGAAGCGCTGGCTGGATGTCTATTTCACCGGACGCGAACCCGACTTCACGCCCCTGCTGCACCCGACCGGGTCGCCCTTCCGGCAGGCGGTCTGGCAGCTGCTGCTTGAAATCCCATACGGGCAGACGACGACATACGGTGCACTGGCGAAGCGGCTGGGCGGGGTGCGCATGTCGGCACAGGCGGTCGGCGGGGCAGTCGGGCATAATCCCATCAGCATCATCGTTCCGTGCCATCGGGTCGTCGGCACGAGCGGCAGCCTGACAGGGTACGCGGGCGGGCTTGAACGCAAAGTCAGGCTGCTGGAAATTGAGCAGACGGACATGCACGGGCTGTTTCGCCCGAAGAAAGGAACGGCACTATGAGGCAAATGCGCCCCTGCGCGAAAAAATGAACCATCTATTGCTGAACCCGCAGGGGGATTTTTTGCCGTAATTTCCAATTCTGCGGAAGAAAACGCGCCGCCCGTTCGTTTCATTGTCAGAAAACCGAATCAAAGGGGGATGCCGAATGAAGAAATGGTGTGCGCTGCTGATGACCCTGCTCCTGATTTTGACGACCGCCGGGGCAGAGGAATTTTCGGGCGGCAAAGACTTCTGGGATGATGCGTACCGCTGCACCGTCGAAAATGGCTACTTGACCTTCCAGTCCGACGATGGCACGACGTATCAGCCGATTGCCGTCAGGGAGGGGTTTGCGAAAGCAGCCAAGGCGCTCGCTGCGCAGGGGGATGCGTTCGCTGCCGCGCCGATGGGGCTGACGCAGGCGCTGCTGCCCTATGTGGCGGATGAACTGACCAGCGGCGCAGAGCTGGTCGAGATTTACTGCACGACGGCGCTGATTGGAATGCACCTGCGCGACGCGGCGAAGGGCGATGTGCTTCGCGTGGCGTGGTGGACGGGCGACGGCTATCAAATGGTTGATAAAGTCGTCGGGGAGGATTTTTCGCTGGACACGGTGCACGTCTCGGCAGGCGAAGTCAGCATGGAAATCGAAGGACAGGAATACGCCTTGAAACTGCGAAATGGAAAACTCGTTTTGTGGTACACCGCCGGCAGGGAAATTGTGTACATTCAGCCACACGCTATCGGTAATATGGAAGAAGTGATTGCGATGCGAAATGACAGCTACGTTTACGGCGCACATCCCTTCTACAACGTGGAAGCGGTGGACTTCGCAGCCTTCCCCGAAACGTATGCGGAGATGCTGGCGCAGGTGGACAGCACGAACTGGGCGGTTGTGAACAACCCGAATCCGACCGATCGTCTGCATCTGCGTACAGAACCCGACCGAAAGTCGGTTTCACTGGGCAAGTTCTACAACCGAACGCCGGTCTATGTGGACGAAATCCGCGGCGAATGGGCGCACGTTACCATCGGGCGCGACCTGTCAGGGTGGATGATGACGAAGTATCTCGCATTTGGTGCGGATATGGACAAGGTGGAATGCGCCTTCCCGCAGCTGTCGCTGATAGAAAAGTATCAGGAGAATGTGGCGGATGAACTGGCCTATGACTATTATGTGTTCGATGCGCCGAACATGTCGGCGACAAAAACGCTCTGGAATTGGGGTGAAGAGTGCTATTTGATTGGCGTGATTGACGACTTCTATATGATCATGGACACCGACGAAAACGTGCGCTACATTCCGCAGGACTGGCTCTGGGCGGGCAACGGGTAAGGGGAGAATGCCAATGAAGAAACTGCTTGCGCTGCTGATGATTTGGCTGCTCCTGCCCATTGCGGGCGCGGAAGAAGCGTATACCATGCAGGATGGTTCGCTGATTTTGTTGGACGGCGCTGGACGGAAATGTCAGCCGATTGCCATGAAATCGGACTTTCCCGAAGCGCTGCTGGCGGATGCGGACATATCCGGCGCAATCCAGCTGAATCTGCCGGAGACGCTGCTGCCGTATGTATCGGATGAGCTGACGGGCGGCGAAGAACTGGTGGAAATCTACGCGACGGAAGCTGTCATCGTGATGCACACCTGCAGTGCGGCGGACGGCGACGTGCTGCGCTGGGCGGAGTTGGACGGCGGGCAGTATGCGGTGTACCGCAAAATCATCGGGACGGATTTCTGGCTGCAAACGTCAAACGCGGCGGGAAATCTGGCGGAAATTTTCATCGAGGGCGAACACTATGCTGAATACCGCGTTACGCTGAAAGATGGGAAGATGCTGCTGCATTCGGTCTGGGGTGAGCAAGTGTATTTTATCATTGAACCGCACGCGATTTGCAATGACGGCACGTTGACTACCTGCATGAGCGATGGCTATGTGTATGGCAATCATCCGTATTATGACGTGACCGACCTGCCCTTTGCGGAGTTCCCGACGACCTATGAAGAGGCCGTGCAGCACCTTGACCGCACGAATTGGGCGGTTGTCAACAACCCAAATCCGACCGATCGTCTGTATTTGCGCGAGAAACCTGACCGCAAGTCGGTATCGCTGGGCAAGTTCTACAACCGAACGCCTGTCTATGTGGACGAAATCCGCGGCGAATGGGCGCATGTCACCATCGGGTGTGACCTCTCTGGCTGGATGCTGACGGACTATCTGGCGTTCGGCGAGGATATGGACAAAGTGGCGTGTGCGTTCCCTCAGTTGACTGTCAAGGACGAGCATCAGGAGTATGGGGCGGACGAATTTGTCTACGAATACCGCGTGTTCGCCGCGCCGGACGTGTCGGCGGACACGATGCGCTGGAACAGCATGGAAAGCTACTACCTCATCGGCGTGTCAGGGGAGTTCTACATCATCATGAACAGCGAAGAAGCGATTGGCTATATCCCGCAGGACTGGCTCTGGGCGGGAAACGGGTAAATCAAAAGCGTCGGACAGCCGTGAAAACTGTCCGACGCTATTTTACTGCATGTTTTTGAGGTACGCGAAGATATCGCGGGCAATCGGCGCAGCGGTTGAGCCGCCGCCTTGGCCATCGTCGATATCCTCGACGACGACACACAGCGCGTAGGGGACGTCCTGTGCGAAGCCGATGAACAGACCGTTCGTGATGGCACGTCCGTTCAGTGATGTTTCCGCGCTGCCGGTTTTGCCGCAGATAATCATCCCGCTGACGGCAGCGCGTGTGCCTGTGCCGCTGGTGACGACCGCGCGCATGTACTCCGCCAGAATCGCGGCTTGCCCCTCCGTCATGGCGGTGCGGTAGACGCGGCTGGAGCGGGTATAGCGCGTCACGCCGGACGGGCTGGCGACGCGGTCAATCAGCACGGGTTCCATCATCACGCCCTTGTTCGCGACGGCGGCGGCGAGCAGGCACAGGTGCATCGGCGTGGCGGTGATGGCGGATTGCCCGAAGCCGCTCATGGCGATGTTGAAATTGCTGCGGCTCGTGGTCGGATAGACACTGTTCTCTACGACGAGATCGCGGAAAAGGAAGTTGTCGTTAAAGCCAAAGGATTCCGCCGCTTCGCGCAGCGCCTTGTCGCCCATGGACAGCGCGTACTGTGCAAAGGCGTTGTTGCAGGAGCGCATGAAGGCGGTTTTCAGGTCAATCGCGCCGTGGCTGGCAGAGCCGTAGTCATGGATGACCTGCCCGTCCACGGTCAAATTGCCAGTGCAGTTGACCTGCATCGTCTGCGCGGAGGGGTTCACGCGGAGCTGCGCGGCGGCGGTCACAAGTTTGAATGTGCTGCCGGGCGTGTAGGGATTCTGCGTGACGCGGTTCCAGTAGGCGTTGGAGGAGGCGGACACGGCGCTGCTGCTCATGGGGTCGAACGTCGGTAGGCTGACCATCCCCAGCACTTCGCCTGTCTTGTAGTTCATCACGACCGCCGCGCCGGCTTTGCCGGGCGCGCGCCGCTGGAAGGATTGCAGAATCGCCGTGCAGAGGGAACTGTCCACGGTCAGCGTCACGTTGTCGCCGTGACGCTTCTGTCCGGTCACAAGCGCCTGAATCCGCTCCCAAATCCCGGTCTGGAAGCCGTAGAGGTACGCCGTTTGAAAACTTTCAACTCCGTTGGCAACCTGCCCGTCGGAATCGCCCAGCAGGTGCACAACGGCGCGGCGGGCAGCTTCATCCGCCTGATAAACGCGGGTGACGGCACCGTCCTCGCTGATGGAAGAGGTCGCCAGCACCACGCCGCTGCGGTCGAGAATATCTCCCGGCACGACGTTCTGCTTCTGCGCCCGTACACGCGGATTCTTCGCGTAGGTGAACCAGCGGTTGCCGTAGAGGGCGATAGAGTGCATCCCGTATGTGCCGAGCAGGGCAAAAAGCGCGAAGAGGAAGAACGCAAGGAGCTTGAATTTGAACCGCTGCCGCTTCATGCCGCACCTCCACCGTAATCCGCCAAGTCCGCGTCGCGCGCCAAATCATCCTCATTGACGCTGGAAACGCCCTGAATCAGGCCAATCAGGCACAGACACGCCACCAGCGACGTGCCGCCGTAGCTGACGAACGGCATCGTCACGCCCGTCAGCGGAATCAGCTTAATCACCCCGCCGATGATGATGAACGTCTGCAAGCCAAGCATGGCGGTGCAGCCCATTGCCAGCAGCCCGTGGAAGCGGGTGCGCGCCGCCATTGCGATGGATGTGCCGCGCCAGATGATGGCAACATACATCAGCAGCACGCACGAGCCGAACAGCATCCCGAACTGCTCACAGATGACGGAGAAGATGAAGTCCGTGTGGTAAACGGGAATCGTCGTCGGGCTGCCCAGTCCCAAGCCGACGCCTAACACGCCGCCGCTGGCAATTGCCATCAGGCTCTGAATGAGCTGATAGCCCGCGTTGTCGTAGTCGCTCCACGGGTCGAGCCAAATCGCGACGCGCTTTTTGACGTGCGCAAACTTCTGATAGCCCAGCAGCGCCGCGCCGACGCCGCCGCCGATGCCGCACAGCATCAGCACCGGATTCCCGGATGAAGCGAAATAGAGCATCAGCGTCACGCCGTAGTATAGCAGCGCCGTGCCGAGGTCGGCTTGCAGCATCAGCACGCCAAGGCATGCCACAGAGAAGCCAAGCCACGGAATCAGCCGCCGATCCGCCATGAATCGGCTGATGACGATGATGAGCGTCAGCTTGACGATTTCGCTGGGCTGAACGGAGATGCCGCCGACATAGAACCAGTTTTTCGCGCCGTACGTCTCCTTGCCGATGAACAGCGGGAGGACGAGCAGCACGAGCGAGAGCAGCATCATCGGCCACACGAGCAGCCGGAAGCTGCGCCCGACGCGGATGAGGTAGATGCACACGACCATCGCCGCCAGTCCGACGAAATAGTAGATGGACTGGTGGTAGGCATACGTCGGGTTGGTGTCGTAGAGGACGAGCAGCCCCAGCGCGCACAGGAAGTTGGTCAGCGACAGCAGCAGCTTATCCACCGGGAAGAGCCGCGGCAGGAAGCCAGTTGTGAACGCGCCCGCCAGCGGTACGGCGACGGCGAGTGCGAGCGCCTGCCATTGGCAATCGCGCAGGAACAGAAGGCAGAATGCGCTGATGTAGAAAATCGAAACCGCCCGCGACAAAGAGCGGCCGGGGTCTTTCAGCTTTTCACGCCCGCGCTGGCGGTCACGCGCCAAGGAAATCACCTCGCAAAAATGAAATGGGCGCCTTCTGGCGCGAAAATCTGATTATCTCTGATTATCATAGAAAGGTATTGTGCGGAAAGCGTTTTGTAATCATAAAAATAAGCAACACGCCAATACAAGTATGGTAGTGTGCACCCGAAGGTTTCCAAAGGGCGATCGCAAACTTCGTTTGTTTTCATGCCCTTTGGTC
>OIYT01002046.1_pt1 | contig 13043 bp, 10 predicted proteins | sample 1588201 | NCBI WGS metagenome assembly OIYT01 (sample SAMN03283260) | human gut metagenome | biome: human-associated habitat; material: feces | host: Homo sapiens | place: USA | collected 2013
GGAGAGCCGTTCCTGGATCAAGGGGCTTCTGGATTCTTCGGAAGACTATTACTATTACCGGGCTGATCTGGCAAGGATGGACAAAACAGACAAGTCGGGACCGGATCTGAATCTGGCATCTCTCAATGAAAAGGAAACGAACCATAAGGTGAAGGTGGCAGTGCAGGCAACCGATCGTTCCGGCATTTCTTCGGTCAGGTATCTTCACGGAAAATATCATGGAAATTCCATTGCATGGCAGAATGCCAAGGATGTACAGAATGGATTTGCGGAATGTGATGAAAACGGCATTTATTCTGTGAGAGCCGTAGATGGAAAGGGAAATGATACGGTTCGTTATATCCGGATCAATAATATCAACAACGGTATTCTGGAGGCACCACAGGTTGATACATATACCAATCGGAAATCTTATATTACCGGTACGGCAGAGGCTGTAGCAACGATTTACTTCGAACTCGAGGATTCTACGGTATATCATGCGACGGTGAAGGATGACGGTACATTTAAATACGCATTACCGCCTCAGAATGCCGGCAAGAAGGTATACGTTTATGTAAAAGATGATGAAGGGCGCTGCAGTGCCAGAACGGTAGTGACTGTAAAGAGAACCGGACCGAATAAGCCGGTCATGGAAAAAGTAACAACGGCAGTCAGAACCGTTACCGGAGAGATCAATGATAAAAACGTATATCCGGTATTTATTCTGGAAAGCAAAAAAGTCGTATTTATGCAGGACGATGGAACAGAAGAGCTTTACAAACAGTCTGATTTTTATAATAAGGATTACAAGATTGAGAAGCTTGCCATGACCATTACTGCAGATGGAACATACACATTCTCGCTTCCGTACCTGTTGACGGCAAATACGCAGTTGAAGGTACGTACGCTGGATGTTGCGATCAGAAGCAGTATGGGGACAAAACGAACCGTTAAGCAGACTGTTCCGGCAAAGCCGGTCATGCAGACGGTATCGAATTATTCTACCAAGGTGAAGGTGTTCTCCGAGGAAAAATGTAAGAGTGCAACGATCACGGTAGGGAAAAAGAAATATACCATCACAAAGAAGACCTATGTTGCTTCCAAAAAAATGTACCGTTACCAGAGAAAGATCGAAAGGACGAATTCCGGAGTCAGGGTGAATGCTTATCTGACAAATGTGAAAGGAAACAGTCCGGTTCTCAAGACTACCAAAACAGAGGTGGTTCCAGACACCCCGAAGGTTAATAAGATGAAAGCCGGGCAGAAGAAAATCACCGGTCATGTGGATATTGTGGGGGATGCTGCAGCGGAGGAAGGTGCTACGGTAGAAAATACCAACACAAAGGTGTTTGCGATAATCAATGGAAAGAAATATAGTGCATCCATTGATTTTGAAGGAAATTATAAGATAAAGCTGAAATACAAGCTGATCTCAGGAACCAAGGTAGTCATGAAGGCAAGAAACAAAAAGGGAATGGGAATCAAGAAGAAATATGTAATAAAGTAATCTCATTGAAAAATGGATTTTATGGGCATCGTATCTGCATGCAGGTACGATGCCTGTTTCTTTTGGAAAACAGATCCTCTGTTTTGGGGAAAACGGATGGATCGTGACCGGATATTTTGGAATGTGACAGGAGATTGTAAGGAAAACTGTAATGAGATTGTAAGATGTGGATGATATAATGAGTCCTAAATATGATGAAAGTGAGGAAATGACTGTGGAAATATTAAAGACCATAGACTTGTGCAAACAGTATGGAGAAGGGGAAAATGAAGTGCATGCACTGGATCATGTTTCAATTTCTGTTGAGGAGGGAACATTTATTGCCGTGGCAGGCTCCTCCGGAAGCGGTAAATCCACATTGTTAAATATGCTGGGAGGACTTGACCGCCCGACCTCGGGAGAAGTATTGGTGCGGGGAAAAGAAATTTTTAAAATGAATGACGAGGAGTTGACCATTTTTCGCCGCCGTAACATCGGCTTTGTATTTCAGAACTATAATCTGGTTCCTATCTTAAATGTATATGAGAATATTGTGCTGCCCATTGAGCTGGATGGCAGCAGGATTGATGAGGAGTATGTGAATACGATCATACGGACACTGGGGCTGGAGCACAAGATTACCGCAATGCCAAATCAGCTTTCCGGAGGACAGCAGCAGCGCGTTGCCATCGCCAGAGCTCTGGCAGCGAAGCCGGCGATCATTCTGGCAGATGAGCCTACGGGCAATCTGGACAGCCGGACCGGAATGGATGTGGTCTCTCTGTTGAAGGTGACCAGCCGGGAATTTCATCAGACCATCGTAATGATCACACATAATGAGGAAATTGCACAGATGGCAGATCAGGTGATCCGGATTGAGGATGGAAAAGCAGAGGCAGGTGAGGTATCGTGTTAAAAAATAATAATCAGGAGGTGCTTCGCCGCCTCAGCAGACGATCCATGAAAGCAGAACATACGAGAAATTTTTTTGCAGTGCTGGCGATCATTTTGACCACATTTATGTTTACGTCTGTATTTAGCATTGGCGTCAGCCTGATACAGAATCTGGGGATTATGCAGATACGAAATCAGGGATCGCAGAGTACGATCTGGCTGGAGCAGCCATCAAAACAGCAGATGGATCAGATCAGGAAGATGCAGGGTTTGCGGGCTATGGGAGTGCAGGTCAGTGCCGGCAGCAGAAAGGAAGCTTCCAGAGAAAAAACGGTGGCGTTGTGGTATTACGATACGGCAGAATATCAGAAGAATTTTATTCCGGCGATCAGCCGTATCCATGGAACATATCCGGAGAAGCAGAACCAGATCATGATGTCGGAGACGGCCCTTGCAGTGGCTGGAGTGAAAAAGCCGGAAATCGGAGAGAAAGTAACGCTTTATGATGGAGACCGGGAGGAAACCTTTACCTTGAGCGGATGGTACAGGGACTATATTTATGGAAAAGCGGTGGGTCTTGTTTCAAAGGAATATGTCCAAAAAATGGGACTCGATAAAAGAGAAAATAAAACGCTGTCCATTTCAGCTAAAAGAGGGATGAAATATAGTTTATATAAACAATTGCAGAATCAGGTCAGCCTGGATCAGATTATGGCAGCAAACGGTGTGAAACGAACGCAGGCATGGGGGTCGTCATTTAGCGAGGATCAGAATAATGCCGGCGAGAGACTGGTCGTTGTCGCTGTGTTACTTGCAGTGGGAGTGATCATAATCCTGAGCGGTTATCTGCTGATCTATAATGTGATGTATATTTCTGTGACAAAGGATATCCGGTTTTACGGAATGTTAAAAACAATCGGGACCACACCATTACAGATTCAGAAGCTTGTAAAGAAACAGGTCTGGCATCTGGCAGGGATTGGAATTCCGGCCGGAATATTCCTGGGAGTCGTCTGTGCATTTGGAATTGTTCCGGCGGCACTTCATGCTCTTGCGATCGGAGGAAATGATGCCATGCCTAGCCGGATACAGTTCCGGCCGGAGATCTTTGTGGCGACCGTTCTGTTTTCCCTGGTCACCATATGGATCAGCTGCCGTAAACCCGCAAAATTTGCCGGCAATATTTCTGCGGTAGAGGCTATGAAATATAACGGACAATATCAGGAAAAGCTGCGTTCCCATCATACCAAAAGGGGTGGGAAAATCCGGCGGATGGCGTTTCGCAATGTGTTTCGTGACAAAAAACGCGCGATTTTTGTATTTGCGTCATTATTTATGGGAATGATCGCTTTTTTGGCTGTAGATACGATTTTGGGAAGTATTAAACTGGAAAATTATCTGGAAACATATGTGCCAAATGATTATGTGATCTACACCGGCACCGATGAAAATAATGAGCAGATGAAGGAGCAGAAACGGTCATTGGAAACGATGGCAGGGGAGCTTCAGAAGATTCCGGGGATCACTTCTTTTCGATGGAACCGTACAGCAGATATTGTGCTTCCCTTCGATGAAAAGCTGTATAAGCCATTTCTGGATACTGATCAGATGATAGCGCAGGAGAGAGAAGAGAGCATTAAATTTTATCGCAGGGCACAGGAAAAAAAGAACAAAAAAAGTATGTACTCCTGTCCGGTCATTTCCATAGGCAAGGATGATATCCGAAAATATAATGAGCGTGCCGAAAAGGATCAGAGGATCGATGAGAAGGCATTTGAAGAAGGGGAAATATGTCTGATCGGAACGGTAGATACCAAAGAGCAGGCACAGCAAATGAAAGGGAAAACACTTACATTGGTGGAACGGAAAACGGATAAGGAATCCACCATAAAGGTAGGTGCGTGTCTTACGTCCATGGAAGGTTTTGAGATTGGTTATTACTGGATGTCCATGGGAGCACCGGAGGCAATCCTGGTGAGTGATAAGGCGATTAGCCGGATTACGGATGATCCGGGTAGTGATAATATGATCTTAAACTGCAGGAAAGAAGCAGAAGCCAGTGTGACCAAAAGGGTGAAGGAGATTGTAAAGTCAAATACGGCTGTTGTCAATACCACGATAAAGTCAGAAGCCGCAAAGGAATTTTCCACCTCTATAATGACAATGAAGATTCTGGGAGGTGGGATCTCCGGAATTTTGATCATGATCGGAGTGCTGAATTATATTAATGTTATGCTTACTGGTGTCTTTACCAGACGGACAGAGCTTGCGGTGATGGAGAGTGTGGGAATGACGAAGAAGCAGGTCTGCCGTATGCTTTTGTGGGAGGGAGGCTATTATGGACTGATCAGTATGGGACTGCTGCTAACTTTTGGCAATGTGATAATTTTTTTGTTTGCGAGAGCGGCAAAGACAATGGCGGATTATGCGATATTTCATTATCCTGCCGGCGTTATGGCCGGGATTGCCGTGGTGTCACTGGTTATTTGTATGATCGTTCCGGGTGTGGTATATTATATGATATCAAAGGAGAGCGTGGTACAACGCATGAGACGGGAAGGATAAAAAGTGAAGACAATTTTAATCGTAGAAGATGATGTAAACCTGTGCGGAGGAGTGAAGTTGTATCTGGAAAAAAAGGGATATCAGGTATTGTGTGCCCATTCTCTTCATGAAGCACGACGGATAACGGACAAAGGAGCGGAGACGATTGCACTGATGCTTCTGGACTGCAACCTGCCGGATGGGGATGGCATGGAGTTTTGCAGAAACTGGCGGCAGAGACAGGCTGTACCGGTGATCTTTCTGACTGCCAGAGATACGGAGGAGGATATGATTCGGGGATTCCGGGCAGGAGCAGATGATTATATGGCAAAACCGTTTTCTGTGGAACTTCTGTCGGAACGGATCGCAGCGGTGCTCCGGCGCAGTGCGGGAGAAGAGGATCGTCAGATGTTTTGTTATCGGGGACTTGCGGTAGATCTTGGCAAAAAGCAGGTCTTTCGGGAGCAGGAACCGGTAAAGTTGTCCGCAACGGAGTACCGGATCCTGGAGCTTTTGATCCACAACCGGAACCAGGTGATGACAAGAGAGATGCTGCTCCGGCAAATATGGGATATTGATGAAAATTATGTGGATGAAAATACATTAAATGTATATATCCGAAGGCTTCGTCAGAAGCTGGAGAAGGATCCGAAGAATCCGGAGTATATCATTACGGTATTTGGAATTGGATATACATTTGGAGATGAGTGATCAGACAGGAGGGACAGCGATTGAAGGGCAGGGAATCCTATGAGAACCAAAAGAAGCTTATTATCTTCCTGTGTCTGGTGGTCACGGTGGTGGTTCCGGCTTATATTGTATGGGCTGACCGGGTAAATATGGCAGGCTGCATCGTGGGTGCGGCCTGCCTGTTTCTGGATGGAATGGTGTACTGCATGCATCGGGCCGACCGGGAATATATCACAGAGGTGGTATTGGAACTGTCCGATTTGTTGGACACATTGATGGAGCTTGAGGAGAGAGAAGTATTCCCGGAAACGGAGGATACCATGCTTTCCAAACTGCAGGGGAATGTGACGAAGCTGATCCGGAGAATGCGTCATCAGAATGAGCTTGCGAGACAGGAACAGGAGCACATGAAGGGGATGATATCAGATCTTTCCCATCAGTTAAAAACTCCGTTGGCAAATCTCAAAATGTACAGTGCTTTTCTGCAGAAAGAGGATCTGTCCGAAAAACAGTACAGAGAATATGTGGATATTCTCTGTATGACGGTGGATCGGCTGAATTTTCTGTCGGAAAATATGATCAAAATATCACGCCTGGAGACAGGACTGATCCATCTGAAATGCCGTAAAAATAAAATAAATGAAGCAGTGTTAAGGGCGGTGAAGGATATTTATCCAAAAGCCCGTCAGAGGGGATGCGAGATTATTTACAGAGAGGACAGGGAAAGGGATACGGAAGCACAGTTTGATGCAGACTGGACGACAGAAGCGGTTTTTAATCTGCTGGATAATGCCGTAAAATATTCCGAAAATGCGCAGAATAAGAGCATTATTTTGTCTGTCCGGAAATTGGGACTTTTTGCAGAGATTTCCGTGGAAGATCATAATGGTGCGATTTCCCGGGAGGAGCAGAACCGCATTTTCCGGAGATTTTACAGGGGTGAGAACAGTACCGGAAAAGAAGGGATCGGACTGGGGCTTTATCTGACCAGAGAGATCGCACTGCGGCAGGGGGGATATGTTGCTGTGAAGGCAACAGAGCAGGGAAACATTTTCTCAATACATCTCAGATTATAAAGGGATTTGTTGCAACTCCGGACATTTTATGGTACGCTGTATACAAAATGGTGCAGATGCTGTAAGTACAGAATGCATGAAACATTATGAGCAAAAGATGCGGGGTATGAGTTATGGTAGATAATGCAAAATTGATTGGTTTATTTGTAGCAAGGACCTTTGAAGAGAACAATCTGAATTTTATACATGCAATGCAGAATCTTGGTCAAAAAGAGGGACACAAGCTTGTTATCTTTTCTCTGGATACGACTGATCCGGTGGCAGTGGATCGGACAGTGGCTGAAATGAACTGTGTAGTCTGTCCGAATATCTGTCCTTGGATGCCTTTGTGATTTTGGGAGAGACGATTAAAAACAGGGATCTGATCGATGGGATTGCAGGCATTGCACGGAGAAGGCGGATTCCATGTTTTTGTCTGGACCGGGAGGCGAGAGACTGCTATCCGATCCGTCATGATTATACTTCCGGGTTCGAGGAGATGGTCCGTCATGTGGTGGAAGACCATGGTGCCCGGCACGTCAATATGCTGGCGGGTTTTCATGACCATGCAATTTCCGAGGACAGAGTGCAGGTCTATCGGAAGGTGCTGGAGGATAATGGAATCGCCTTTGAGGAGGAACGGGTCGGATACGGTCAGTTTTGGGATGTTCCGGCAAGGAAGGAGATGGAACGATTTCTCAGATCAGCTCTGCCGATGCCGGAGGCAATTGTCTGTGCCAATGATGTTATGGCACTGGTTGCGTGTAATGTGCTGGAGGAGGCCGGATATCAGGTGCCGGAGGATGTGATCGTGACCGGCTTTGACGGTGTGAATGACGGTAAGTATTATCGTCCGGTTCTGGCAACCTGTGCTCCGGATTATGAGGGGGCGGTGTGGTTTATTTTTGATAAGATCGAGGAATGGAGAGAAACCGGACAGATCCGGCCGGAGGCGTATTCCATTCGATATTTCCTGAGAAAAAATGAGTCCTGTGGATGTCCTGCTGCCGGGAAGGTCAACAGAAATGAGATCATTCGTGGACTGTCAGAGTCTCTGGGCGATTGTGCCTGGCATACCCATGCGATGAATGAGATGATGACATCGGCACTGCCATTACGTTCCATGCATGATCTTGCACAGATTTTACCGGATACGGCATATATCTGGCGTAATGATTTCCGGTATGCCGCAGTCAAGGAGGAGCTGTTTGAAGACATGGAAGTAAATGGCAGATATCGTTCCATGGTTACTCTGATGTGTGGAGGTGACGGAAAATTTAAGGAATCGGGGGAGCATTTTCCGATTGAAAAATGGTTTGACATATTAAATGCACAGGAGGACAGCTGGGAGATCATTCTGATCCGGGTGCTTAATGCCGGGAAAACGGCGTATGGTTATTCTATAGATGGTTTTCATACCATTAATCAGAGAGATGTGCAGAGATGTGATGAGTTTGGTATGTTTCTTTCCAATGCAATCAATCTGGTGCTTCAGAATCAGCAGTTAGATACTCTGAAACAAAATCTGCTCCGTGCCAATAAGGAACTGGCGAAACTGTCAGAGCTGGATGCTATGACAGAGCTGTATAACCGCCGGGGTTTTTACAAGCATTTTTTGAGGATGTTGTCAGAGACAAAACGAAAGTATGCAGTGCTTGTATCGGTGGATATGAACCGGTTAAAACATATCAATGATACCTATGGTCATGCGGAGGGAGACTTTGCAATCTGTACCCTGGCTCATGGAGTGAAGGCAATTTGTGGTAAGGAAGCGGTATGTGCCCGGTTCGGCGGGGATGAGTTTGACAGCATCGTTTTTGTGGATGATGTGACGGAGCTGACAGAGGGAATTCTGGGACAGCGGCTGCAGGAGTATATTGACCGGACAGAGGGAGTAGATCAGAAGCCATACAGGATTACAGCAAGTATCGGAGTAGTTGTACGGGAGCGGTCACGGGATCTGAATATTGAGCAGATGATCGGTGAGGCGGACACGTTAATGTACCGCAATAAGAAAAAGAGCCGCTAGTCTTCCCAGAATAACTCATCCAGCGTTTTATCCAGTACCTTACAGATGGCGATACACAGATGGATCGTGGGGTTATAATTGCCTTTCTCGATGGCATTGATGGTCTGCCTTGATACGCCGACGGCGGTGGCAAGATCCTGTTGGGACATATCCTTGGCGGCACGGGCAGATTTTAGTTTTAAATTTTTCATAGCAGATCACTAATTATTTTTTAGATTCTTTAATGCGGTTGTCAGCTTGATCGGGTTACCGTAGCGCAGAGTACCCATACGGTAGATCTTGGCGGCAAGCCATCCGGCAGCAAAGGTTGATACAAACAGGATCACGGCAGATGCAACGATCTCGGCCATGGTAACGCTTCCCATACCGATCCGCACAAACATAGCAGAATAGGAAGAAAATGGCAGGAAGGAGCAGACCTTCATCACGACACTGTCCGGTGTGGGAAGCTGGAACATTACCACAAAATAGACGATCATAATAAGCATTTGCAGAGTTCCGGCAGATTTGTTGATATCCTCTGTCTTGGAGACAAGAGCACCCATTGCGCCATAAAGAAAGGCGTAGAACAGAAAACCGCCGATGCCAAATACGGCAAAGCCTGCAAGGACACTGCCGGGAATCTTCAGGATCATATCCAGCTTATCGCCCCAGTAGGTGTGATTGATGTTGTAACCGATCAAGGCCGATGCAAGGATCAGGCCGATCTGTACGATTGCAGCAGTGGCTCCGGCAAATACTTTGCCGAACAGCAGATATTTTGCATCCACACTGGTGACAAGAACCTCGATGGATCGGTTGCTTTTTTCAACTGTGACTGAGGTGGCAACCATGACACCATACAGAATGATCATCATAAAGATAACCATAACAAGGACATAGCAGTACCAGTAATTATCGCCGGCATCCTTTCCGAGGATCTTTTCGGTGCAGTTGACCGGAGCATCGTATTCGGCGGCAAATGTTGCATAATCCAGACCCTTTTTCTCACAGTAAAGCTGCTGATGTACCTGGGAGAGAAGTCCCTCAAAGATCATCTGATTCTCATCGTACATATCACGGTTTACTACATAATACTCATAGTTCAGATCATCCTTCACGTCGAAACCAGCAGATACGTCTTCTGCTTTCACGGCTTTTTTCAGCTCTTTTTCTGTATTCATAGCAACGATGTCGGTATCCTTAAAGGTCTGTTTCAAAACAGACATGTCACCGAGTATGCCGGTTTCATCAACAACGCCGATCTTTGTTTTATCCTTTTCGTCTGTTTTTGTTTCATCGGAGGTATCCGTGTTATTTTCGGACTCTGTGGAAGTCTTTTCGATGCCAAGCATATCTGACATATCAAAGAAACGAGGCAGAAAGGTGGCTGCAAAGAGCAGGACCACCAGAAGGATGGTTGTAATGGTAAAAGATTTATTTTTTAAATAACTCTTTAATTCAAATTCATATATGGTAAAAAATCGTTTCATAAGCTCTCCTTTTTGTGCTATTCACCGGCACGGGCAACAAAGATATCGTTCAGGGATGGTTTATAGGTTTCGAAATGCTCAATGGAAATGTCCTCCATCTGGGACAGCTTTGCCAGCAGCTCGCGGCGGCTTACGCCTTCATTGAGACGAACGATCACATCCTCTTTCGTCTGTCCTGTAATCTGGACAGCATCAGAAAGACGGTTTTGGATCTGGTTAGAAAACTGATCTGGACTCATATCTGTGGCACTTAAGACAAGCTGATCCTTTCCATAGTCACGTTTAATGGTGTCCAGATGACCGGACAGAACCACTTCTCCGTGATTGATGATCACGATGTCCTCACAGAATTCTTCCACATAGCTCATCTGGTGGCTGGAGAAGATGACAATTTTGCCATCCCGGATCAGTTCCTGAACCACCTCCTGCAGAATCTGGGAATTGACCGGATCAAGACCGCTGAAGGGTTCATCCAGGATCACGATCTCCGGATCGCAGACCAGAGTGGAGGCAAGCTGGATCTTCTGCTGATTTCCTTTGGAAAGGGTCTCCAGAAGTCTATCCTGATATTGGGACACCTCCAGACGCTCCAGCCAGCGTTTTGCATTGGCAGAAGCCGTTTTCCGGCTGACACCCCGGAGCATAGCAAGGTATATCATTTGCTCCAGAACCTTTCGTTTGGGATATAACCCTCTCTCCTCCGGGAGATATCCGATCTGTACCTTGCGGGGCTCGAAGGGCTTACCGTCTAAGGTGATCTCACCGCTGTTTGCATGAAATACATCCATCAGTATGCGGATCGTGGTTGTCTTGCCGGCACCGTTCCGGCCCAGCAGCCCAAGGGCCTTACCGCTTTCAACAGAAAAGGAAATGCCCTTCAGGACATTTGTTTCGCCGAAAGACTTTGTAATATCTTTCACTTCCAGTTTCATGGGAACCTCCGTTCATATGGGAAAAGCAGGGATTGTTGTATGTAGATCCGGCTTTTCTTAGTGTATAGGAAAATGCTCGTAACATAGTGTAAGCAAGGGCAAAACGCTGGTGTTGTCCTTTTTATAAGTTATTAGGTGTGTTACTTGTATAAGAGTATAATGAGCTTACGACAAAATGTCAAGTATATTTTACAAAATGTCGTTTGAAAAAAGCGGACTTGTTTTTTTACTGGATTCTGTTCATAATAAGGAAAGTGAATTGACAACAGAAAATGTGAATCAGGAGCATACAGAGAAAAGAGACGAGGAGTTCATGATGAAAAATATAAAACTTACTGCATTTGATATGGACGGAACACTTTTAAACGACCGGAAGGAGCTGCCGCCGGATTTTCCTGCATGGGTGAAAAATCATCCGCAGATCCGGAAGGTGATCGCCAGCGGGCGTCAGTATTATACGCTGCGTGATAATATGGGAGAGTTAAAGGACGAGTTCCTTTATGTGGCAGAGAACGGTGGCGTTGTCTATGAGAAGGATGAGGCGTTATATTGTGATGCGATTCCGGCAGAGGATCTGAGTTATTGTGTGGACAGACTGAACCGGATGGAGGGGGTCAACCCCATGCTCTGTGGCGTGAAAGGGGCATATATCCGACAGGATACAAAGGAAGCTGTTTTTAAAGAAGCCTCTATGTATTATCATCGTCTGACGAAATGTGAGAATGTGATGGGAGAGGCATTGAAGGACCGGATTGTCAAGATTGCTATATTTGTAGAGAATTATCAGGTAGACAGGGCGGCAGCTGCATTTGCGGATCTGCCGGAGAGTCTGGCAGTTGTGGTATCCGGGGACAGCTGGATCGATATCGCCAATGCCAGTGCCAATAAAGGAGCAGGAATTGCCGCGATTCAGAGAAAATATCAGATCAAGCCGGAGGAGTGCATGGCGTTTGGGGATTATCTCAATGATGTGGAGCTGTTGAAAAGCTGCGGGGAAAGTTATTGCATGGAAAACGGGCATCCCCGGTTGAAGGAGATTGCCCGTCATATTGCTCCGTCTAACAATGAATGTGGTGTGATGCAGATCATCAGTCAATTATAATATTTGGTCGATTTCTGAGAAGCTACCGTAGAATGGTGCGTTCTAATACACGGGAGTCTGAGTCAGAAAGTATTTCCGGTTGTCATAAGCAATAATATATGATAAACTAATTTTGAAATTGCGTATGTGTTTTTCGGGATAAAAATTATACATAGAAAAGAGGACGATGATAAAAATGAAAAGAAATGTGATTGCAGTAATGATGGGACTTGTTATGGCAGGCAGCATGTTTGGAAATTGCGGAGCGGTGCAGGCAGATGATGCCGGGGACAATGGAATTCAGTGGAGGGGCTATACGGTGGCAGCATATGATGAGCAGGGAAGAATGATCTATCATCCCATTGGTGATGCCAATAAAGATGGTCATGCACTGGAATACCTGCTGGCAAATGATGATCCGAAAACACTGGTTATTGCACAAGGAGATACGGTTACAGTGGATCAGGTTGTGGACATTGGCAGCAATACAACGATCATTGCGGACGGAGCAACGATCCAGCAGGAGCAGAATGGAAAGGGAGTGCTGAAACATATCGTAGATGGCGGAAATTATGATGCGATTGAAAATATTAAAATATGCGGTTGTCGCGATATTGGTTTTGCGAATACTCATTGTCTTGATTTATAGAGATGAATGGTTTCATCTTGTTCCGTACAGTTTCTTTGATTTCAGTTTAGAGCATCAAAAAACATTGTTCGGATATTAGTAATAGCTCATATCATGTATTATAATGGTTATATACGACTGTATACGGTGACGGTAGCGACATTGTTCTTGCTGTCGCCGTTGCTGGCGTTGCCTTACATTCTGTTGGGAATATATAGGCAAGAGCGTAGCGCGTACTTTTTCTTTGCCT
>OIYT01002047.1_pt1 | contig 13041 bp, 7 predicted proteins | sample 1588201 | NCBI WGS metagenome assembly OIYT01 (sample SAMN03283260) | human gut metagenome | biome: human-associated habitat; material: feces | host: Homo sapiens | place: USA | collected 2013
TAAGAGTAGCTTTACTTAGTAACAAAGTTTTAGAGGTGGAATCTGTATATGTAATTACAATTCCATTAGCATTGGCATTTAATGCTACATTTGATACTTTCTTATTAGAATCGCCACCATATTCAGTGCCATTCATAATAATTTTCTTAGTATCTGTGGCAAAATAAATACCATCAGCATGCGTAGTGGAATTATAAGAAGCTTGTGGACCTCTATAAAATTTTACAACACTATTAGCCATGTTTTAAAAATTAATTGTTAACATCATTTCAAATTGTAGAGGAAACCTCTTCAATTTTATCTTCTAATTTTTGTATCTGTTGATCCATTTCACTTTTAGTATAATAATCTTTTAAATCTACTGTTATTTGTCCACTTCCTCATTTTTCTCACATATATACATCTTCTGTAGTACTTGGAGAATGAACAACAATATATTCTTCAAATAAGTCGTGAAGTACTGTTGATGTTGCAGGTATTATATACAATTTTCCTAACTTATCAACAGTTGGATCTCCTAACTCTTCAAAACTATTTGCGAATCTTATTTCAAATCCCGATGTATTAGGAAAAGATTTTCAAGCAGTTTCAAATTGTTCTTGTGTAAGAGTACCACCAACAGCAATATAAGAATTGTATAAAAAGTCTTGAACTGAATATTCATCCATGGCTTCATCACAAGGATCGTATCAAATCTTATCATGCTCTGGTTCGTTATTTGGAAAATCAGATTGGCATCCGATTGCTATATTTTCATCACCAGGATCTCCTTTTTCTCCCTGAGGAATTCCAAATTTAAGATTTGCATCACTAATATCTGGATTTAAATCAGTTACATAAGGTTGTGCATCTGGTGCTAATTTTTCTACTTCAGAAACTACAGTTACTGTAGCAGGTTTTCCTTTAGGAACTTTTACATTTAAAGCTCATTCTCTAGGAGCATTAGTTTTATCAATTACTAATGACGGATTTTGATCTCACTCAACAGTTTCAATAGTTCCTGCATTAAATCTTGGAAGTACAGAACCAGTAGCAGTAATAACTTTACTTGATTCCATTGTAAGTTCTAAACTACCTTCTGCATCTGTAATATTAACAGACTTAATAGAATCTCCTTTTAGCTCATTTAAGTAACATAATACTGTCCATTCACTAACAGGAACTCCATCATAACCTCAAAGAATGCGATCATCTAAAAGAGTAGCAGGATCTCCAAAAACTCTAATAAGTTTAGGCGTTTTACCAGGTTCTCCTTGGTCTCCAATAGATCTTCCTAGTACTTGCCAAGTAGCACCATCATTATATGATACATATCATTTATTATCCGTGATTTTAAGTATAGGACTAATTCCATCCTCTCCATCTTTACCATCACGTCCATTTCGACCATCGATTCCAGGACGACCTTCTGGGCCTCTTGCTCCAGTAGCTTGACCAATATCTTTTCATGAAGATTGGTTATCCATTGAAAGCATCCAACGGCCATTTTCTATTCGAAGATAAGGAGTTATTCCATCCTTTCCATTCTTCCCATCTTTACCATTTACACCATCCTCACCTACAGCTTTACCTAGGTTTTCTCATTTATTATTATCATAGGAAAGCATCCAGTTACCATTTTCTATTTTGAATACTGGTGTTTTTCCATCAGCTCCCTTTGGACCAGGGTTTCCTGTATCTCCTTTAGGTCCTTGTACAGGTACGTTTTCTTCAGTTTCTGGATCTTTTAAAGGTTCTCCGTTTACAGTTAAATAGTATAAATCACCTTTTTTTAGTAATCCAAGAACTGGAGTTTTTCCTTCTGGACCCTGAGGACCAATAATATTTGTTGAAGGAATTGAAGTAGGAGTTTCATCATCTAGTTTCCAAGAAATTATTCCATTTTTAACTTCAGGAACTCATACTTTGCCAGCAGGTCCTTCAACTCCTGCCATTACAAAAGCTCAGAAAAGATTTGGTTTAATACCAATGATTTTATCGTTTTCTCGAACTAATTCAGGCATATTTAACGAAGATGATGTATGACTTCTAATGCAAGACAATAAAGCTCCTTCAAATGATACAAAATCTACAATATATTCGTCATTAAAATAGTGAGTATTTGTTATTCATTCTCCCGCCATCTTAAAGGAAGTTCCCTTATAGAAATCTCTTGAATTATAAGCTCCATAATATTCTCTTGAATTCTGAAGGTCAATATCTGGTTGTATATTAATTTTTTTCATATTTTACTTTGAACCTAATATTAAAAATGGAACACTAATACTTGATGTTGGTACTTTGCCATCTCCAGTTCTTACATCTAAAGAAGCCCCATTAATTCTGCCTCTTGCAGAACCATAAAACATTTTTAACAAAGCCCCATCTCATATAGGTTGTGAAATAGCTACAGTAGTTATTGATAGAGTTCTACCAGGATAAATACTTGTTAAATTTAAATTTGCAGCAAAATTTCCAGATTGACTCACAGTTAATACTAAGTCAGTTCTACACCTATAAAAAGAAGATAAAGATGGCACACCAGATGAATTAAAATAGACTTCTCCACATGCTAAAAACGAATCACTATTATAATCATCATAACTTCTATAATAAAGATCTGAACGTAGTGTTCCATTCTGCTTTCATGTTTTCAGCTCAAAATCTGATGTATTTTCTACCCAAATTGTTCCAACATAGTAGTTACTTACTATTGAGGATGGAACGAATTTAAATTCTACTACACCTCCTGCAGGAAGCAAAATTTGGGAAGCATTAAAAAGAATTGGTTCATCATAAGAGAATAATAGCCTACCATTGTAATATCCACAAATTTTAATAGATTCATCATCATGGCCATTATCAAATGGGTATACAAATAATTGTTTATCCGACTTGTTATAAATTGCACCAGAATATGAACCATCAATATTTAATTGATATTTAGAAGCATCTATTTTAAGTATTACATCTTCATGTATGGTTGGAGAATATACAATTTCTGAGTACAATGAATCTAATACATGTGGATCAGATGATTGAGTCAGTGTATATTGTTTAGTATTTTGAATAAGTGCATTATTAATTTTAATATTTGTTAAGTCAACACTTCCATCATCCCCAAATTTAATTTTTCCTGCAGCCATATGTCCAGCTCCAGTTCTAAAATTAAATAGTATATTTGGAGTAAATACACCTCCTGTAGGAGTTTCTGGATTAAAATTCTGGTATTGAGTAGATACTTGCCCACTAGAATCAATCCCTTGCTGACTAAACATATAGTCTCCATTAAATACAGCAGAACCAATAAGACCATTAGCAATGATTCCAATTTTAGTATATAATGCTTCAAATGCATCCAATTTAACTCAACTATTACTAGTATCAGTGCTAGGAGATTCATTACTGTGTAATGTTCCTTGCCAAGTTCCTACTATATTTAAAACATAATAGTTAGCATCATTAGAATCATATACATAAGGAGTTTTATCTGCGGTTCCTTGATATACAGTATTAACATTATAAATACCTTCAGGATAAATTATTTGTCCTTTAGAACCATTCTCTCCATTTAATCCATTAGTTCCACTTAATTTAGTAGGAGTACTTCAACTACCTTCAATTGTACCAACTTTATCAGCGTTACTTGTATAATTTACTCTAGCTTGAATAAACCAAATATAAGGAGTCTCTTCAGTTGGAGTTGGAACCGCTAAATTCCAACCTGTTGGCTGTCTTGTTGTTCCAGGAGTACTTGTTCCTCCATAAATAGTTGTAGTTCCTAAGCAATAACGAACTTCAATACCAATTCCAGGTAACCCATCAACTCCATCTTTACCTGCTGGACCAGGATCACCAGTAATTCCGTCTGTACCATTTGTACCATTTTCTCCACTTATAACAACTGGAGTAGTCCAGTTTGTATTTAAAGTATCATCAGGATTAATAGTTGCTGTAGTCATCCAGAGATATCCATCTTTAGATTTTTCAGGAGGAACCACAGACCATCCTGAAGGAGTTCTTACTGTTGCGTTTAATGTAGGAGGATTTGAATTACTTGTATTTACAGCAAATCTAAATTCTGTAAATTTGCCATCTTGAGCTTGGCCATCTCTACCATTAACTGGTATTACTTCTGACCATTCAGTTACAAGTCCTGTTTCTCCATTAACTGTTCCAATACATTGCCACCAGTTTCCACTAGTTGTAGGATAATCTTCCCATCCAGATGGACTAGGACTATTTCCTGTGGGTTTTGATGGTTTACTATCACTTAGTTTATAAACATAAGTTTTCCAGTTTGGCGATATTGCATCTTGTCCTTTTTCTCCTGTCATTTGAACAGGATCTGACCATTCTCCAATAAGAGTAGAATCTCTAAAAGATGCAGTAATTGACCATATAATTTCAGAGGATGTGTGAATTGGAACAACTGTACTTCATACAGAACCAGGATTTGCATTAGTTTTATTTACAACAGGAGGAGTATTGACACTTCCACTCTTTGCATACATTAACTTAATACCTAATCCATCCTCTCCATTAGAACCATCAGTCCCATTTGTTCCGTCCTTGCCATTCTCTCCATCTTTACCATCAGCTCCTTTAGGTAATCCAAAACTAAATTTAAATATATCTCCTTCTAAAACTACATTAGCATTAGCTTCAGTTGTTGAAGAAACACTAGCTACTTCTGCATCAAAATTAGGAATTTCTCCGCCTTCAGAAATAGTTTTTCATTCTGTATCATAATCTGCATCAGATTTTTTAACTAATGCTTGACCAGTAGTTCCTCCAGGAATTACTCCAATTCCATCAGAGCCATTCTTTCCATCAGTTCCATTTTGCCCAGGATCACCTGTAGCTTGGCCTATATCTTGTCAAGTTTGACCTTTATCCATTGAAAGTAGTCAACGACCGTCTTCAATTTTTAATTGTGGAGTAATACCATCAGTTCCACTTGGTCCGATAGGACCAATATCGCCTTTATCTCCTTTTTGACCTTTACCACTATTTCCCATAATAAAAGCTCAATACGGATTAGATTCTACACCAACAATTATATCGTCTTTATAAATTAGATTCGGCTTATTTCATTCTGATGATAAATGACCTCTTAGACAATACAATAAAGCTCCTTCACAAGATATAAAATCAATAATATGTTCATCGTTGAAATAATGAGTGTCTGGAGTTCAGGCTCCTGCCATCTTAAAAGATGTTCCTTTATAAAAATCTCTAGAACTATACATTCTATAATAGTCTTGAGAATTTATTGCATTATCTATGATTACATTAACATTAGATCTCTTCATAATATTGAATTATTTTGATTATTTCATTATTAGTTGGATTACCGTGTTCAATATAATCAATTGCATTAATTAATTCGTTCATTGTAAATAATGCTTTTTTATCAGGTAAATGCCCAATATTAATATTAATTAATTCTTGAACAAATATTTTATATAATTCATTATATAGAATTTCCACAACCACAACTATTATTTATATTACCTAATTCCTCTCCACATAAAGAATTACATGAAGATAAATTATCTAATATTCTTTGCGCTTCTGTAAAGTTCCCCATATCTTTTAGATAATCAAACACATACATAGCACTTAATAAGAAATCTCTGCGATTCCTTAAATTTTCATCTGTTTTACATTTATCATAACTACATATTTTACTGTTATTCAACAGTAATTGCCGTTGCAAATATACTAAACATCTTTGTAATTTGCAAACACTAAAGACATTTTTTATTGGACAATAGAAAGTTTGTGATGCTTTATTTTCCTGAACTAAATCGTATGCCACTTTGTAGTTAACAATAACTTCAGAATTTTTAATTACTTCGTCTAAAGTATGTCCATCCTGATTTGTAATATTAGACTTATATAATTTTCCTTTAAAGAAAAATAATTCATCTATTAGGTTAATATATTTATCAGGTTCGTCTTCATCTTGAAAATAACTTAATTGAGGAATTACTAATTTATAATAAGAATATGTACCATCAATATCTAACATAAACTCAGATGCAAATCTAGTTAAATATTGTCCTCTATTATGTAGTTCTTTTCTTATTTTAACTGATTTAGGAAGTAGATTCTTATCAGTATTATAAGATAGGAATTCTAACATTATATACTGATTTAAATCTACTCCTAAAGCTAAATAATCACTATTATCTACAGCAATTAATTTGCAATCAGACCTAACAATTACGTCAATATTTATTTTTTTATTCATATTATACAACTTGTTTTATTTTATCATTATATGGATTTGCATCAACTGTTTCTGCAGCTTGAATTTGAACTTGTTGCTGTTTAGTTTCAAGAAGTTTGTCATTATAATCTTTATCATTCTTGACTTTTTCTCTTTCAATAGCTACTTTTTCAGCTTCAAGTTGTAGTCTAGCTTGACTATTTTGTTCAAGTTGATTTTGTGATTGACCTAATTCCCTTTGTAATTGTTCATTTTGTTTCTGTAACTGTTGCAGATTTTGTTCATATTGCTGAAGTTGTTGCTGCAACTGAGAAACACTATTATTTTCTTCCTTCTTAACAGCAGTAGCTTTAGCTACATAACGTTTAAGTTCGGACATACTATTGGCAGTTGCAATACTTACTGCCATATCGGGATCTGACATTCCAGCTTTAATTAATTCAATATTAAGAGCCTTTACAGTTTCCATATCTTTAAAAGACTTAGAACTATCCTCAATATGTAAATCAAAATCTGTAAGTGTATAATGTTCAGGAAGTGCAGTAAATATTCTTGAATATTTATTACCTAACACAATAGTACCAGTAATACCATTTGGATATACTAATTTAGCTAAATTAAGCATATCATAATTAGCTTCTTTATAAATGATATCCATGGTCTCAAAATATTGTTTAGTTAATAAACCTGACATTTTAACTCCAAGTTGAACATTAGAAACTGCATCTCTCTGTTCATATTGAGCTAATCTTTCAGGTAACACTCCTGTAATTGAAGAAGCTTGTTGTTCTACAGCTTGAATAGCTAATTGAATGCCTTGAATAGCCTGAGCTTTAACAGTATCATCAAATCCATTAAAAATCGTATTAGGCATACCTTCACTACCTTCTTCCTTACTATTTATTAATGCTAAGCCATTCTTTTTATATGCTTGCCAAGCTTTAACTCTATCAACTAATTTTTCACCTAAAAACGAAGGAATAAAAGAAACATCCATCCAATCTCCAACTCCTCCTGAAGAAGCAATAAGATTATCTCTAAAATATATAAGTAAATCATATTTCATTGTTTATTCGATATAGGTCGTTAATCTATATCCGTCTTTTCGACTGCTGCATGTCACCATGCAGATTAGACTATATCATACAAATTTGATTTAAAATTAATTCAAATAAATTCTGTTTCATTATATTTCATAACTACTTATAATTAACTTTAAATTAAACTTGTCCCCGCACTTCCACTTACTTAAGTGTACTCCTTTCGGATAGTCGTTGAACTTTCAAAGATATTTCTATCTAAGCTTAGCTGCTGATTGTCTTAAATTTACTATTATTCAATTTAAGGTTTTCCAGCAATTCACGGGGTTTATACAGGACTCATATAATTTAATCCTGTAGGTCCATAGTATGTGCTATTAATGAATATGGATCTCCATTTTTATCTAAGAAAAACATTCCGTTAACAGATAATCTACATCTACTAGGACAATCTGCACTTCTTACAATATACTTTGATTCTCCACGAGTAATATATACTTCTGAACCAATTTTTACTCCTTCATGTCTTGTTAATTCTCCAGTTTTATAATCTGCTTCAATTCATTCAACTTCATATACAGGAATAAGATGATTCTTTATAGGTTCTATTGAATCATAATCTCCAGGCCATCCTGGATGTGCTTCAAGTCCTGCAAGAATACCTGTATGTAAATTATCAGCTCGTAAATTAGGCTCAGCAGGTTTACCAACATATCTAACCAAATAAGTAGGAGATGTTGAATCTGCAGTTTGTTGCATATCTCTAATTTTCTTAGCGGCTTCTGTAGTTAATTCTGATCTGAATGTGTTTAAGATATCTTCTTTTGACATTCATTTTCTAATAACAACTCTCTTAGAATCTGCAAGATAAGGAGAATTTGGATTACGTTCTACAAACGTATTAACAGGATTTAAAATTTCAATATTAACATTTGAATTACTTTCTGTAGGTTTAACTCTATAGTAACAAGTACCTGTAATAAGTAAATCTGTAAGTAATTCTGCCATTTTACGTTTTAAATCGATGTTTCTTGATTGTCTTAAATAATCAAGAATATTTTGTGCAGCAATTTCATATTCTGAAACGAAAGATTGATCAATATCTTGTTGAATTGAGTTGATCTCTTTTTCAATAAAAGGATCATTTACAATTTCTTTATTTTCAATAATAGCTGCAATAATGTTATTCTTTAAATACTGTTGCAAATAATTAAATACTTCTGCACTAATTTTAAGTTGCTTTTCTCTCATTATATTTGAAACAGTCTTTTCATCTTTGCAAGATACTTTTAAATCTTGATTTAAACCTAGATACTCTCCAACTAATACATCAATATGTTTCTTAATTAATGGTGTAAAACTAACTGATGTAGGAGTTCCAATTCCGTAATTTTCTTCTAGGTGTTTGAATTGATCTGCATCTCTACGACAATGATAATATCCATAAGCTTTTCTTATAGCAACTTTATCATATACAAGATTACCTATCGCATCATTAATCTTCTTTACTTCATTCTCTATCACCATATTCTAATACTATATATTGATTTCCTTCACCTGGAGTAGTCATTTCTCCAGAATAATATTTTGTTCTATCTAGTTGTCTGTTTCTAAGTTCTTTTTCAAGAAATTCGAAAAAACCTTCTTCATCACCTTCATAGACTAAAACTAATGGAGCTTTTCATTGATTCAAATCTAAACTTAATTTCCATTGATTACCATCTATAGTTAATGTAAAGTCTCCAGTGTAATATGCACACATAGCCTTTTCAATTATTTCATATACTTTATCAACGAGTTCCATTCTTTTGCGGTATTACTCCATATTCTTTATAGCCTTTTTCATTAGTGAACCATCCAATATTTTCTCATTCTTTTGCTAATTTATCTTGAGCAGCAGGTCGTATATTCATTAATTCTTCATCTGCAATTTCTGCCATTTCCATAGCTGCGATAATATCGAACTTTCGTTTATTTTCTCAAGAATATTTTAACAATTGCTCAAGCATTTCATCAATATCAATTGAATAACAGTAATCATTAACAAAATTATTAATTAATTCAAGACCATGCTTGATAATAGCTTCTGTAGCTGGTACACCAATCATTTGTGAGTTGCCTCTTTTCATATCTCCAAGAGTTGAAGCAGGACGTTTCATAAATAGACTATCTTTCTTTTTTTCTTTAAAATATGTAACAATACTAATCTTAGTATGTTCTAGTAGTGCTTTACAATTATATCATACTAATAATTTCATTGCTACATCATATGCTTCTCGAATATCTCGAGGACGATCTTTATAGATCGCAACGTATTTAGCTTCTTGTAATCCATATATACGTTTCTTAATAACTATACAGAAATCAGATACATCTGTTGAGGTAGAAGAATCTCCAGAACCTTGGTCAATAGAGTCTATTCCTGCAACATATAGATTTTTTAATACAAGACCGTCTTCATCTCGAAGTGGTCTTTCGTATATAGTAATTTTACTATTTGGATTACTTACAACTTTTACTTTTGTTAAATCAGGAGTATCTCCAGAACGATCTCATAATAATGATACATACTCTGGTTTTAATCCTGCTTTAAATATCCTAATTTGGGTTAATCTATCTGCAATTGCAATTGAATCAAAGATATTTTCACCCTGCTTATATAATGCTTCATTTGGAATAAAACAGTGCTCTGCACAATAATCAAGTAGGTCTTTGCCACTTAATTTTTTACGTTCTTCCTCATAAAACTTTTTAAATTCTTCAGATTGTGTAACTCCTCTTGTATCTAAAAATTCTTCTCGTAAACTAAACTTATGAGCTGGAATAAAGAAAGCTGTTAATTGTGGCTTTCTATCTTCTGTATCATAGTTTTTATATGGAAGTACATTATACCCTTCTGGTTTTGCAAAAATGTTTGATAAACCTTCAAGTGCCATATCATCACCTCCAGTATTATGCGTAATAAAATTATTTGCCAGATAAGTATGAGTTCCACTAGCGGTAATATTATAAATAGTTTTTTTACCGATACGTTCTACATCAATTACATGCGCCTCTCGAATACCTTTATATTTATAATAATGTTTATAAATAATACTATCTTTTCTTTCTTTCGCAATTTTCTTTAACCTTTCTTTTTTGTATTTTACTTTTATAGGAATTTCTTCATAAAAGTTTACAAGACTTACAGTATCTTCAATATATAAATTATATCATGGATTCTTATCTTTTCTATTTTCTTGAATCCTAGGTTTTTGTTCATATATCTTACCATATACTCCAAATTTTTGAAGCAGTTCTTGAACCTGTAATAGTATTTCTTTAGACGATTGAGTAAGTCCTATTCTATGTGTCCCTGTGATTGTTCCATCAGTATCAAATAATCCAGCAAGTAGTTCTGAGGAGTCTTTTTTAGTTAAAGACATATAACAATCTGGAAGTCGTTTTGCAGTTTTTGTTTGACCGTATATACCTATATTTCTAAGATCTTGAGTAATATTTCTAATTCTCAATTCTTTATACTGTTTTCCAGTTTTAGTTAAACGTTGTCTTTCAACAAAGCAACTATATTTAGATTCTACATAATCAATTATATCTTTATCACAATTACTTAATATTGGAGTTTTATTCAGTCCATAACTGCCATCTCCAATAAGTAATCCAATAAAATAAGGGTCGAATAGAGAATTAGTTCCTCATACATCTATTTTATCACAAATCCCTATAACATTATGTTGAGTAACACTTGTAACAACTTCGTCAGCTCTAAATCATGCATAATCAAATCATCTTACTCTATGTCCTTCTTTGTCTACTCTTTTAGAACGACACACTCTTTTAAAAATAGGATGATCAGTACTACATTCTAAAGTTCCATAATCAGTAGTAATTCTTACACACTCCTTTTCTGCTGGAGCATTTATATGTTCAATATCTTCCTGAAGACAAGAACCTTTATGAAATCCTAAAATTCCATCAGATTGCTTAAGATCCTCAATATTTATATGTCTTCCGTCTTTAGTTCATACTTTAGTACCTGCACATACACAACCTAAAGCAATACGTGTTCCAAAATGATAACCACCAAGCTCAACAAGAGCATTACCTTGAATCCAACTTTTAGTTAAATATTTATTAGATCCTGCTTCTTCATAGATTAATCTGTCGACACGATCACCACGAATTTTATCAGATGTATCAGCAATTACTGAATCAATTTCTGACATTCAACCATATTCAACTCCATCAGGAGTAACTTGAGATGCACGCTTAGTATCTGCATTATTAACTTTTTGTCGTAGGTGGCGCATACCTCCATTAGTATTCATGTCTAATCAGTTTAACTGTTTTCAACATTTAGTTTTTAAAGGAGTAAGTTTACCTTCTGCAGCACAAGTTAATAAAGAACGATAACCTCTATTAGTTATATAAGGCCTTACTGCTAAACAAGCAACAATCTCAGATAATCCAATACCACGAGCTTTTAATATAGCTACATCTTTGTGTAGTCTTTCAGCCATTTCAACATAATGAAAGAATTCATATTGTTTAGCTAGAAATGTAGGAAACTTTTCATTACGACCAGCTCCACCTCTAGCTCCTTCAGAAATAACTTCCATTCTATAGAAATTTAAAAAGAAATAATGATCTCCTGTAATTCTATATTTACCAACTGTATAACCTTCAGTACAACGTTTATATTGCTCTCTCCAGAAATCATTATAAGGCTTTGAATCTGCAGGATATTCCGTATATGAACCAGTTCTATCATAAATTTGAGCTAGTTCATTAAAAGGAGTAGGATCAAAATCTAAACCTTGAATTTCATTAATTGGTCTATATCCAGTTAATTCATATGATAGCTCTGGATCAAAGTAAAGTACATCTTCAGTGACCGCCACATCTCACAAACCATCTCTCTTTTTATAAAAATCAGTTGCAGTATACTCAAATTGTTCTGTAGTATCTTTTTTCTGATCTCCAAGCATTTCTTGTAATTGCTTTTTTAATTCTTCTTCAAATTTATCTGAAAAAGATTGAGGAGTTGGTTCAGGTTCTTTTATTGATTCTCTAAGTTCTTTATATTTCTCTTTAGCAGTTTTCTTTCTTTTAACTTCTGATTCTTCTTTATTTTTTATCTGTTCAAGCATTTTTTTACGTGCTTGAGACATTGAAGATTTAATTGTCTTTACCATACTTAACTATCCATAAATCCAGGTTTTACATCCCCTCTATTTTTAGCATTGGATTGCATTTGATCTTTTTTATAATTAAGCTCAAGTTCTTTTAATTTATCTGCCATAACTCCAATACTAGCAATATCAGCTAATACATCTTTTGCCTTAAAGATAGGTTTACTATTATTATCTCTCTCTTCAAGGTCTATATTATCTAAAGATACTCTCATTTTTTCAAGAGTTCGATACGCTGTTTTTATAAGGCTAAGTATTCTAGAAGAATCTTTGATTTCCATGTATTTTCTAACTGCTGCATGGAAGACTGGATCGTCTCATTCTTCTTGAGTTAATCCAGAATCTTCCATAGCTGCATCATGCTTTTGTCTCTCTAAGTATTGTTGATATGGACTTTTCCAGTCACAAAACAACCATATATATTTAAATTCTCTTCAAGCTCTTAACCTCTTTGTTCCTTTTGGATCTTCTTTACATTTATTTCTTTCTGTATCTCACAGCGCTGCAAACTCCTTTATTAATAGTATTTCGTATTCGTTAATCTTTAGATTACATGTTACATTATCATAAAGGAATAAATCTAGCATTACTT
>OIYT01002070.1_pt1 | contig 12895 bp, 11 predicted proteins | sample 1588201 | NCBI WGS metagenome assembly OIYT01 (sample SAMN03283260) | human gut metagenome | biome: human-associated habitat; material: feces | host: Homo sapiens | place: USA | collected 2013
AAAGCCGGACTGGCTGCCCGGCTTTCCTGTCCAAATTTATTGTAATAGTGAGGAAACAGATATGAAGTATTACAGCACACGGGACAGAGCGCTGCGGATCAGCGCGGCGGAGGCCATCAAGATGGGACTGTCCCGGGACGGCGGCCTGCTGACCCCGGAGGCCATTCCCCAGATCGACGAGGCGTTTTTGAACAGCCTGGTCCACGCCCGGTATCAGGAGCGTGCCGCCAGGGTCATGGGATTGTACCTGACGGACTACAGCGAGGACGAGCTGCTGACCTTTGCCGAGAACGCCTACGGCCCCGACAAGTTTGACACCGACGCCGTGGCCCCCGTCCGCAAGGTGGACGGCATGACCCACTGCCTGGAGCTGTGGCACGGCCCCACCTCCGCCTTCAAGGACATGGCGCTGCAGATGCTGCCGCAGCTCCTCTCCGCCGCCCTGCGCAAGACCGGCGAGGACAAAACGGTGTGCATCCTGGTGGCCACCTCCGGCGACACCGGCAAGGCCGCCATGGAGGGCTTCGCCGACGTGCCCCAGACCAGGATCCTGGTGTTCTACCCCAAGGACGGCGTGTCCGCCGTGCAGGAGGCCCAGATGGTCACCCAGGACGGTGAGAACGTGGGCGTCTGCGCCGTGGTGGGCAACTTTGACGACGCCCAGGCCGGTGTGAAGCGCATCTTCTCCGACGAGGCCATCCGCGCCGCCCTGGCGGAGCGGGGCTACTTCCTGTCCTCCGCCAACTCCATCAACTGGGGCCGTATCCTGCCCCAGGTGGTCTATTACATCTCCGCCTACTGCGACCTGCTGCGAAGCGGCGAGATCGCCATGGGCGACAAGGTGAACTTCTGCGTCCCCACCGGCAACTTCGGCGACATTCTGGCGGCTTACTACGCCAAGCGCATGGGCCTGCCTGTGGGCAAGCTGATCTGCGCCTCCAACTGCAACGACGTGCTGACGGACTTCCTGCGCACCGGCGTGTACGACCGCAACCGGCCCTTCCACACCACCATGAGCCCCTCTATGGACATCCTGGTGTCCAGCAACCTGGAGCGGCTGCTGTTCGACTTCTCCGGCGAGAACGACCAGGAGGTCAAGGGCTACATGGCCGCCCTGGCGCAGGAGGGCCGGTACGAGGTCTCCGACGCCATCAAGGCGGCGCTTGCGGAGCAGTACTGGGGCGGCTTCTGCGACGAGGCGGGCACCGCCGCCACCATCGCCCGGTACTATAAAGAATACGGCTATCTCATCGACACCCACACCGCTGTGGCGGCCAACGTCATGGAGCAGTACCGCGCCGCCACCGGCGACGAGACTGTGACGGTGTTCGTCTCCACCGCCAGCCCCTACAAGTTCTGCAACCATGTCCTGGCGGCCATCGGCGAGACGCCCGCAGGCGACGGCGTGGAGCTGCTGGACCAGCTGAACGCCGTCTCCGGCGTGGCGGTGCCCCGGCGGCTGGCGGCATTGAAGGGCAAGGCGCGCCGCTTCGACCTGACGGCAGAAAAGGCGGCTATGGACAGCGTGGTGCTGGACTTTTTGAAGTAACCAAGCGCCGGAAAGGGGCTGGGCCATGAAGCAGTTCCGCATGAAAACGGACCTCTCTCCCGATGAAGTGCTGGCGGCCCTGCGGGCCCATACGGAGGTGCAGCCTTTCCAGGACTGCCCGAAGGAGCGTCTGTTCTGCGGGAAGATCTGCTGGCGGGAAGGGCGGTTCACCATCCGCTCCGCCACCAGACGGGGATGCCGGGGCTTCTTCGTGGGGGAGTACTATGGAACCGTGACGGCGGCGGAGGGCGGCAGCGTCATTGAGACAGTGATTTCCAGAAAGAAATGGGACTACATCCTGTTGGCCGCGTTCCTGCTGACGCCGTGGGTCAATGCGTACCTGAACTCAAGCAGCCTGCAGACGGCGCTGCGTGTGTTCGGACTTGCCTTGTTCCTGGGCCTTGGGTTCTTCTGGTTCTTTTTTCTCAATGATATCAAGGAGACCCGCATCGAACTGCACCGCATTTGGTATGCTCAGGATATAGAAGACTAAAGGAAAAGGAGGGGTACTATGGCCCTCTATGCCATCGGGGACCTGCACCTCTCCCTGACAGCCAACAAATCCATGGAGGTGTTCGGCCCCGCGTGGGAGAATTACCACGCCCGCATCGAGGAGGCCCTGGGCGTCCTCACCGACGAGGACACCCTGATCCTGGCGGGGGACACCTCCTGGGGCATCGACCTTGCGGAGGCCGAGGCCGACTTCAAATTCCTGGACCGCTTTCCCGGGAAAAAGTATCTCGTCAAGGGCAACCACGACTACTGGTGGGCCACGGCGGCCAAGCTCCACCGCTTCTTCGAGGAAAAGGACATCAGGACGCTGGATATCCTCCACAACAACTGCGTCTTTTACGGCGACTACGCCGTCTGCGGCACCCGGGGGTGGTTCCTGGAGGAGGACCAGAAGCCCCACAACGCCAAGGTTTTGAACCGGGAGGTGGGGCGGCTGGAGACTTCTTTGCAGGCGGCGGAGGGGCGGCCCATCCTGTGCTTCCTCCACTATCCGCCGCTATACCAGGGCTATGAGTGCCCGGAGATTTTGGCGGTGCTGGAGAAGTATCGCGTGGGGACCTGCTGCTACGGCCACCTCCATGGCCCCGCCATCAGGCGCAGGCTGGAGGGAAAGCGGGGAGAGACGGAGTTTTCCCTCATATCCGCCGACTATCTGGGCTTTGTCCCAAAAAAAATTTGCGATTGAGTGAAAAAAGACTAGCATTTTCAGGATTTTTCTGATAAAATACCATTTCGCACGGGCGTGTAGTCTGTGATGAACGGAGGAGTAAACAAGATGAGTGTGAAAAGCTGCGAAAAAGTTGAAAAAAGCCAGGTCGCTCTGACCATCGAGGTCGGCGCGGCGGAGTTTGAGGCTGCTGTCGAAAAGGCATATCAGAAGATGCGCAGGAAGATCAACGTGCCGGGCTTCCGCCCCGGCAAGGCCCCTCGCAAGATCATCGAGGGCATGTACGGCGCAGAGGTGTTTTTCGAGGAGGCCATCAATATCGCGTTCCCGGATGCCTACGAGGCCGCTGTGAAGGAGCGGGAGCTCCAGGTCGTGGGCTATCCCTCTGTTGAGATGGTGGGCGAGGTCACCCGCGAGGGCTTCACCTTCAAGGCCACCGCTCCCGTATACCCCGAGGTCACTCTGGGCGCGTACAAGGGCCTGTCCGCTGCCAAGGACGAGGTGAAGGTCTCCGCCGCCGACGTGGACGAGCGTTTGAAGCAGCTGAGCGACCGCAACACCCGTCTTGTCAGCGTGGAGCGCGAGGCCAAGGAGGGCGACACCGCCGTCATCGACTTTGAGGGCTTCCTGGACGGCAAGCCCTTCGACGGCGGCAAGGGTGAGAACCACAGCCTGGAGCTGGGGTCCCACAGCTTCGTCCCCGGCTTTGAGGAGCAGGTCGTGGGCATGAAGGCCGGCGATGAGAAGGACATCGACATCACCTTCCCCGAGGACTACCACGCGGACCTGGCCGGCAAGGCCGTGGTTTTCAAGGTGAAGGTCCACGAGGTCAAGGAGAAGCAGGTCCCCGAGCTGGACGACGAGTTCGCCAAGGACGTCAGCGAGTTCGACACTCTGAAGGAGCTGAAGGCCGACCTGAAGAAGAAGATCGCCGAGGAGCGCCAGAAGGATGCCGACCGCGCCTTTGAGGACGCCCTGATGGAGCAGGTGGCCGAGGGCATCACCGCCGATATCCCAGACGCCATGGTGGAGAACCAGGCCCGCCAGTTCCTGGACAACTTCAAGATGCAGATCGCCCAGCAGGGCATCCCCTATGACCAGTACATGAAGATGACCGGCATGGACGAGAGCAAGATCCTGGCCGACGCCAAGGAACCCGCTCTGCGTCAGGTGCGGATGGATCTGGCTGTGGCCGCCATCATCAAGGCCGAGGGGATCGAGGCCAGCGACGAGGACGTGGAGGCCGAGTTCCAGAAGCTGGCCGAGCAGTACGGCATGGACGTGGAGATGGTGAAGAAGTATCTCCAGGCTGACCAAGTGAAGGACCAGATCGTCAGCCAGAAAGCCATCGCCGTGGTGGTGGACAGCGCCACCGCTACCAAGCCTGAGAAGAAGGCCGCCAAGAAGAGCACCAAGAAGGCGGAGGAGACTGCCGAGGGCGAGGAGAAGGCCGCCAGGAAGACCACCGCCAGGAAGAAGTCCACGAAAAAGGCCGAGGCCGCCGAGGGCGAGGAAGCGCCCGCCGAGAAGGACGCCGAATAAGCGCGAATCTTTCTGAGATACATTTTACAGATTCGACACATTCTCTCATGGTGCCTGTGGTATCATGAGAGAATGGTTTATAGGGCGTATCTGCCACCCGTTTGCAGCGGGAAATGCGCCCCGGCTACAAAAGAACGGAGGTTTTCAACCATGAGTTTAGTACCCTATGTCGTGGAACAGACCAACCGCGGAGAGCGTTCCTATGATATTTTCTCCCGCCTGCTGAATGACCGCATCATATTTTTGGGTGAGGAGGTCAACGCCACCACGGCCAGCCTGGTGGTGGCCCAGCTGCTGTATCTGGAGGCCCAGGACCCCGACAAGGATATCCAGCTGTATATCAACAGCCCCGGCGGGTCTGTCACTGACGGCATGGCCATCTACGACACCATGCAGTACGTCAAGTGCGACGTGTCCACCATCTGTGTGGGAATGGCCGCCAGCATGGGGGCGTTTCTGCTGTCCGCTGGCGCCAAGGGCAAACGCATCGCCCTGCCCAACGCGGAGATCATGATCCACCAGCCCTCCGCCGGCACCCAGGGTAAGGTGACGGATATGGAGATCGACGTGGAGCACTTCCTGCGGATCAAGAAGAACCTGAACCAGATTTTGGCCAACAATACCGGCAAGACCGTTGAGGAGATCCGGGATGCCTCCGAGCGGGACCACTGGATGACCGCCGAGGAGGCCAGAAACTTTGGCCTGGTGGACAGGATCATCACAGCAAAAAAATAAGCAAACTGAGGTAATACCATGAGTGACGACGGCAAGAAGGCGCTGCGGTGCTCGTTCTGCGGCAAGCATGAACAGCAGGTCCACCGCATGATCCAGGGCCCTGGCGTGCGCATCTGCGACGAGTGCGTCCAGCTGTGCATGAGCATTTTGAACGACGGTTTTGACGATCCCGGCAGCAGCCCACTGGAGGATATCCCCGACCAGCTCCCCACGCCCCGGGAGATCAAGGACGTGCTGGACCAGTACGTCATCGGCCAGGACGAGGCCAAGGTGGCCCTGTCCGTGGCAGTCTACAACCACTATAAGCGCATCTTTTTCGGCGGCGACGAGGATGTGGAGCTGCAAAAGAGCAACATTTTGATGCTGGGGCCCACCGGCTCCGGCAAGACCCTGTTCGCCCAGACCCTGGCCCGGATTTTGAAGGTGCCCTTCGCCATCGCCGACGCCACCACCCTGACGGAGGCCGGCTATGTGGGCGACGACGTGGAAAATATTCTCCTGCGGCTGCTCCAGGCGGCGGATTTCGACGTGGAGCGGGCGGAGCACGGCATCATCTACGTGGACGAGATCGACAAGATCGCCCGAAAGAGCGAGAACACCTCCATCACCCGGGACGTGTCCGGCGAGGGCGTACAGCAGGCGCTGCTGAAGATCGTGGAGGGGACTGTCGCCAACGTGCCGCCCCAGGGCGGACGGAAACACCCCCACCAGGAGTTCATCCAGGTGAACACGAAGAACATCCTGTTTATCTGCGGCGGCGCGTTTGACGGTCTGGAGAAGATCATCGAGCGCCGCCTGGACCAGAAGAGCATCGGCTTTGGCGCCAATGTCCAGGGCAAGAAGGACAAGGACCTGAGCCGCATCCTCCACGAGGTCCAGCCCCACGATATTTTGAAGTACGGCATCATCCCCGAGCTGGTGGGCCGCCTGCCGGTCATCGCGCCGCTGAACGCCTTGAGGCGGGAGGACCTGGTGCGCATCCTCCAGGAGCCGAAGAACGCCCTGGTGAAGCAGTACAAAAAGCTGATGGAGTACGACGACGTGGACCTGGAGTTCGAGCCGGAGGCCCTGGAGGCCATCGCCGACAAGGCCATCGAGCGCAACATCGGCGCCCGGGGCCTGCGGGCCGTCATGGAGGGCATTTTGACCCAGATCATGTACGACATCCCCTCCGACCCCACCATCGTCAAGGCCGTCATCACCCGGGACTGCGTGGAGGGGAATGGCCAGCCCGTGCTGACCCGGGACCCAGACAAGATCAGCTATTCCGTGAAACTGAACACCGGCAAGGGCGAGAAGCCGCGCTCCGGCTCCGCCCCCAGGTCGGCGTCTTAAAACGAAGAGAGAGGGACGCCGGACGCGCCCCTCTCTCTGTTTCCCATTCCTAAGAAAGGAACGAACCCTATGGAACCGACAACATGGAACATTCCCGTCCTGGCCCTCCGGGGCCTGACGGTTTTCCCCCATATGACCCTGACCTTCGACGTGGAACGCCCCATCTCCATCGCGGCCCTGGAGCGGGCGATGGAGAACGGCCAGGAGATCTTTCTGGTCACCCAGCGGGAGATCGGCGTCAACGCGCCGGGGGAGAAGGACCTGTACGAGATCGGCACGGTCTCCCACATCAGCCAGATTCTGCGGCTGGCCCCCCGGACCGTCCGCTGCGTGGTGGAGGGCCGCCGCCGGGCGCGCCTGCGCCGCCTGTGGCAGACGGAGCCCTTCCTCCAGGCCAACGTGGAGGAGCTGGAGGAGGAAGAGCCCTCCGAGGCCTTCCGCCGCAGTCCCCGGACGGAGGCGCTGCTGCGCCAGACCTGGAACCTGTTCAGCGAGTATGCCGAGCTTGCCGGCAACCTGCCGGAGGAGGTGGCCAGCACGGTGATGGACTGCCGGGACGTGGGATATCTGGCGGATTATATCACCCAGAACATCGCCTTGCGCCACATGGACAAGCAGGAGATTTTGGAGGAGATGGCGCCTTTCGTCCGCCTGCGGAAGCTGAACGGCTTCCTGGCCCGGGAGTGCAACGTCCTGGGCTTTGAGCACGAGATGGAGGGCAAGGTCCGGGACCAGCTGGCCCAGAGCCAGCGGGACCAGATTTTGCGGACGCAGATCCGCGTCCTGCAGAGCGAGCTGGGAGAGGAAGACGCCGACGACGAGATCGATGCCTACCGCCAGAAGATCAAGGCGCTGGAGCTGGAAGAGGACACGGAAAAGCACCTGCTGAAAGAGGTCGGCAAGCTCTCCAAGCAGCCCTTCGGCAGCGCCGAGGGCGCGGTCATTCGCAACTATCTGGACGTCTGCCTGGAGATGCCCTGGAACGTCACTACAAAGGAGCGGGTCAGCGTTGACGCCGCCCGCAAGGTGCTGGAGCGCGACCACTTCGGCTTGGAAAAGGTGAAAGAGCGCATTTTGGAGACCATTGCCGTCCGGCAGATGAATCCGGAGGGGAAGGGGCAGATCATCTGCCTGGTGGGCCCTCCCGGCGTGGGCAAGACCTCCATCGCCATCAGCGTCGCCAAGGCGCTGAACCGGAAGCTGGCGCGGCTCTCCTTGGGCGGAGTACGGGATGAGGCGGATATCCGGGGCCACCGCAAGACGTACATAGGCTCCATGCCCGGGCGCATCATCGAGGCCATCAGCCGCAGCGGGTCCATGAATCCGCTCCTGCTGCTGGACGAGATCGACAAGCTGGGCAGCGACTACCGGGGCGACCCGGCCTCCGCGCTGCTGGAGGTGCTGGACAGCGAGCAGAACTACGCTTTCCGGGACCACTTTCTGGAGATCCCCGTCGATCTGAGCAAGATTATGTTCATCACCACCGCCAACACTACCGACACCATCCCCCGGCCCCTGCTGGACCGCATGGAGGTCATCCAGCTCTCCAGCTACACCGACGAGGAGAAGGTGCAGATCGCCAAGCGCCACCTGCTGCCCAAGCAGATGACGGAGCACGGCATCAAAAAGGGCGCGCTGCGTGTCAGCGACGACGTGCTGCGGGCCGTCATCCGCGACTATACCCGGGAGTCCGGCGTCCGTCTGCTGGAGCGGCGGCTGGCTGCCATCTGCAGGAAAGCGGACATGCGCCTGCTGACAGGAGATGTAAAGCGGATTACCGTTACAGAAAAAGAGCTGCCTAAGCTGCTGGACTGCCAGCCCTATCCCCCCGCACTCCACACGGAGAAGGAGGAGGTCGGCGTGGTCAACGGTCTGGCCTGGACCGAGGCTGGCGGCGAGATTCTGGAGGTGGAGGTCAACGTCATGGAGGGCTCCGGCAAGCTGGAGCTGACCGGCAACCTGGGCGACGTGATGAAGGAATCCGCCCAGGCGGCGCTGAGCTGCCTGCGGAGCCGGGCGGCGGTGCTGGGCGTCGAGGCGGATTTCTACAAGACAAAGGACATCCACGTCCACTTCCCGGAGGGCGCCGTGCCCAAGGACGGTCCGTCCGCCGGCATTGCCGTCACCACCGCCATGCTGTCCGCCCTGACGGGTCGAAAAATCAAGTCAGGCGTTGCGATGACAGGTGAAATTACTTTACGGGGTCGCGTGCTGCCCATCGGCGGTCTGAAGGAGAAGACCATGGCCGCCCTGCGCAACGGTATCGGTACTGTGTTGATTCCCAGGGACAACGTGCGGGACCTGGAGGAGATCGACCAGACCGTTCGGGCCGCTTTGCGCTTCATCCCCGTGGCCACGGTGGACGAGGTCTTTGCCGCCGCCCTGTGCCCGGAGAGCGACCCCATTCGGGAGGAGGTGGCGACCCATGTCGCCGCCTTTGCCCCCGTCGCCCGGGAGACCGGCGACGCCACTCTGCGGCAGTAAGGAGTACGCCAATGGCTTTAAATTTTGCAAAGGCGGAGTTTGCCCGCTCCGCCGGGAGCCGGGACCAGTTCCTGCGGGACGGCCTGCCCCAGTTTGCCTTCGCGGGCCGGTCCAACGTGGGCAAGTCCTCGGTGATCAACCGTCTGCTGAACCGGAAAAACCTGGCCTACGTGGGCGCCTCCCCCGGCAAGACCACCCAGGTCAACTACTTCCTGGTGGACAGCAGGGCCTATCTGGTGGACCTGCCGGGCTACGGCTATGCCAAGGTCAGCCGGGCCGAGAAGGAGCGTTGGGGCAAGCTGATGGAGAGCTACTTCCAGGACGAGGGCGACCGCATCACCGCCGGAGTCCTGATCGTGGACATCCGCCACAAGCCCACGGCGGACGATGTGACCATGCACAGATGGTTCCGGGAGAGCGGCTACCCGGAGATCGTGGTGGCCAACAAGCTGGACAAGCTGAAGCGCAGCCAGGTGGAGCCCGCGCTGGCGCTCATCCGGGAGACACTGGAGCTGGGGGAGGAGGACATTTTGGTGCCCTTCTCCGCGGAAAAGGGCGCCGGCAAGGAGGAACTGCTGGGCCTTTTGAACGGGGCCTGCGGCAAATGATGTGAAAAAAGGAACGGCGAAAGCCGTTCCTTTTTTCATGGCATCAGCTTTTCCGATTTCTGGAGCAGCCGCGCTGTTGTTTAAGGGCCCCATCGTTTGGACGAACCGCTCCGCCATGGTCGGGTCCCGGTGGGGGAAAAGGCGCTTTGCCGCTGGTCCGGCGCGGCGATAGCCGCCATGCCGTCCGGGGACAGGGCAAAGTCGAACACACCGAAGGGCTCCCGCATCCGCTCCGCGTGGGTGGACCTGGGGATCACCGCGACCCCGCGCTGGATGTGCCACCGGAGGATCACTTGGGCCGCCGCTTTTTTCGCGGGGTCAGGACAGCTCCGCCGGGGTCCTGGGCAGCTCGTTCCGGTCATCGATGGGGGTGGTGAGATACAGCCGCAGCAGCTCGGCCCAGCCCAGCTCTGTCTCCGTAAAAGCGCCGCCGTCTATGGCGGCGTCCAGCGTGTCCAGCGCGGTCTCCAGCTCCACCGGATACAGATCCGCGTCGTAGGCGGTGAGATCGACGGCGTCGTGCATGGTGTCTTCCAAGCCGTCATGCGCCAAGCCCTTGACAAAGACAAGGGGGGTTTTGAAAAAGGCGGTGGAGAGGAGATGTGCGTAGGACTCTGTCAGCCAGCCGTCCAAATTGGACTGAACGCCCGTCTGGAGTCGGAAAATCTCCGCCTCTGAATAAGGAGCCTGTTCCCGGAGCCAAGTCAGAAAAGCTGAAATGGTCTCATCCCGGTGTTCGGTGGCGCCCAGGTCGCCAAAGGCCCACCAGTCCAGGTCGGAGAGGGCGCTGAAGATAGTCCAGCGGTAGGCGTAACGCTCCTCGGCGGAGAGATTGTTGTTGGTGACCAGCTGGTTCCAGGCGATATAGACCCGCTGGGTGTCGCTGATCTCCTCCCGTTCCGGCTCCTCCCACAGGGAGAAGTCCGGCTCGCCGTCCGCCATGGGGAAGCGGGAGACCTGATCCGGGGCGTACCAGTCGCCCAGCTCGCCCAGGGCCTCCACGGAGATACCGGCGACCTTGCCGTTTTCCATGAAAAACAGGACCGCGTAGTACCCGCTCATATCGTGGTTCGAGACAAACTCCGAAAAAACATAGTAGTAATCGTGCCGCACCAGGGAGTAACCGTCCGCCTCCTTGAGGCAGTAGACCAGCTCGTCCCCGTAGGCCGCCAGCACGTCGTCCCGTGTGCTGCCGGGGGCGATGCCCCGGGGCGTGCGGACGCTGGAGGCAATGGTGGACAGGCGTGTGACCGTCTCCCAAAGGGAGGCCTCCTTGTCGATGTGGTCATATTCCACGGTGACGGCCCCGCAGACGGCGGTGTGATGGGTCATTGCGCCAAGATCCGTGTTCAAGACCTCCTCCGGCGCCGTCAGCTCCAGGGTGGTGCCGAAGGGGAAGAGGTCCTTCTGCACGCCAGGCTCCAGGAACTCCTCCTTGCCGCCGCTGTCGGTCCAGACCAGGGCGAAGTCCGTCTCCGGCGCTTCCGTCTCCAAGACGGCGGGCTCCATGACGGCGTCTTTGGGCCGTTGCAGGCCGGCGGCCAGCAGGACCGCGGTCAGAACCGCTGCCAAAACGGCGCAGACCGCCGGCCAGGGGAAGCGGCGGGATCTGCCGGGAGGGGCAGTCGCCGGTGCCAGATCCGGGCCGGGAGCCTCCTCCGCCGGAGGTTCCGGCGTCTCCGTCAGTTCCGCCACGGACACGCCGAACGCCCGTGCCAGGGCAATCAAATTGTTCATGTCCGGCGCCGCCGCGTCGGTCTCCCACTTGCTGACGGCCTGGCGGCTGACGCCGAGACGTCCGCCCAGCTCCTCCTGTGAGATGCCAAGAGCTTTTCGATATTGACTGATGCGCTGTCCCAGGGTCATGGCAGGTACCTCCTTTGTTTCGCTCTCAGCATAGCAGATTTCGCCCCAAAAGGCTACCACCCGCGTGTCAAATATCGGTTGCGGCGGCAAAAAAGGCGGGAGGAGGGCCCAAAAGGGGAAGGGGACGGCCTCTGCTTTTTTTCGGGAAAATCTTGTCTACCCCCTATGCAAATCCGAAAAAATACGGTAAAATAAACGCGATATCACCTGTAACCAGAATCGGAGGTTTTTGAGTATGGCAAAACCTGTCTATCGGCGTGTGCTGTTGAAGATCAGCGGCGAGGCCCTGGCCGGCGGCAAGGGCAGCGGGCTGGATTTTGAGATGATCGGCAGCGTCTGCGACGTCATCAAGGAGTGTCTGGACATGGGCGTCCAGGTGGGCCTGGTGGTGGGCGGCGGCAACTTCTGGCGCGGCGCCAAGAACAGCGGCGGCGGCAAGATGGAGCGCACCCGGGCCGACCATATCGGTATGCTGGCCACGGTTATGAACTGCCTTGCGGTGGCGGACGTGTGCGAACAGAAGGGCATCCCCGTCCGGGTCCAGACCGCCATTGAGATGCGGGCCGTGGCGGAGCCGTACATCCGCGGCCGGGCTATCCGGCACCTGGAGGAGGGCCGCGTGGTCATCTTCGGCGCGGGCACCGGCAATCCGTTCTTCTCCACCGATACGGCGGCGGTGCTGCGGGCGGCGGAGATCAACGCCGACGTCATCCTGCTTGCCAAGAACGTGGACGGCGTGTACAACGCCGACCCGGTGAAGGACCCCTCCGCCGTGAAGTACGACACCATCAGCTACGACGACGTGCTGGCCCAGCACCTGATGGTCATGGACTCCACCGCCACCTCTCTCTCCATGGACAACCACATCCCTGTGCTGCTCTTCGCCCTGAAGGACCCCCGGAACATCATCCGGGCCATCTGCGGCGAGAAGGTGGGCACCATCGTCAGGGAATAAGAAACGACCTCCCATAACAGAAACGCGAAAGGAAGGATCTCATTATGTTGAAGGACGAATACAAAGTATACGAGGAAAAAATGCGGAAGAGTATCGACTCCGTAGCCGCCGACTTTGCCTCCGTGCGGGCGGGCCGGGCCAACGCCGCCGTGCTGGACCGCATCATGGTGGACTACTACGGCAGCCCCACCCCCATCCAGCAGATCGCGGCGATTTCCTCTCCCGACCCCCGGGCCCTGGTCATCTCCCCCTGGGACAGCAAGGCGCTGAAAAACATTGAAAAGGCCATCCAGAACTCCGACCTGGGCATCAATCCCCAGAACGATGGCCGCTGCATCCGCCTGACCTTCCCCCAGCTGACGGAGGAGCGCCGCAAGGAGCTGGTGAAGCAGATCCGCAAGTACGCCGAGGCCGGCAAGGTGGCCGTGCGCAACATCCGCCGGGACGCCATGGACAACTTCAAGAAGCAGGAGAAGAAGTCCGAGATCACCGAGGATGAGCTGAAAATGGTGGAGAAGGACCTCCAGAAGCTGACGGACGACAGCTGCAAAAAGCTGGACGACCTGCTGGCGAAAAAAGAGAAGGAATTGATGGCGGTCTGATGGCTGACATGGGAAAAAACAACAATACGGCGGGGCGGG
>OIYT01002072.1_pt1 | contig 12887 bp, 14 predicted proteins | sample 1588201 | NCBI WGS metagenome assembly OIYT01 (sample SAMN03283260) | human gut metagenome | biome: human-associated habitat; material: feces | host: Homo sapiens | place: USA | collected 2013
ACATAGTACCCTTTCGCCCAGAAATGGCGGTTTCCGTACTTGTCCTTTAAATTCGTATGTCGGTCGAAAATCATCAGGCTACTCTTTCCCTTGAGATATCCCATGATCTGCGATACACTATCCTTCGGCGGTATGCTGACGAGCATATGAATATGGTCGGGGCACGCTTTTGCTTCTATAATTTCCACCCCTTTCTGTTGGCATAATTTCCGCAAAATTACCCCGATTCCTGTTTGATTTGACCATATATTTCCATCCTGCGGTATTTCGGTGCAAATACGATGTGGTATTGACATCTCCAGCTGGTATCTTCTAAACTGTTTATGTCTTTATCTTTCACGATGAAGACCTCCCTGTTATTGTACTTGTGTGGTCGGCAAACCACTTTTACTCTAACAGGGAGCTTTTCTCTTTTCTACTTTTCTCCTCGCTATAAGCTATTTTTTACCCCCGGCCCAGCCGGGGGTTGCCTTTGGTTCTACCAATGCTAAAAGTGAGTCACGACAAAGTCGTGACCCACTTTTCACTGTCCTGATCCCCTCAATTCCCCAGTAGGCCCATCAGCAGCTGCGGAATTTCCTGGAAATCATCCACCCAGATCACCTGGATTCCCAGCTTGCGGTAGGATTCCTCCCGGATATTATGGTCGATTCTCTGATACAGCGCCAGCAGCCGCTCGCTGGTCTTCGCCGTGTCCGGCGCTTTGAACTTCTTGCGCCGCATGATGGCGAAGTGCCGCGGCCCTTCGCCGGACCGCGCCGGGATGTCCAGAAGCCGCCGCAGGTTCGGATCCGTCAGGGAGCAGCCCACAAACAGGCAGGTCGTGTCCCGGAAAGCGTTCAGCTGAGTGATGTTGGACCAGCAATACGCGTCCCGGTAGACCTCGTGATAGTCCTCCTCCGAGAAAATCAGCGTGGTGTCGTCCACGCGCTTCTCCGGGTCCTGAGGCAAAAAGCCATGGACATGATAGATGTTCAGCGCGTTGGTGCTTGGAACATCCTTCTCCCGGTAGATCACGCGGTATTTGATCTCCTTGGAGGCCAGCTTTCGCTCCAGCAGATCGTCAAAATTGTACGTGATGACCGCTTTGACGCCGACGTGGTCTCGTTCCGGCTTGCTGATACTGCTGATGGCGTTCAACAGCCCGGTGTTGAGATTGCTCTCCTTCTCGTAGAGCACCTTGCGCACCAGATCATAGTACTCCTCCGTCTCAAACGCCGTGTGGATATAGCGCACCTGGGTCAACAGGGAGTCCTCCCGGTTGCAGTAGGCGATCTGGTTGAGCCGCTCCAGCTCCTGCTCGTTCAGGGACTCCTCCTGCGTCTTATTGCCGATCATGCAGATCAGCAGCTTCTGGATCAAATCGGACCATAGGGGAATCCCCGCGTCCGTGGAAACGCCCGCCCCCAGACAGAGGGTGATATTTTGATCGCGGTAGGCCTTTTTTAACGCCTCGATTCGCTGCTCCTGAACACGCTGCTGCTCCGCCGCGTCCGGGACGCGGCGAATGGCATCCTCCGCCAGAGCTTTTTTCGGCGTCTCCAGGTACTCAATATAATCCGGCTCGCGAACGGCCTGTCCCATCAGGTCGTTGTAGTCCCAGAGCATGCAGTTACAGCTCATCTGCCCCTGCAACAATGCCGTTCTTTCCCGTTTTTCCGCATCGGACAGGCTCTCTCCCAGGATCAAAAGAAAACAGTCGTCTTCTTGCAGGTTGTCCGTGACACAGTTGATGTAAAGATCAGAAGCATCTATGTTCAGGTGGTTCCAGATCTCAACGCAGGTTACCCTGCTATCCCTTCCGAGCCCTTCGGGGAAAACCGCGTCATAGATCATGCCCTTATAGAGCAGGTCCTCCCTGAAAGGCTTTCCCTCAATCTCCGCCTGATCCCGCAAAATCGACGTGGCAAACCGCGCAAAGGCGCTTCGCGACTCGGCAACCGACACGTCGGCGCGCTTGAAGTCCGTCAAATTGGCATTGCGGACCGTCCTGACGATCAAATCAGGATCAATGCCGTCCATATTCCCATCAAAGGTCTTTGTCAGGACCCAAGTTCCCCGCTCCGGGTTCTCAACAAGGCCGTATTTTTTCAGGTAGGTGCGGGCCCAGGCGAGCCGGTACTCTACCTCTGTCCGGCGGTCGCTTCCCGCCTCCTTGTGCGGCACCCGCTGCACCGCTTCTGAAAGCTCCATCAGACTGATGGCCTTTTTGTCCAGCGCCTCCCGCTGGGCGGAGCCGCCCAGCTCATGCAGCGCCTGCACCACCGGTCTGATCATTTTATCAAACGTCGGGACCTGCTTTTTCATCTCACCCTGCACGCGGATACCCCCCTCTTCTGTGTCTGGTTCTCTGTCAGTTCGCTCCGTTTTCCCGGGGAACGATGTTGCCGTGGGCCTTGTAGATGCTGTCCGCCGGAATGACGCCCCGGACGGACGAGGTGGGATAGACGCTGCTGCCCCGGCCGATGACCGTGCCGGGATTCAGAACGCTGTTGCAGCCCACCTCCACGTGGTCGCCCAGAATGGCGCCGAACTTCTTCCGGCCCGTGGGAATCAACTCGCCGCCGTTCTTCACCACCACCAGCGTCTTGTCGGATTTCACATTGGAGGTGATGGAGCCGGCGCCCATGTGGCTCTTATAGCCCAGGATGGAGTCGCCCACGTAGTTGTAGTGGGGCGTCTGGACGCCGTCAAAGAGAATGACGTTTTTCAGCTCCACGGAGTTGCCGACCACGCAGCCCTCCCCCACCAGCGCCGAGCCGCGGATAAAGGCGCAGTGCCGCACCTCGGTCCCCGGCCCAATGATGCAGGGCGCGCCCAGGTAAGCCGTGGGGGCCACGGCGGCCGTCCTGTGAACCCAGACGCCCGGGGCCGGCTGGTCGTACTCCTCCGGGGACAGGGTGGGGCCCAGGGCCAGAATCAGATCCTTGATGCCGTCCAGCGCCTGCCAGGGGTATGCAAATTGCGTCAGATACTCCCCCGCCATGGTGTGGGAGAGGTCCAGCAGCTGCGAAATTCTCAAATCCATTTACTATCGCTCCTGTTCTGATTTTGATCGTATCGCTGTATCGTATTATATACCAAATATGTGGACGCTGCAAGATTCCGCATTGCTTTTCGGCGCGGGGCGCGGTACAATCAGGGCAGCCCAACAAAGGAGACTTTGCGTATGAAACTGCTGATCGCATCCGACCTCCACGGCTCCGCCCACTACTGCCGCCTGTTGCTAGAGGCTTTCCGGCGGGAGGGGGCCGACCGGATGGTGCTGCTGGGAGACCTGCTGTACCACGGCCCCCGGAACCCGCTGCCGGAGGACTATGACACCAAGGCTGTCACCGCGCTGCTGAACAGTGTGGCCGACCGGCTTCTCTGCGTCCGGGGCAACTGTGACGCGGAGGTGGACCAGATGGTGCTGGAGTTCCCCATGCTGGCGGACTACGCCTTTCTGGCGGTGGACGGCCCGACCATCTGCGCCACCCACGGACACCTCCACGGCCCGGGGGACCCGCCGCCCCTGCGGCAGGGGGATTTCCTGCTGTGCGGCCACACCCATCTTCCGGTGTGCCGGGACTGCGGCAAGTTCACCTATCTGAACCCCGGCTCCCTGGCCCTTCCCAAGGACGGCACGCCCCACAGCTATATGACGCTGGAGAACGGCCGGTTCCTCTGGCACGATCTGGTGAACGGGACCACGTTTGCGCCGCTGCGGTGATCTCCGCAAACTGAAAAGATGCCACGGGCGGTTGCCCGTGGCATCTTCTTTTACAGAGCGCTGCCCTGCTCCACGTCGTCCCGCAGAAAGGCCGCGTGGATGGCGTTCAGCACCCGCTTTTTATCGCCGCTCCACAGTGGGGCCAGCAGGTCCCGCTTGGCCCCGTCGCCGGTGAGGCGGTGGACCACCATCTCCCGGGGGATGACGCGGATGCAGTCCTCCAAAGCGGCGATGTACGCCTCCAGCGTCATGGTCTGGAATTTTCCCTCCCGCCAATCCGCCGCCAGGTCTGTCCCCTGAAGGACGTGAAGCAGGTGAAATTTGACACCATTTACGCCAGATTGTCCAATATATTGTGCAGTTTGGACCATCTCCTCCTGGCTCTCCCCTGGCAAGCCCAGGATCTGATGGGTCACGACGGTAATGTCCAGCGCCCGCAGATTGGCCACCGCCGCCTCGTACACCGGCAGGTCATAGCCCCGGCGGATATAGGCGGCGGATGCCGGATGGATGGTCTGAAGCCCCAGCTCCACCCAGACGGGCTTGATGCGGTTCAGCTCCCCCAGCAGGGCCAAAATCTCCGGCCCCAGGCAGTCCGGCCGGGTGGCGATGGACAGGGCCGCCACCTCCGGCGACGCCATGGCGGCGGTATACAGCGCCCGCAGCCGCTCTGGCGGGCCATAGGTGTTGGTGAAAGACTGGAAGTAGGCGATGTACCGGGCGTCCGGCCCCGCCTTGGCGGCCACCCGGGCCCTGGCGGCGGCCAGCTGGGATGGGATGTCCCCCGCCGCCGCAAAGGCCCCCGCGCCGTCACAGAAGATGCAGCCCCGGTCCCCCAGCGTGCCGTCCCGGTTGGGACAGGTGCAACCGGAGGACAGGGCCAGCTTGTAGACCTTGGCGCCGTACCGGGCCCGCAGCCAGTCGTTCAGGCTGTTCCAGTACATCAGGTGGCTTTCGGCGCGGGATAGGGGATGCGGTAGGGCTCCGCGCCCCGCTCGGCCACTTTCTGCACCAGCCACGCCCGCAGGGCCTCCACGCCCTCCTCCGTCCAGGGGAAGGTCTCCGTCTCCACGTCCTTCGCCAGCTCAAAGCTGACGTTCTCGTACACCCAGACCTGGATACTGCCGTCGCCCATCCATCCGGCGCGCTGGAAGCGGTAACGGAAGGTCCCCAGGCTGCCGGGATACACCGACGCCTTGGTGAAAAAACTCATGTTCAGGAAATCAAAGCTGCTGTCCATCAAGGATTCCTCCCTTTCCAAACGCGGACCATATGCATTTTATAAAGCCAGGTCGCGGAATTGCCCAATATATAAAATAAAATAGCCAAAATATTATCCTTTCTGCTTGTCGGAGCGGCTCCTTCAGCAGACATATGATAACAAATCCCTTTCGCGCTGTCAAACCGATGGATTGTCAAAAGCCGGGCATACTAGCGACAAAGGAGGCTTGCTTTATGGAATCCATTTGGACAAGGACCGTCTCCCTGCCGTCGTTTCCGGCGCTGGACGGGGAGCTGAAAGCGGACGCGGCTGTCATCGGCGGTGGACTGGCGGGCATTTTGACGGCGGACTTCCTGCGGCGGGAGGGCGCTGACGTGGTTGTGCTGGAGGCGGACCGCATCGGCGGCGGTCAGACCGGCGGTACCACCGCCAAGCTGACGGCCCAGCACGGCCTGAAATACAGCCAGCTCAACCAGTCCCTGGGCCTGGAGGCCGCCCAGCAGTACGCCTGGGCCAATCTGGGGGCGGTGAAGCGGCTGCGGCAGCTGGTGGCGGAGCGGGGCATCGACTGCGATCTCACCGACTGCACGGCGTTTTTATACACCGCCGGAGCCCCGGGCGCCTTGCAGGAGGAGTACGATATCTGCCAGGCCATGGGCATGGACGTGTTCCTGACCCAGGACACGGAGCTGCCCTTCCCCGCCGCGGCTCTGGGCCTGCGGGACCAGGCCCGGTTCCACCCCCTCAAGCTGCTGGCCGCTCTGGCGGAGGGGCTTCCCGTCTATGAGCACAGCCGGGTCCTGGAGGTGGAGGGACACCAGATCAGGACGGACCGGGGCGCCGTGACAGCGGAAAAGGTCATTTTCACCTGCCACTTCCCCTTCCTCAACGTGCCCGGCTACTTTTTCGCCCGCCAGCATCAGGAGCGCAGCTACGTGCTGGCCCTGGAGGGCGCGGCGGAGCTGCGGGACTTCTATCTGGGCGTGGACGAGGACGGTCTCTCCTTCCGCTCCTGGGGAAAGTACCTGCTGTTGGGCGGCGGGGGACACCGCACCGGGGACAACCGCCAGGGCGGAAAATACGATCTGCTGCGTCAGGCGGCCCGCCGGTACTGGCCGGAGAGCCGTGTGGCCGCCGTCTGGTCCGCGCAGGACTGCATGCCCATGGACGGCGTTCCCTATATCGGCCAGTATGCCGACAGCCGCCCGGACTGGCTGGTGGCCACCGGATTTCAGAAATGGGGCATGACCTCCTCCGTGGTGGCGGCGGAGATCTTAAGCGACCTGGCGCTGGGCCGGGAGCCCATGGCCGACAGCGCGGTGTTCTCCCCCCAGCGGTTCCGGGCCGGGGCATCCGCCAAACAGCTGGCGGGCGACGCCGCCTGCTCCATCCGGGGTCTGGGGCGGCGGGTACTGGAGCCAGGCCGGGTCTCCGCGGAGGAGCTGCCCGCCGGACACGGCGGCGTGGTGGACCTGGACGGCGAGAAGCTGGGTGTCTATCGGGACGGGGACGGCGAGCTGTACGCGGTTTCGGTGAAGTGCCCCCACCTGGGCTGCCAGCTGGAGTGGAACCCGGATGAAAAAAGCTGGGACTGCCCCTGCCACGGCTCCCGCTTCAGCTACCGTGGCGAACTGCTGGAGGGCCCCGCCCAGACGGACCTGTGACCCGCCGCGGGCAAGCAGGTCAGTCTCACGAATGAGACTGCCCTGTAAGGCCATTCACTTCTTGAGGAGCCTCCGCAAAGCCCCCGCGTCCAGCAGGTTCACCGTCTCAAAGCGCCCCTTGTAAAACACGCCCCAGTTGTTGAACACGCAGGGGAGCGACTTTGCCGTTTCCAGCGTATCCACGGGGATGAGGGATACGGGAACATCATTTTCCGCGCAATACTGTTTGACCATCTCCACACTCTGATAGACAAAGGGGCATTGCAGATCATAATAAATGGTCAGTTCCCCGCTTTCAATTGCTCCCCTTTTCGCATTGGGGGCAAACGCCGGCGCCGTTCCGTCAAAGGAGAGTGCCAGCAGCTCGTAGCCGTAATCGGTGGCATCCACCGTCTCAAAGCCGTATTGCCTGGCAAAGGACTGGTCTGAGAGCCACGCCTTTTGCTTGTCCGCCCCCAACATGCAGACGCCGGACTCCCCCCTGGCCCTGGCGTCGGCCAGGCAGTACTCCATCAGCGCCCGCCCGTAGCCGTTTCCCTTCAGACTGCCGCAGACCCACAGACAGTAGATATAGAGATAGTTTTCGCCCGTCACCGGCACCCAGGCCGTCTCCAGCGGGGCGTATTCGATAAAGGCGCAGCCCTTCACGTTCAGCTTCCGGAAGACATGGCCCTCACCCCAGCCGCTCTGAGAGCCACTGCCGCTTGGCCTCGACCCCCGGATGGGGCTTTTTGCTGCGGATGATGCAGCACAGGTGTTGGCCGGGGAGGTTTTCCGGCGTCAGGTTTATAAATGCGGGATTCATGGGCATCTCCTCTCCAGGCTGTAAACGGTTTCATGTGTTGACACCATTTTAGCATGACGGCCGTTGTCTTTCAAGGCGCCCGCACTTGCGAAACGCCGGAAAATGGCGTATACTGTTTGCATATCGCTAAGAGAGGAACGACGACATGAAAATTCTGGTTCTCTCCGATTCCCACGGGAATCTTGCCAACATGCTGCGGGCTGTGGAAAAGGAGGACCCCAACCTGATCCTCCATCTGGGGGACTGCTGGCGGGACGGGGAAAAGCTCCACGCCGCGTTCCCGGGCATCCCCTTTGAGCAGGTCCCCGGCAACTGCGATTTCCGGCCCAGGGAGGAGGCGGAGCGCCTGCTGTTTCTAGAGGACAAGCGGGTGCTGATCTGCCACGGGCACACCTACGGCGTCAAGCAGTCCCTGCTCTCCGCGGGCTACGCCGCCGAGGAGCAGAACCTGGACCTGTTTCTCTTCGGCCACACCCACCGGCCCCTGGTGGATATGCGGGGCAAGACCCTCTTTCTGAACCCCGGCAGCATCGGGGACTACGCCCACCCCTTCTACGGCGTGGTCACTCTGGAAAACGGCGGGCTGAATGGCCGCACCGTGCCGCTGGAATAAAATGATCAAACAAAACCGCCCCGGAACCCTTCGTTTCCGGGGCGGTTCTTTGACGCGCTTTAGTGCTCGTGGCCGCAGGACTCGCAGTGGCCGTCACAGGCCAGCAGCTCGTCGCCGTAGGGAATACCGTTCTTGTCGAAGTAGTCCTTGACGGCGGCGCGGACCGCCTCCTCCGCCAGAACGGAGCAGTGGATCTTGTGGGTGGGCAGACCGTCCAAGGCCTCCACCACCGCCTGGTTGGACAGCTTCAACGCCTCGGAGATGGGCTTGCCCTTGATGAGCTCCGTGGCCATGGAGCTGGTGGCAATGGCGCTGCCGCAGCCAAAGGTGTTGAACTTCACGTCGGTGATGATCTGGGTCTCAGGGTCCACCTTGATATACATCCGCATGATGTCGCCACATTTGGCGTTGCCCACCTCGCCGATGCCGTCGGCGTCCTCCATCTTGCCCACGTTCCGGGGGTTCTGGAAATGGTCCATGACCTTGTCGCTATATAATGCCATCGTTCATTTCTCCTTTCAGATCAGGTGGGGCCGCTGGCCTTTTTCCAGCTCATCCCACACCGGGGACATGTCCCGCAGATAGCTGATGACGCCCGGCACGACCTCCAGGATATAGTCGATCTCCTCGGGCTTGTTGTACTCGCTGAGGCTCAGGCGCAGGGAGCCGTGGGCCACCTCGTGGGGCCGGCCCAGGGCCAGCAGCACGTGGCTGGGGTCCAGGGAGCCGGAGGTGCAGGCGGAGCCGGAGGAGGCCGCGATGCCCTTGGCGTCCAGCAGGAGCAGCAGGGACTCGCCCTCCACGCCCTCGAAGCAGACGTTCACGTTGCCGGGCAGGCGGCGCTGGGCGTCGCCGTTCAGGACGGTGTGGGGGATGGCGGTCAGGCCCGCGATCAGCTTGTCCCGCAGAGGCGTCAGGAAAGCGGCGTTCTTCTCCATGTTGGCGCACGCCTCCTCAAAGGCGGCGGCCGCGCCGCAGATGCCGGGGATGTTCTCCGTGCCGGCCCGCTTGCCCCGCTCCTGGGCGCCGCCCTCGATGATGTTGGTCAGGGGGATGCCCTGCCGGGCATACAGCACGCCGGTACCCTTGGGACCATGGAATTTATGGCCGGAGAGGGACAGCATATCGATGTTCTGCTCGTTGACATTGATGTGGAGATGACCGGCGGCCTGTACGGCGTCGGTATGGAACAGGACACCTTTTTCCCGGCAGACCGCGCCGATCTCCGCAATGGGCAGGATGGAGCCGATCTCGTTGTTGGCGTACATGGTGGTGACCAGACAGGTGTCGGGACGGATGGCGTCCTTCACCTGCTGAGCGGTGACGTTGTGTCCCTTCCGGACGTCCAGATAGGTAACTTCAAAGCCCTCTTTTTCCAGCTTCGCCAGCGTGTGCAGCACGGCGTGATGCTCAAAAGCGGTGGTGATGATGTGCTTTTTGCCCTTCTTCTCGCCGTAGCGGGCGGCGGAGATGATGGCCTGATTGTCGGCCTCGCTGCCGCCGGAGGTGAAGATGATCTCCCGCGGCTCGCAGCCTAAGCACTGGGCGACCGTCTCACGGGCGGCGTCCAGAGCTTCCTTTGCCCTCTGACCCACGGAGTGCAGGCTGGAGGGGTTGCCGTAGATATTGTCGAGATAGGGCAGCATGGCGTCGATAGCCGTCCGGCTCATGGCCGTTGTTGCCGCGTTATCAGCATAAACTTGCATATTGTTAATTCCTCCTGAGGTATTTACCTAGTAAGTCTATGGGTAATATAGCATCACCAACCTACTTTGTCAATAGGCAAAATAAAAAATCGCAATCAAGTCAAAAAACGCCAAAGTCCCCATTCTGTTCCTTATTTTTCGACATTTACAGCGGTTATGTTTTTCAGCCCGGGTCATATTAACAAGGCAGGCACGAACATGAGGAGGGCTGAAAAAATGAAACGAATCGGGAAATTTCTGACGATTTTTGCTGTCGCGATGACGCTGCTTCCTATAAACGCCCGGGCAGCAGAATTGCTGATCCCCGTGGGGAAGATCGTGGGTTTGCAGCTCAGCGACAATACGGTCACGGTTGCTGCCTTTGACGACGTTCTGGGCGCCGAGGCCAGAACCGCCGGACTGAAGATCGGTGACGAGATCGTCCAGATCGACACGACCACCATTGATTGCACCGAGGATGTCCGCCGGGCGCTTGAGGGCTGCGACGGCGACGCCGAGCTGATCGTCCGCCGGGGGAACCGCCGCTGCACCGTGACCGTTCCCGCCAGGCAGAGCGACTCCGGGCCGCGGCTTGGGGTCTATCTGCGGCAGGGCATCGCCGGAATCGGCACCATCACCTTTTATGACCCGGATACCCACAGGTTCGGCGCGCTGGGTCACGGCGTCAGCAACACAAAAGGGAATCTTCTGCGCATGAAAAGCGGCGATGCCTATGACGCCGCGGTTCTCACCGTAAAAAAGGGCAAGTGCGGGGAACCGGGGCAGCTGAAAGGCACGGCGAACACGGATACCGTCATCGGGGAACTTCTGCGCAACACGCCGCAGGGCGTCTTCGGCGTGACGAAGCGGGGCTGGAAAGGCGAACCGCTGCCCACCGCCTCCGAAGAAGACATCCACACCGGCAAGGCCGCCATTTTGTCCACAGTCAGCGGCGATACGCCACGGGAGTATTCTGTGGAAATTCTGAAAATTTATCCAAAAGACAGGACAGACGGGCGAAATCTGCTGCTGAAGGTGACGGACGAAACGCTGCTGGAAGCCACAGGGGGCATTGTGCAGGGCATGTCGGGAAGTCCCATCATTCAGGACGGTAAGCTGGTAGGCGCCGTGACCCACGTGCTGGTGAACGATCCGACTACGGGGTACGGGATTTTTATTGAGAATATGCTGGACGCGGCGGGGTGAAAAACAGCTCTCCCGGAGAGGTTTTCCGGGAGAGCTAGTTCGATAAACTGGAAGTTGATGATTACTTGTTAGTGAATCTGCCCAACTCTGCAAACAAAGCAGCAGCAAATATACATTCAACCAAGATAAGCGTGAGTGCAATAAAAAGTGCAGAAGAAATACACCCTATAACAAGTGATAAAACAGGGATGATAATTGCGAATATCCGATAGCTTATCGACTTATATAACCACGAATATGGCAATAAATGTGCACCAAATACCATTGCATAGACCATTACCATTTTATCGGGTACAGCATTAAATACCCACATTACAATCAATAAATACAAAAACTGATTACAGGTAAATAGAAATCCTACATTACCGAGCGGATTGCTTTTATCAAAGATATCAACCTTTAATATTTTACCAATCGCCCAAGAAATCGGTAATAACGGGCATGAGCAACAAAGCACAAGCAAATTCTCTGTATTTTGTGGCAAGTCCAACAATATTACAATTAGTATCAATAACCATATAATTGTAGAAGTACATATAAACGGTAATCCTTTTTTCTGCTTAATTGCTATATCGCTTCTTAATTCATCCAAGCACATTTTCTTTCCTCCAAATTCCGATTTATGAATGCAGGGACAGCAAATGTCATCCCCGTGAAATTATTCCCTTTGGATCCGTTTTTCAATGTCTTCAATCGATGGCAGTTGCCGTTGCAGTTCTTCCGGCAGGCTGCTGGTTACTTTATACGCACTGATACCCATGGGCTTGGACATATCCTTGAGTGCATATTCCGCCACCAGGTCATTTTTGCTCTTACACAGCAGCAAGCCAATAGAGGGATGATCATTTTCTTTTTTCAGAATCCCATCTACCGCTGAAAGATAGAAATTCAGCTGTCCGGCGTATTCCGGCTTGAATTCACCGGTTTTCAGTTCTATAACCACATAACAGCGAAGATTCAGATTGTAAAACAGCAAATCAATGTAAAAATCATCTCCACCCACATTCAAGTGATATTGATTTCCAAGGAAGGCGAATCCTGTTCCCAGTTCCAACAGTAGCTTTGTAACATCTTTCACAAGTGCCTGTTCAATATCCCGCTCCATCATATCTTCTTTAAACGGGATAAAGTCAAACACATAGGGGTCTTTCATTGTCTGTGCGGCAAGTTCACTTTGTGGGGAGGGTAAGCGTTCTTCAAAATTTGCTATTTTCTTAGCCAGCGCTTGGCGTTGATAGAGCCCTATCTCAATTTGGTGTACCAAAACATTGCGTGACCACCCGTTCCCAGCTGCTTGATCGGCATACCAAATGTGCTCCTCCGCTGTCCTCACCTTATCCATCAATGCAATGTGATGATACCACGTTATTTGTGCAAGCGCCGCTTGCACAATTTCAAAGTTCGGAAAACGGAGCGCAAATTTCGCCATATACTTGAGATTTCGCACCGAATACCCTTTTGCTTCCGGGAATGCCAGCCTAATGTCTGTAGCAAGGTTCTCAATAAATTTATTTCCCCAGGTTTTATGCTCGTTGATGGCTGACCCAATATCGTAGTACAGGCATATCAGATCCCTGTTGACATTCAGCACTGCCCTATATTGCGCACTTTGGATTTCCTGCTTGATACTCTGTACCAAATCCAAGTACTCTCCGCTGTTCATCAGCATTTGCAAATCCTCCATTCTCATAAAACGAAACATACCTTTTTTTCTTTGGATATTTTACCATACAGCGCAAAATAAAGCAATTGGCTATCAACAGTACAAAGGAAAAAGCTTTACAAACATATCGTGTTGTCCATAATGGCAATCACCCGTGAGCGGAAGCCCGATTATTCAGGACGGTAAGCTGGTAGGCGCTGTGACCCATGTACTGGTGAACGATCCGACTACGGGGTATGGGATTTTTATTGAGAATATGCTGGACGCGGCTGGGTAAAAGGGGGGTACCGTAAAACATCATTATGGGTCCGGAGGCA
>OIYT01002078.1_pt1 | contig 12844 bp, 11 predicted proteins | sample 1588201 | NCBI WGS metagenome assembly OIYT01 (sample SAMN03283260) | human gut metagenome | biome: human-associated habitat; material: feces | host: Homo sapiens | place: USA | collected 2013
ACCATTTGTGCAGGGCGCAGCTTCAGGACTTCCTGTAGGACTTCCAGACGGTCAGATGGGCAATTCAGAGGTAGGTCATATGAATATCGGCGCAGGCCGTATCATATATCAGGAGCTTACAAGAATCACAAAGGCAATCGCTGATGGAGATTTTTTTGAGAATGAGGAGATGCTTGCTGCAATAGAAAACTGCAAGAAGAACAATTCAGATCTTCATCTCTGGGGACTTCTCTCAGATGGTGGTGTTCACAGCCACAATACACACCTTTATGCGATCCTTGAGCTCTGCAAGAAGCAGAACTTTGAGAACGTATACGTTCATCCATTCTTCGATGGAAGAGATACACCGCCTGCATCAGGTAAGGGATACCTTGAGGAGCTTATCGCAAAGATGAAGGAGATTGGTGTAGGTAAGGTTGCATCTATGTCAGGCCGTTACTACGCAATGGACAGAGATAACAGATGGGACAGAGTAGAGCTTGCATACAAGTCACTTGTAACAGGTGAGGGCGTTCAGGCTGAGGACCCGGTTGCAGCTATGCAGGAGTCATATGACAAGGAAGTATATGATGAGTTCGTTCTTCCTACAGTAATCACAGAGAATGGTAAGCCTGTATCACTTGTTAAGCCAAATGATTCAGTTATATTCTTTAACTTCAGACCAGACAGAGCCCGCGAGATCACCAGAGCATTCTGCTGTGATGATTTTGATGGATTTGAGAGAGCAAATGGCCGCATGCCACTCACATATGTATGTTTCAAGGACTACGACGAGTCAATACCTAACAAGCTTGTAGCATTCAAGAAGGAAGAGATTGACAACACATTCGGTGAGTACCTTGCAGCTAAGGGCCTCAAGCAGCTCAGACTTGCTGAGACAGAGAAGTATGCTCATGTAACGTTCTTCTTCAACGGCGGTGTTGAGGAGCCTAACAAGAACGAGGACAGAATCCTTGTAAAGTCACCTGCTGTAGCAACATATGACCTCCAGCCAGAGATGAGCGCTCCAGAGGTAAGCGAGAAGCTCAATGCAGCTATCCTTGGTGGCGAGTATGATGTGATCATCATCAACTTTGCAAACCCTGATATGGTTGGTCATACAGGTATTATCCCAGCAGCTATCCAGGCTGTAGAGACAGTTGACAAGTGCGTTGGCGCTGCTGTAGAGGCAATTGATAAGGTTGATGGTGTTCTCTTTATCTGTGCTGATCATGGTAACGCAGAGCAGATGATCAACTATGAGACCGGTGCTCCACATACAGCTCATACAACTAACCCTGTACCATTTATCCTTTACAACTATGGTGAAGATGTAGAGCTTCGTGAGGGCGGATGTCTTGCAGATATCGCACCTACACTTCTTGAGGTTATGGGACTTCCTCAGCCTAAGGAGATGACAGGCAAGTCACTTATTGTAAGAAAGTAAAAAAAGATGATGTGCGATTAGCGATGACAGCAAATGTAGATATATGTCATATCAATTGCGCGAGAAACAATAAATAAAAGATACGGCACCGAATTATAATATAAGTTTGTTATGATTGGTGCTGTATTCAGTTGGAAGGATACATATGAAGAAGTTTTTGGAAGAGTTTAAGGAGTTTGCCCTTAAGGGAAATGTGATGAGTCTTGCAATCGGTGTTATCATTGGTGGAGCGTTCCAGTCATTGGTTACATCTTTTACAGACTGTTTCATCACACCAATAATCAACAGTATCGGTGGAGCAGAGATTGGTGGACATTTTCAGATATTCCATACAGGACAGTATATCGAGTATGGAGCGTTTATTTCAGCAGTTATCAACTTCATAATCATGGCATTTGTTATATTTGTCATCATGAAGGGGATCAATGCGATCATGGATCTTGGTAAGAAGAAAGAGGAGGCAGCTCCTCTCACAAGAAAGTGCCCATACTGTATGGGTGAGATAGATATCAAAGCAACAAAGTGTATGCATTGTACATCTGATGTACCTCCTGCCCAGGAGTAGATCAGGTCTGACCTGGATCAGCGCCAGCGTAGGGATACATACAGCATAAGAAAAGCGGCTGTGCCTTATGGTATGGCCGCTTTTCGTCAAAAAAGATTAGCAGATAAACAACAGAGTATATATAAAGGAGACAGAAAAACATGATAAAAGAGTGCCTTGAAAATGTGAGAAAGAATGTACCTCTGGTACACAATATAACAAACTATGTAACTGTAAATGATGTGGCAAATGTCATTCTGGCGTGCGGTGGAAGTCCTATCATGTCGGATGATGAGGGTGACGTGGAGGATATCACAAGTATATGTGGTGGTCTGAATATCAACATAGGAACACTTAACAAGAACACTATTCCATCAATGTACCTGGCAGGGAAGAAGGCAAATGAACTTGGACATGTTGTACTTCTCGATCCTGTTGGAGCAGGAGCAAGTAAGCTCAGAACTGATACGGCTGTTGGACTTATGAATGAGATTAGATTTGATGTTATAAGGGGAAATATCTCTGAGATCAAAACTCTGGCATATGGTTCCGGCAGCACAAAGGGTGTTGATGCCGATGTGGCAGATGCGGTTACGGAGGATACGCTTGATAATGCAGTGGCATTTGTCAAGAAGCTATCTGCTGAAACGGGATCTATCATAGCTGTAACAGGCGCAATAGACCTTGTTGCGGACAGCGAGAAATGTTATGTAATCAGAAACGGCCGTCCTGAGATGGGTAAGATCACTGGAACAGGCTGCCAGCTCTCAGGAATGATGACAGCATATGTTGTGGCAAATCAGGACAACAAGCTTGAGGCTGCTGCAGTGGCTGTCATGGTCATGGGACTTGCTGGGGAGATCGGTTATTCCCATCTGCAGGCATTTGAGGGTAATTCAACATACAGGAACAGGATAATCGACGCCATATACAATATGGACGGGGATACACTTGAACAGGGCGCAAAGTTTGAAATCAGATAATTGACGGAAGTCTAATAATTGCCTGGATCTGCATCAGATCGGGATCGAAACATATAGGAAGGACGGATAGTATGATAAATTGCAGTGAGAAAGAGCTCTTGCTCTACGCAGTAACTGACAGACACTGGCTTGGTGAAGAGACTCTGTATGATCAGGTAAAGAAGGCACTTGACGGCGGTGCAACATTTGTACAGCTCAGGGAGAAGAAGCTCGACAGAGAAGACTTCCTCGCTGAGGCGAAGGAGATACAGAAGCTTTGTAAGGAATATGGAGTTCCATTTGTCATCAATGACGAGGTCAGCATAGCAAAAGATATAGATGCTGACGGTGTACACGTGGGACAGAGTGATATGGAGGCCATGGACGTCAGAAAGATACTCGGCCCTGACAAGATACTTGGAGTGTCTGCACAGACTGTCGAGCAGGCGATTATAGCGGAAAAGCACGGCGCAGATTATCTTGGTGTAGGAGCAGTGTTTACAACAGGTTCAAAGGATGACGCGGACGATGTGAGCCATGAAACTCTCAAGGCCATTTGTGAGGCGGTGTCCATACCGGTCATTGCCATAGGCGGCATAACAAAGGATAATGTGGCCGAGCTTGCGGGCTCCGGAATATGCGGTGTGGCAGTTATAAGTGCCATATTCGGACAGAAGGACATACAGAAGGCCACAGAGGAGCTCAAGTTTTCTGTAGAGAATATGCTTGATGCCTGACTAAATATATGATATAGAGGTGTACATGAAAAAAATAGTTATCAGTGATATAAAAGGTGCGATATTTGATATGGATGGGGTTCTGCTTGACTCTATGCCTATGTGGGATCATGCCGGAGAGATGTATCTGGCGGGACAGGGGATACAGGCAGAACCTGATCTTGAGAAGGTGCTTTTCACCATGACCATGATGAAGGGCGCAGAATATATGCAGGAACACTATGGACTTGAACTCAGCGCGAAGGAGATTATAGACGGTATCAATGAGACTGTGCGCGATTTCTATGCAAATAAAGTTGAGCCGAAGTCAGGTGTGCCTGAACTACTGAGGTTCTTAAAGAGATATGATATCCCGGTCACTGTTGCAACATCCACAGACAGATGCCATGTTGAGGCAGCACTTGTGCGGACAGGACTTATGAAGTATGTTGACAGGATATTTACATGTTCTGAGGTGGGCGTGGGCAAGGCAGCCTCACCTAAGATATATGAGATGGCGGCTGAGTTTATGGGAACTCCGGCTTCGGATACATTTGTATTCGAGGACGCATATCATGCGGCGGAGACAGCACAGAACGGAGGATTTGTTGTGGTCGGTCTCTATGACGAATCCAGCAGGGACAGACAGGGAGATCTTATAGCACATTGTGATCATTATTTTAAGAGTATGGATGACATGCTGTGCAGTATAAATTCTGACAGAAGCCGTCTTGTGCCTGTCCTCACCATAGCCGGAAGCGATTCCTCAGGTGGCGCAGGAGTGCAGGCGGATCTCAAGACCATGCAGGCAAATGGCGTATTTGGTATGAGTGCGATCACAGCCCTCACGGCTCAGAATACCACAGGAGTGACTGCTATCATGAACGTTATCCCTGATGTACTTGGCGCTCAGATAGATGCGGTGTTTACCGATATACGGCCGAAAGCGGTCAAGATAGGAATGGTATCTGTTCCTGAACTTATTGATGTGATAGCTGACAGACTTGCCAGATACAATGCGGAGAATGTCGTGCTTGACCCTGTGATGGTGGCGACCAGTGGTGCTAAGCTTATAAGCGATGATGCGGTGGAGGTCATGACCGGTAAACTGTTCCCACTTGCAAAGCTCATAACGCCAAACATACCTGAGACTGAGGCGCTCACTGGTATATCGGTGAAGAGCGTAGCTGATATGGAGAATGCTGCCAGATGTATATACGGAAAGTATGGCTGCGCTGTCCTTGTAAAGGGTGGACACATCATAAATGATGCAAATGATATGCTTTTTGACGGAGAGAATATCACCTGGTTTTCGGGTGAGCGTATTGATAATCCGAATACACATGGCACAGGATGTACGCTTTCAAGTGCGATCGCTTCAAATCTCGCAAAGGAATATGATGTAAGTGATTCAGTCAGAATGGCCAAACAATATATATCCGGTGCCCTGGCGGCCATGCTGGATCTGGGATCGGGCAGTGGACCGCTGAATCATGGTTTCGATATACGAAGTAGGTATATGTTATAAATCAGTATGTAAAAGTTAGAAATTCTTTCATTAAAAATTTTTAATCTATATAGTATTTTCACAGATTGTGTAGTATTATATTAAAACTAAATAATCTGGAGAAGAATACGATGGAGAAAAAACAGAGAAAACAGCTCGTTATTCAGATGCTTACAGCGGGCATTATCACATTCTGCCTGCTGTGGCTTCTGTTTTATATAAAAAAGTATGTGCCGTTTGGAGTACATTCACTCGCATCCAAGGATGCTGATTTTCAGTATCTTGATTTTCTGGCATATCTGAAGGATGTATTTGACGGCAAAAATAATATAGATTATTCTTTCAGCAAATCTATAGGAGGGGCCTGCATAGGAGTATTCAGTTACTATCTTTCCAGCCCGTTCAATTTATTGCTGTTGTTATTCGACAAATCCCAGCTTGTATTGTTCGTACATGTGATCATAACGTTAAAGCTTGCCTGTGCGGCGGCGACATTTGCATTTTATCTCAACAGGAGATTTGAAGAGTGGAATGATGGTTCTGTGAAAAAGCAGGCACTTATCATTTTTCTGGCGGTGAGCTATGCAGTGAGTCAGTATGGAATCGCCCAGGCATGTAATATAATGTGGCTTGACGGCTTCTATATGTTACCGCTCATAATGCTGGGCGTGTACAGAGTGGTTAACGGTGGCAGGCCTGTTATGCTTTCCGTATCAGTTGCATTGGCAGTTCTGTTCAACTGGTATATGGGCGGAATCAACTGTGTATTTGCCTGTTTCTGGTTTTTGTTTGAATTTGCATATTCAAGATTGTACAGTGGGGATACTAAGGCTGAGAAGACTGTCATAAAGGATTTTGCCGGAAAACTTGGACGGTTTATATATTCAATGCTGGCGGGAGTTCTGATCAGTGGGGTGTTGTTCCTTCCGACGATAGGTGCGATGCGTTACAGTGTAAGAGGAAGTCTTGATTTCGGCTCTCTGCTCGACATGTCATTTATCGGTGATGTTTCATCTGTGATAGACGGATATTCGCTTGGCGCACAGAGTCAGAAGGGAAGCGTGTCTCTGTACTGCGGATGTCTGGCGCTGATAGGATTTATTGGAATCTTCATCGGTAAGAAACACAATGTAAAGCAGAAGATTTTAGCATTTGTCACGCTTGTGGTAATGCTGCTCATGTTTTACTGGAATCCATTGTGCATGGCATTTTCTCTATTCAAAGAGGTTGGATCATATTGGTACAGATATTCACATGTTGGAATATTCTGCATATTATTCTTTGCCGCTGAATTTTTCCTCTCGGAGGATCTGAATGCTGTAAAATGGCGGGTTATCATTGCAAGTGCGATATTCAGTGCGGCTATGCTTGGTGTAAACTATCTGCATGGAGTCCAGGATAACAAACTTGTATGGCTGACCGATGCGCTTATTGTAGGGGTAGCCGTTTTGATAGCACTCATAAGCAGGCTTTCGAAAAACGTAGGAGCCGGAAGAGTGTTTGGAATTATATTTACGGTCATTCTGTGTGCAGTGCTGACTGTTGAGACAGGATACAGCGTGATGTTGCAAATGGACAATATCCATATCGACAACGGTGAGAGTTTTGTTGAGTATGAGACGGCTATGGAAGGCCTTATAAATGATCTGAAAGAATATGATTCCGATACATACAGGATCAGCCAGACCAGATCAAGGGCGACAAGATCCCTCGAAAAAAAGAAAAACAATAATGGCAAAGATACGGATGATAATTTTAAATATAAGAACAATGTCAGAGCAAATTATGACGAGTCGTTTGGTTATGGGTATTGGGCGATAGGATCGTATGTGTCAACCGCTGACAGCACAGTGCTGAACTTCCTTGTGGACACGGGATACAGGAGCGAAGGCGATAACCTAAATGTTGTCAACATGCCGGTGCTTGGAACTGATTCACTGCTGGGAGTCAGATACATCGTATCTGATTATGCTCTGGAGGGCATGAATAAAGTAGAGGATATTGCAGACAATGCAAATGGAGCCGGTGTATACGAGAACCCATACAGCCTGCCTATGGCATTTGTATATGATTCAGGCAAATATACAGCGGCAAAATATAACGGCAATCCGTTTGAATATCAAAATGAGCTCTACAGCGAGCTGCTCGGCAGAAAGGTTGAGATCTATAAGCCTTTAAAGTACGAGACGGTTGTAAGTAAAGCGAAGAAGCGTGTATACAAGATGGAGATCCCGGAAGGCAATTACATCGCTTATGGCAATATCCCATGGAACAGTCTGTTTAATGCAAAGCTGAATGTCAATGGAATATACAGGACCAGATATGCCAGATGGCTTTCGCCGTCAGTGTTCAATATTCCTGTAAATGAGGATCGTGATTACTACAAGGTTGTGCTTCACTCAAAGCAGAAGCTAGATCTGGATGATGGAGCAGAGCAGTTTTATGTTCTTGATCTGGATTTGCTGAAAAGCATAGCAGAGGAGCTTGAGAAATATACCCCTGATGTGATGGATATAGAAAATGGCAGCGCAGAATTTGTTGTAAATGCCAAGGAAGGACAGAGTTTATTCACATCTATTCCTTACTGTGATGGTTGGACAGTCAAAGTTAATGGCCAGAAGGTACAGCCGGATAAGGTGGTAGACAGCCTGTATTCTATAAGTCTTGTTGAGGGTGAGAATGTTGTTGAGATGAAATTCCATGTGAAATATGCAGGCGCAGGTATTGCCTGTTCGATAATAGGTATCGCAATGCTGGTATTTGCGGAGTTTTACAGAAAACGAAGAAAATAGTTATTGAATATATTATTTTGTTGTGTTATTATGTTTCAAGTTGGTGTTAAAATTATACACACACCATTTTTTCGGAAACGGAGGTGTTAAGATGCTGAAGACAATATTAATGGTAATTTATGTTATAGTATGTATAGTATTAGCAATAGTGGTTCTTTCACAGGAAGGAAAGGATGCGAGCCTTACAAGTTCCATATCAGGAGCAGGCGGCGGATTTGACAATTCCTACTGGAGCAAGAATAAGGGAAGCTCAAAGCAGGAGATACTTAAGAAGATAACAGCAGTTCTCACAGTTCTCTTCTTTGTACTTGCATTACTGCTTGACTCAAAGCTTTTCAACTAATAATGATTTCTGATGCTTACATATATTAACTGATATATGTAAGCATTTTTTTGCTCATTATGCAATGTATTTGTGCGGTAGGGATGCGGGCATAATGTATATAGAAAGGGTTTGTTATGGATAATAAGGATTTGGAGTTATACAACAGAAGAAAACAGACGGTATATGAATTTATATGCGATGATGATTATCCGCCTATGAAGTTCAAGGAGATGTGTACATTCCTTCAGGTCCCGGGAGATGAGAGACAGACATTTCTCGATATACTGAATGACCTCACAGAGGAGGGACTGATCATCAGATCGGCAAAAGGACGATATCAGAAGGTCGGAGAAGGGACATACAAGGGAACATTTATCGGCAATCAGAGAGGTTTTGGATTTGTCCGCGTTGAGGGCATGAAGGAGGATTTCTTTGTCCCTGAGAAGAATACCATGGGAGCGTTCCACGGTGATACAGTCCTCATACGTGCGGAGGACAGACCGAAGGGAATGAAGCAGGAAGCATCGGTTATAAAGGTACTTGAGCGTGGACTAAAGAAGGTTGTCGGAGTCTATCAGAAGAATAAGAACTTTGGATTTGTCATACCTGACAATCTGAAAATAGATGGAGACATATTTATATCCAAGGCAAATTCCATGGGCGCCATGGCTGGACATAAGGTTGTGGCGGAGATCATCAGTTATGGAGACAAAGTGAAGTCTCCGGAGGGAAAGATTATAGAGATACTTGGACATATAAATGATCCGGAGAGTGACGTGCTGTCTGTGGTCAGAGCTCTGGACATTCCAGTCGATTTTCCTGACGAGGTCATGGACAGCCTCTCACAGATCCCTGATTTTGTCAGCGCATCGGAGATGGCAGGCAGAACGGATCTCCGACATCTTCAGACAGTGACGATAGATGGCGAGGATGCAAAAGACCTGGACGATGCCATAACACTCTATGAGGCGGACGGAATGTACAAGCTTGGTGTGCACATAGCTGACGTGACCCACTATGTAAAGGAGAATTCCCCTCTGGATAAAGAGGCACTTAACAGAGGTACAAGCTGTTATCTCGTGGACAGGGTAATACCTATGCTTCCGCACAAGCTGTCAAATGGTATCTGTTCGCTGAATGAAGGGCAGGACAGATTGGCGCTGAGCTGCCTTATGGACATAGATCAGAAGGGCCACATAGTAGGACATAAGATATGTGAGACTGTGATCAATGTGGACCGTAGAATGTCATATACAAGTGTGTCTGCAATTGTCGAGGATCACGATCCAGGGGAGACCAGGAAATATGAGGAGCTTGTGCCTATGTTCGAGATGATGCTTCATGTGTCGGATCTTCTCAGAGCGAACAGAAGAAAACGAGGCTCAATAGATTTTGATTTTGACGAATCGAAGATCAAGATAGACTCCGACGGCAAAGTTGTATCAATAGGTGTATATGAGAGACGCAGATCCAATGAGATCATTGAAGATTTTATGCTTGCTGCAAATGAGACGATTGCTGAGGATTATTTCTGGCAGGATATACCATTTGAGTATCGAGTGCATGAGACACCTGATGCAGACAGGGTTGAGCAGCTGGCGCTCCTTATAAGTAATTTTGGAATGTACTTTAAGGCATCAAAGGAGAATATACATCCGAAAGAATTCCAGAAGCTGCTTGACAGGATAAAGGGTGAGCCTTATGAGAATCTTGTGAGTAGGATGGCGCTGAGGACCATGAAGCAGGCGAAGTATTCAACGGAGTGCACAGGACATTTTGGACTTTCGTGTAAGTATTACTGTCATTTTACTTCTCCTATAAGGAGATATCCAGATCTGCAGATACATCGTATAATAAAGGAAAATATACATGGCAGACTTGACTCGAGGAGAATAGAACATTATAGCATGATACTTGACAGGGTGGCTGATGACAATTCGCGCAAGGAGAGAAGAGCTGAGGAAGCTGAGCGTGATGTGGAGAAGCTCAAGAAGGTGGAATATATGTCAGCTCACATTGGCGAGGTCTATGACGGATTTGTCTCGGGAGTTACAAACCGGGGAATGTTCGTGGAACTGCCGAATACGGTGGAAGGCTTTGTGAACGTGGCAGATATGCGCGACGATTATTACTATTTTTCTCAGGAAGATTATGCTATGATAGGTGAGGACACGGGCAAACAATATGCCATCGGTGATCCTATACAGATAAAGGTGAAGAATACAGACAAGATGACGAAGTCGATAGATTTCAGTATTGTATATAAAGGAGAGGATACATTTGTCAAAGGAAAGAGGAAACACTCTCATCGCAAATAACAAAAAGGCATATCACGAGTATTTTATAGAAGAGAAGTTTGAGGCCGGAATAGAGCTTGTGGGAACCGAGGTAAAGTCCATAAGACAGGGACACTGCAGTATCAAGGAAGCATTTGTCGGAATAGACCACGGCGAGGTGTATGTGTACAGAATGAATATCAACCCATATGAGAGGGGGAATATATTCAATAAAGATCCGCTCAGGACGAGAAAGTTGCTGCTCCACAGGTACGAGATCAACAAGCTCATCGGACAGCAGAAGGTGAAGGGTTATACCATTATGCCGCTCAAGGTATATATCAGAGATGGACTTGTCAAGATGGAGATAGGTCTGGCAAGAGGTAAGAAGCTCTACGACAAACGTGAGGATATCGCCAAGAAGGATATGAAGCGCGAGATGGAGAGAGATCTTAAGAGCAGGAGCAAGGACTTCTGATCGTGAGCGTTTGTGGAATTTCTGTGAAATCAAACTTATTATTGGAATTATAATGCAGCTTGTGTTATACTAGCAAGGTGTTGAATAAGATAAGCTGGTTCAGATATAATGTGTGTATCGGAATCAAATAAACGATAGTCTGGAGAAGGGCGTTATGAGTCAGAGTAAAGTAGATAAGAAGAAATATGAGAAAAAGCACCGCAAGGAGATACTTAGGAAGCAGAAGATCAAGAAGATTATTGCTATAACAGTTACGATCGTTGTTATCGCTGCTATAGTTGGAAGCGTTGCGGGTGTGAAGATATATAAGGCGATACCTAAGTATGTTGATGCTTCAGGCTTGTCAGAATATGTAGACAAGACTTGGAAGGACAGCGGTTATGACACTCTGTTTTCTGCTACAGCTTCCGATGCTGAGGACACAGCAGACACAACTGAAAATGCAGAAGATACAGCAAGAGAAGAATTAAAAACCAAAATATATAAAATAAATCAATTTACAGCAGAATATTATCATCAAAATTTGTACAAGCCAACAGCAAAAATGGCACAAGAATATGTAAAAAAAAGAAAACTAACACAATCAACATTAGAAACATATAAAATAGGATTTTCAGGAAGATTTGATGAATTATATAAACAATTAAAAGCACAAGGTTTTAATGAAAAAGAAATGTTAGAATCAGGACTAGTCATTAGAAATGATAGAGGACAATATATAGACATGTATAGAAATAGACTAATGATTCCAATATGTGATATTAGAGGAAAAGTAATAGCATTTGGAGGAAGAGTTTTAGATGATTCAAAACCAAAATATATTAATTCTCCGGAGAATATTATATATAGTAAAGGTAGACATTTATTTGGTTTAAATGTTGCAAAAAAAGGTGATACAAAAAAACTGTTAATAGTAGAGGGATATATGGATGTTATTTCTTTACATCAAAGAGGAATAACTAATGTAGTAGCACCACTTCGGAACAGCTTTAACTCAGCAACAAGGTTGGTTATTAAGAAAAAATGCAGAGCAAATAATTTTAAGTTTTGACTCTGATGAAGCAGGACTTACAGCAAAAATAAGAGCTTTAGATATTTTACAAAACATGGGATGTGATATTAGAGTTTTACAAATGGAAGGTGCAAAGGATCCAGATGAATATATTATAAAATATGGAAATGCAAGATTTCAAACATTGATAGATAAAGCACTTTCAGTAATTGAATTTAAAGTAAAGATTTTAAAACAAAACTTAAATTTAGATATTACTAATGATAAAATAAAATTTTTAAACGAAATAGCAAAATTAATTTCAAAGGTTGATAACACTATAGAAAAAGAAGTTTATATAGAAAAAATTTCTAAAGAATATCAAATCTCAAAAGAAGCAATTTATGCAGAAGTCAATAAATTAGCATACACTGTTTGCATTCCATCACCATGATCTATTACAATAGTTAAACCATATCTAGGATCATTTTTAATTGATTTTACAGTTCCTGCTTCTGCAGCTTTTACAACAGTTGTTTTATCTGCTTTTATATCAATTCCTAAATGTGTTATCCATTCTTTTAATGTTTCTGAGTATACTAGATTTTCTTTTGCATATTCTCTTAATATATAGTTCAATGTCTCTTCATTTTCATAAATGACATCATCACACTGTTCCAGAATTTCCTTTGATTTTTCGTCACCTTCTTTTTCTTTTAATAGCAGATATACTTCATATGCTCGTTAATTTGATTTTATTTTTCTTAAAAAGGCTCAACATAATTCACACCTCTTTTCTTCTGATTTTTTGCAACAAAAAAACCTGA
>OIYT01002081.1_pt1 | contig 12832 bp, 7 predicted proteins | sample 1588201 | NCBI WGS metagenome assembly OIYT01 (sample SAMN03283260) | human gut metagenome | biome: human-associated habitat; material: feces | host: Homo sapiens | place: USA | collected 2013
TTTCATATTTTTTTCAGCTTCACGCCTAACCTTTTCAGTTAGAAACGTGTCGCACCGTTGGCAAATTCGTCGAACATCAGACGCACGGGAATGGGCAGACTGCCGCCGTGTACCTTGTCCGCCTGGAAGTAAAGCTCCTGGAACGCCTGGGAATAGAGCATACCCACAAGGAAATTAAGGCTCACGTCGTTGCTGTCCGGGATAATGCAGAAAATGGCCTGTTTCCGTTCCCCCAGCTTTTCAAGCTCCATCTCGTCTTTTGCCGTGATGCGCTGTATCTCCGGCAGGGAAAAAGGCGCGAGGCGCACGGCGGCGCTGATCAGGATGCTCATGGCCGTCTCGCTGGGGGCCTGCTTGAACACCTTATACTGCCGCACAGCGATATGGTTCGGTTTTTCCTCCTCCAATGCCTGGAACAGAAGATCAAGGGCGGAAACATGGTCGCCGTCACCCTCCTTGGCCGCGCCGTACTCCAGCATGGTGAGCATCATCTCCATCGTCTGATCCTCGGTTGGGGCCTCATGGAGCAGATAGAGCATAAGCGCGCTGTCTAACGCAGTTTCGGATTTCTCCCAAAAGGGGTCGTTAGAATGGGCGTTTTTGGGCGTGGTGTTGCGGATAAAGTTTGCAATCAGCTTCAGCACATCGGCGTCGTTACGGATATAGTGAAACGGGTTGTAGCAATCGGAGCGATCCGGGTCTACCAGGTCAAAAATTTTGATGGTATAGCCCTCCCGGAGCAGCAGAGGGATGGAGTCGCGGGCCAGCTCCCCTTTCGGGTCAGTCGAGATATACGAGGCGTTGGCCTCGTATAGATTGGGCTTCACAATGTACCTCGTTTTGCCCGCGCCAGATCCTCCTACAACGATTTGCAAAAGGTTTCGGAAATGCTGACGGCTGTTCAGGCTCATGCGCAGGTTCTGCGTCAGGATAGCGTTGCGGTGCGGGTCTTTGTCCCGGTACTTCCGGTCAAGCTGCCGGGCGTCGCCCCAGCGGGCGGAGCCGTGTTCCTCACCGGGCCTGCGGTTCTGCTTCGTGGAGAGATACAACACGACGGCAAAGGCATAGACCACCAGCGCCCCCAGCATGAATTTCGGGGTATAGGGCGTCCAGCGGAGCAGAAACGGGTGGTCGGCCCACTGGGAAAAGCGCCCCAGCAGATCGAAAACCGTCATGCCGTCCTCATAGCCGGAGGCCAGCCCCGCGCCAATCCACATAACAGGCAGGGCAAGGAATACCCATCGGGCATAGCTGCCGCCGGATGGATGCTTCATCGCCCACCCCGCTTTTTTGCCGGTGTCTCCTGCCGCTCCCCCTGCTGGGGCCGGAGCGCGGCGAGGATGGCTTCCCGGTTGTGCTTCACTTCACGCTCTGTCGCGCCGCCCTGGGTGATGGTCGCGGTGTGTAGATGCCGGATGCCCTGGGCAGCTATCCTGCCAAAAAAACAGCCGTCCAGCGTCGCGTTCAAAAATCCGACGCCATCCAGCTTGCAGTCAACGGTATTGCAGGATTTCAGACGGGCCTCTTGGAACGAGACATTTCGCAGGGTGCTGTCGTGGAAATGGGTGTGCGCGATGGATGCCTTAAAAAATGTGGCGTACTGGATGTCACAGCTATGAAACTCGGAGCTGGAAAGGCTGGCCCCGTCAAAGGTGGCCTCCCTGATCCGGCATACGGCAAAGGTGCAGTTGTGGAAACGGGAAAAGTTAAAATCCGTGTGATCGGGTATGCAGTAGAAGGTCACACCGTCAAAGTAGGTTTCCCGGAAAAAGGTGGGAGGGAAACCAGCCTTTGCCGCTTGGTCATAGAGCCGCTGGTTCACAATTTTCAGAGGGCGCTCCGGGTCAAGATCAAAGGTGCGGTATTTGTACTGCTTATCGCTGCTCTTGGTGTAGGACCGGCCCAAAAGCTCCTTCTGGTGCTGAAAGTCCTCAATCGCCTGACGGAGCAGGGGCCACTCCGAGTTGTAGATGCCCAAACGCCCGCATACTGCGTCCACGTCTGCCAGCAGCTCATCAACCGTCTGTTTGCTCCGTCCTTGCAGGGTATCGTTCAAACTGCGGACGATTTTCGCATCCTCCCCCGACGGATACTTAACAGGGTCACACATGATCAGGAAATCTTTCAGATATTTGCTGATGTCCAGACTGCTGCGTACTGGCTTGAAATCGTCTATGGTGTTCGCCTCCTTAAAGGAAGTCGGAAATGCGTCTCACCGTGAGACGCATCTCCGACAAAGATAGGGATTGATAAATGCTTGGGGGAGTACGCTGGGGGGAGGCCGCGCCCTGGGCCTCGGCGTGGATATGGTGTTGGCCATCTGTTTCAGCGGCCTGTTCCATATCTAAAAATACGTCTCACGGTGAGACGCATTTTTAATAGCCGGTCTTGGGCAGCGGGGTGGGCTTGCCGTAAACCGTTGTTACCCAGCGGCTGACTGCCTGCACCCACACGCCGTTGTAGGTGCCGCCCACGTCGGCAACATTGACAAAGCTGCTGCCGGAGGCAAGGCCGGAAAGGGCGGTGCAGTAGAGCATGGGGGCCTCCACCTGGCTGAAACCGCCAGGCACCTGCCCGAACACAAACATGATCTCCGTCACGCGCTCATTGGACGCAAGGCCCAGGGCCGCGGGAGACGCGGCAAGGGTGTAATTCTGGCTGGTGCTGAGACTGTCGGCCAGTGTGCGGTAGTCCCCGGTGTTGTTCACCTTATATACGATCTTATAGGTGCCGGGGAAATTGTAGGTGCCGGTCACTACCTTGTCCAGCCGAACGGCGGCGGGCAGGGTATCGCGCCAATAGAACGACTGGAGGGAGACGTTGCTGGTGTTGCCGATCTTGGAGAACACATAGCGGACAGGCTGGCCGCTGGTGGCCTCCTTGGGGCCGGTCTTTTCAATGGAAACGCCAGTGGACAGGCTCTTGTTGGTGATTTCCAGCTTCACGATCTGCCCGGAGTATTCCAGCACAGCGGTATAGGCTTCCGTGGACGCGCCGTAATTGGCCGGGGCCTTGGTTTCCCGGATGGTATAGCGGCCCAGGGGGAGCTGCTTGGAGGACGCGAGGCCGTTGGCCCCGGTCACGATGGTGTCCACCTTGTTCCCGGTGCGCTCGTTGTAGATTTCAAAGGTGGCGCCAGCCAGCGGCGTTCCGGCAGGGAGGCCATTGGTGGAATTGTAGTCAGCGGATTTCTTGATGATCTGGATTTGTCCCCGGACAGCGGTATTGGGCCACGTGATGGTGGTACAGCCACCGTATTCCACATAGAAGGTTTTGGGCTGGGTGTCCAAAATGTAGCCATCCGCACATTCCAGTTCACGGGCGGTATATTTTCCGTCTGCCAGTTGCTTGTCGATATAGACATATCCCTCGTTATCGCTCTGATAGGTGCCGATGGGGTTGCCTTTCGCGTCGGAGATAAGGAAGGTAACACCGTAGATACCCTCCCCGGTGAGGCTGTCCACCTTATGGATCAGGGCGCTGCCTCCCTTGCGGTTTGTCACGGTCAGGGGCGGCGTAGTCTTTCCGGAGACTACTTCAAAATAGTGGGGCGTGCTGTCCAGCGTGTACTCCTTCGGGCAGGCGGTTTCAACCGCATAGAAGTTCCCGGCCTCTAATGTGACGAAAACCCGTCCGTCGGCTCCTGTGGTCACAGTGTCTACAAGAGCGCCGTCCATCCTCCTGATTTCAAAGGTTACATTGGGGATGCGCTGGGAATGGTCGTCCTCGTCCACCTTAATGATTTCGATGCCCCCCACAGGCGTGTTATAAAAAACGAGGGTCTGGCAGTCATCGGGGCGGATGGTGACGGTCTGCGCTGTCTGGTCAATGGTGAAATTTGGCAGGCTCTTGATTTCCTTGGCGATGACGGTGCCGGTGATACCAGTGATCCTGATCTCTCCCGCGGTGTCCGTTTCGTACAGGCCCTTGCTGCTCATGTGGCCGTTGTCCGCATCCACATAGCTACCGTCCGCATACGTCAACAAAAATTGTACCCCGGCCAGCGGGCTTCCGTCCAAACTGCTCTTTTTCTGGATGACGAGGGAGCCTGCTCTTTCATTCCAGAAAATCAATTCCGGGGCCTTGTCGGACGCTTTGATCTCCACGGATTTCGGCTCGCCGTCCAAAACAAAGCCCTCCACCGTGGAAATTTCACGTGCGGTCACGGTTGTGCCCGGTTCCAGCCCTTCCACCACGATCTCACCTGCCGAATTGGTGTAGAATGTGCCATCACCAGAGCCAACAGGCTTTCCAGAACCGTCCACGATTTTGAAGCATACCCCGGCCAGCGGCTCATAGTTGGTGCCCTTGATATACTTCTTGACCGTGAGGGTCATCTTGGGGTCATTTTCAAAAACCAGGCTGTTGTCCCCGCTGCTCCCAGTGCTGCTGTCCGAGCCGTTGACCGCTCCGCTGGTGACGGTGTTCTTTCCGCTTTTCAGTGTGATGGTCTGCGGCATGGGATTCAATACATAGGCGTCGGGCACCTTGTATTCAGACACTACCACGGTTGCGCCGGGGAGGAGGCCGGTGACGGTCACAGTCCCGTCCTGCCCGGTGGTGTATCTGCCGATCAGATTGCCATTTCCATCCTTAACAGAAAAGGTCGTGTTGGGGATGGGCTTGGACGTGACGGAATCCACCTTTGACAACGTGAGCGAACAGAGAGGGTCGTTATAAAAATAGAGGTGCTGTGTGTCGTCCCCCGGATTGATTACCACCGTTTGGCTGCGGGTGTTGGGATCAATGGCGAAGCCGTCGATGCTGGCCACCTCCGTTGCGATGATAGTGCCGGTCACATTGGGGATGATGATCTGCCCCTCGGCATTGGAGAAGTACAGCCCGTTGGAGGACAGCTTGCCGTCCGCCGTATCCACCACCCTGCCATCCGCATAGGTCAATTTGAACTGTACCCCCTCAAGCGGGGTCTTGTCGGCGCTCGACAGCTTATGGATCACCAAATTCCCGGCCTTGTGGTTGACGAATTGGAGCTGCACACATTGACCAGCCTTGACAACGGCGGTCTGTGCCACCTCGTCCAAAACATAGCCTGTTTTTTGGCGCGTCTCCTTTACGACCAGCGTCGTGTTGGGGTCTACGTTCTCCACAAGGAACGTCCCATCCAGCGCCGTTGTGAATTTCCCGTTGGCGTCGCCTACCAGCGTACCGTCGGACTTGGTGACTAAAAACTCAACGCCGCTCAGGGGCTGGCCCTCATCGTCCACCTTTGTGACCAAAAGTGATCCCTTGGCGCTGTTGCCGACATAGACCTGAATTACCTCTTGTTCCTCGCCGGAGAGGTAGACGGTCTGGGGCGGCGTGTCGATCACATGAGAGCCGTCGCTGGACAGCTCCTCTATGATATAAGTGCCTTTAGACAGGCCGGTGGCGGTAAAGCTGCCGTTGGCCGAGGTGCGGAACATCCCGATCACGGTGCCGCCTGTGCCGGAGGTGTTGCCGGACAAGTAGCGGATTTGAAAAACCGCCCCTTCAATGGCAGCATTTGGATTCTGACTATCATACTTCCATACACAGATGGCGGATAAGGGCTGGTTGCGGAAACGGAAGGTATGGCCCTGTCCGGCAGGGATAAATGCCTCCTGGGTATCAGGATCAGCCTTGGCAAAGCCTTTCAGCGGCTCCAGTTCCTTTACTCGGAACCAGCCGTCCCGTAAGCCCAGGTCGCCCATCTCCTGGCCGTTCAGCTCGATGCGGCCATCCTCGTCCGTGTAGAACACGCCCAAATCGTTAAATTCCCCGGTGGAGGTGTTGTTGCTGGCGTACCAGACCTGGAAGGGGACATTGGCCAGCGGCTCGTAAGTGACCGCATTTTCCTTGATAATTTCGATCACAGGCCGCTTATGGTTCTCGAAGTAGGCCGTATGATCCCGGTTGGGATAGAGGGTGACAAGCTGGGGGTCAGCGTCCTTCAGCCAGGGCGACGGAACGGATTTTTCAGAAATTTCATACACGCCCGGCAGCAGATTCTCCAACACGGCGCAGCCGTCCGGCCCCGTCTTGATCTCGTCCACGCTGTGGCCGTCCGCCGCCCGGACAGTGAACACGGTGTTTTCAATCGGCGTTCCGTCGTCTGCGTCATTTTTATAGACATAGAGATTGGGCCGTTTGTCGTTTTCCAGTACGATAGTGCTTTCTTTTCCGGGAAACAGCTCTACATGATGCTCTTTCAAGTCCAAAATGTGATCGTTCAAGGTGGCGGTTTCCACCAGTGAGTAAACGCCGGGGTCTAACCCCTCCCATACGATCTCACCTGTACTTGAGGTGACACGATCCAGATAGTGGGAGCCATCCTCGATCTTTGCCAAACGGAAAGAAACGCCCGCCAGCGGAGTGCCGTCCGCGCTGGTTTTTGTGAGCCGCAGGGAAGGCAGCTTGCTGTTGGTGAACACAAATTGAGCCGTCTCATTGGGCTTCAGCTCAATGATCCTCTGAGCGTTGTCGATGACATAGCCGGGGCAGTCCAGCTCGGTGACTACCGCCGCGCCGGTGGGCAGCTTGGATAGGTCGATGGTGCCGTCCTCCAGCGTGGTCAGCTCCTCCGGCCCCCAGCTTCCGTCCACCGCCTCAAAACGGAAGCGGGCGTTGGCGATGGGCTTGGACAAGTCGGCGCTGTCCACTTTGATAAGGTGGAGTCCAGGCAGCTTGTCATTGAAAAAAACCAGCTCCTGTGTGGCGGTCTGGCCCGCCTTCAGCTCGATCTGCTGCGGATTCGTGTCCACAATGTGGGCGTCATCCGTGGATACCTCTTTGACGAGGTAAGTGCCCGGTTCCAGGTCATAGAGGTTGATTTCACCGCTTTCTGTGGTGGTTACGGTGTCATACAATTCAGCGTCCTTATATACCTCAAACGTAACATTGGGCAGCTTGCTTTTGCTCTGGCGGTCATATTTGATGATCCGCAGCGAGGGCCGCGCCTGGTTGGTGACGGTCAGCACGGGGTCGTCCTCAACGGCGGGATCGTAGGGGTCGATATGGATGCCGTGGGGCGTCCGATCCAGCACATACCCAGCGGGGGCGGCGGTTTCCACGACTTCGATATAGGCTTCTTTTTGGATGCCTGTCACACGGGCCACACCGCTGTCGTTAGTGGTGACGGAGGTGATGAATTTGCCGTCTGCATACACATCAAAGGAGGCGTTGGACAGAGAAACGCCGGTCTGCTCGTCCACCTTCAAGATGGTCAAGCTGATGTCCCGCACGTTCTCCCAGGTGATGGTGACATCCTTTTCACCCGTCCACTCCACCGTCTCCACACGGGTGGATTTCACATATCCGTCCGGGCTGGACTGCTCCGAGATGCGATAAGAGCCGTAGGGCAGCTCATCGCCCTGGAAGGAGATCGTGCCGTCAAAGCCGGTGGTGCCGGTGGTGACATAGCTGCCGTCGATCTGCTCAAAGCGGAACACGGCCCCCTGCAAGCTGCTCTTGTTCTGCGCGTCCACCTTCTTAATGACGAAGCCGCGCTCCACATCGTCCGTCACGGTCAGATAGGAGGTGCGTCCGGCGGTCAGGGTGACGTTCATGGGGGCCATGATCTGGTAGCCCTCCGGGGCTGCGGTTTCCGACAAGGTGAACTTTTCATCGGCGGGGAGGTCACGCCAAATGATCTGCCCGCTGCGGTCGGTGGTGCCGGTGACGGTGGTGCCCCTGTCGCCGGTCAGGGTGAACTCAGCCCCCTCCAGCGGGGAGCCTCCCGCCCCCGCCTTGACAACCTGGAGGCTGGCAGTTCCGGGCAACTCATCGGTGGTACTCCATTTGAACGTGGCCTGCGCGTCCAGCGTGGTATAGCCGGGGTCGGAGATGATGTAAGACTGCTCCGAGGCGGAGGGGTTATAGGCCAAATACAAATTGAATTGAGCTACGCCGCCTGTGGCCTTGACGGTAAAGGAGCCTTCGTCCGACACATTATCTGTGGGGATGCAGACCTTGAACGCGCCGTAATACTCGCTGCCATTGGAGTTGAGGTTGGTGCTGCGGTTCTTGCTGGTGTCCACCTTGTAGCAGGTGGCCCCGTTCTCCTGCACCGTCTCCAGCGGGGAGTTGTTCTCAGCCACAAAAATGGTGCCGCTGGGGGCATCTGTGGAGTAGACCTTGGTTGTATAATCGTCAATCCAGGTGGAGGTGGCGGAGGCCACATACATCACGCGGGTGTAATATTCCTTGCCGTTGATCCGCTCCAGCTTGATGCCGTCTGTACCGTCCTCGGCTGCGCCCGCCAGCCCGGACTCGTTGACAACCTCCACGCCGCGCACATCCTGATCCTCCTCGGCCCGGAGGGACATCCCGGTGTAGAGGTATTTCGTCCAGCCGTTGGCAAGGGTCAAAATAGCCTTGACACTATCGAAGATACGGATTTTTTGTGCGTCCGAGGTGGGCGTTGCGAGAGTTTCGCGGCCCGCTGTAAAGGATGTGCCGGGGACAGCGAGCTGGCCGCAGGTGGCCCATACCGCCAACTGCGTGGCATATTTGTACTCGTCCTCCGTCAGACCGCTGATGCCGCGCACATTGTTGGTGTGCAATTCCTTGAACTGCTCCAGCGTCCGGTTGGGGTAGCCATTCGCAAAGGCGCCCATCGTCTTGGGTTCCCGATTGTACTCCTGCACCGTCAGAGCCTTGGAGGGGGACACCCCCTTCAGCCCGTGGTTGACACAGTAGGCGGTGCCGGTCAGTCCGGTGTTGCTGGTATACTTCCAGTATCCGCCGCCGATGGTGCCGCCGGTGGTTCTGCTCAGGTAGTTGCCGTATCCGGCCTGCTGGATGGTGACGGTGCCGCTGTCGCTCAGGCTTGCGGCGCTGGCCGGGGCGGTGAGGACGCCAAACAGCGTCACCACCGCCAGCAGAAGGGAGATCACGCGGGGAAATTGCTTGTGTTTCATAAAGCCTCCTTATTTGCATATTCGTTTGTTCGTGATGTAAAAATGCGTCTCACCGTGAGACGCATTTCCGCAGGACATGGAAAAGCGGGCTGCCTACGCAGTCCGCTTTTTCCGATATGTCCAGGTCTTATTTTGTGGAGCCGGGGACAAGCAGTTCCTTTAGGAAAGCTGTCTGCTCCGGCGCTTGGTCGGTGCGGCCCTGTACCGTTTCTGCAAGCAGGATATAGGGCCGGTTGTAGAGGTCATTAGCGGCAACGTCCACATGGAGCCACTGTCCATCCGCATAGACCATATTCCAAGTGTGATTACTGGTGCTGATGGTGAAGCAGGGAATGTCCGCCGCCGCGCAGAGGAATTTCATCGCTCTGGCGTAGGAGCCGCAGGCTGCTTCCAGTTCGCCGCTGTGCTGAGCGAATGTACGGGGCAGGCCCGCCGTCTTTCCCACCTTGTAGGTCAGCAGGGTACACAGGTAGTCGTTCAGATATGCTACCTTTTCCCGGTCGGTCATCCGGCCTGTGGCCTGGATGGTGGGCTGGATGAAGTCAAAGGGCGCTTGGTAGTTCTCCGGCATTTCGGCGGACACGGCGAAGTAGTCCAGGTATTCATAGTAGTTGGTGAAGTTCTTCGGGACATAATGCTCATAGCACAGAACACCCTCCAGCCGTCCCAGCAGGTTTTTGACGGCGCTGTATGCGCTGTCGCTCACCATCGTATAAGCGGGGGTGTCGCTGATGCCGTCCACGATGGTCTGTCGGATGGCGTTATAGAGCGCCCGGTCATAAATGCCGGTGAATATGGCGGGGTTGGCCTGCTGGGAAAAGTCCTCCCTGCTCCAGTGGTCGGTGCTGATGGTGTAGCCAGACTGTGCCGGGGCTGTGACTGCCGGGGCGGGAGCGTCCTCACTGTACGGCTCGCTGGTAACGATTTGGACGCTGTTGGTGGCGGCATCATAGGTGACGTTAAAATTGACCGCCTGCCCCACATCCCGGAGTTTTACATAGTTGTTGCCGCCGATGGCATATGCCTGCAACTGGACTTGCTGACCGTCCACATAAAAGGTCTGGTTGGACGGTTCCGCCAGAAGCCCGGCAGCATAGGCTGTGCCTCCGCCAAACAGAGCGCCGCCGAGCAGAATACCTGCTACGAAATAGATGTACTTTCCACGCATTTTTGAATACCTCCTGATCATAATTTAGGAATCTATCTCCTATCAATATTGTATCAAAAATGGTAGAAAGCATCAAAAATTGGCGGATTTACTTAACTTTCAACGCCTCTGACACACCAGCGGTAGTCCGGCTGGTTTTGGACGCAGGTGAACAGGGTGATGCAGTTGCCGCTGGTGGCCTCCAGCATGGCATTGTCCATCACGTCAACTTTTGTTACGCTGGTAACGGTATAGGTGCGTGTGCCCAGGGCCGTGGTGAGGACAATCGTATTTCCAATGTTAAGCGTATGGATTTGGCCAAAGTGATTGTTTACCCCTCTGTTGTGCCCAGCCAGGGCCACATTGCCATCCCAGATGCTGGTGTTCGTGAAATGTCCCGCGCCCTTGGCCAGTGCCGCGCTGTCCGTTCCCTGTACGATTTTCACTGTCAAACCGATAGCCGGGATTTTCAGCGTCCCCAACCTTCCATCGCTGTAATAGAGGTCTGAGGTCACGTCAGTAAAGGCGGTGGCCGGGGTGCTGGCAGTGGGGTAGCTGGCAGAGGGGGAAGCGGGCGTGGATACATCCACCGCGCCGGGGAGCGTGATTGCTCCGCCGCCTGCACTTCCGCTGCCTGCGATCAAGCTGCCGCTGTTCAGCGGGCCGTCTGCCGCCAGATTGGGGGTCAAATACACCCCGGAGTTGGGCAGATAGCTGGTAGGCGTCCCAAAACCGGGCGGGATCAGGGCGCTGTTCTTGCTCCTGTCCTTGTTGGCGGGTTCGGTGTCGGTCTGAATGATGTCCTCCGTGCTGGTAGGCGTTCCAAAGTCGCCGGTGGACGGACTGTCAAAGGTATACTCCAGCGCCGAGGCGGGCATAGAAAAGGCCGTCAGCATGAGGCAGACGGCAAGCAGAATGGTAAGATGCTTTTTCATTTAGACATACCCCCGTTTCTTATCACGAATATACTTGTAACCCCGCCAGCCGCCGTAGCCGATCATGCCAAGGGCGGCAAGCCCGGCGACGGCTGTAACCGCGATCTTCCCCGCGATGCTCCCACTGCTGTCGGTGGTCGATTCTGCAGCCGGTTCCTGCTGGGAGTCCCCGCCCTCCGGGGCAGAGTCAGGCTCCTGCCCGGAATATGTCTCACCGTGAGACGCATTTTCAGCGGAAAATACAGCGGTGTAAATAACGGTATCACAGCTTGTCTTGACAACCTCGCCGCTGTATTCCACAGTGACGGTGTACCCGGTGACGCTGCGGCCGGAGGCGGTGCCGGTATAGCTGGCGGTGGCGTTATAAAATTCCCCGGCCTCCTGCCAGTCCACGTCGGCCAACGTCAACGTCCGTCCGTTGTCCGTGATGCTCTTGGGGATCAGGGAGGCGTCAGCGTCGGAAAGGTTGGGGTATGTGCGGGTCGCTGATACTGTCCAACTGCTTGTTTTGTAGCCTGCCGCCTCCACGGTGATCTTGGTGTAGTCAGGTTTCAGAACGCCGGTATAGCCGTCCTCCGTGGTGATTTCACGCTCCGGCTCCAGCGTTTGGATGATCTCGCCCATATCCTTGGTGCTGCTGTCCAGCGTGATGACTTCGATATAGTCCTTGGTGTCTGTCTCGCTCAGGTCGTTCTTCAGAACATCCAGCAGCGTATAGTGACGGCCCTCTCGGTCAAAGTCCCCGGTGGGGATGGCGGCGGGATCGTCGCGGGTGGACAGGTAATAAACCTTTTCCAGCCGGATCACGCCGTTTTCCTCGCTCGTCCGCACCTCAGCGGGATAAAGGACAGCGGGGGGCGGTGTGCCCTGCGCCGGTTCCGCGCTCTCCGCTTCTGCCGCCAATGCTGTGCTGGGAAAGGCGGCGAGGGCCAGCAGGAGCGCGGAGGCAATCGAAAATAATTTGCGGTGTTTCTTCATGGAAAAACCTCCAGTTTCTTAAAGTGGGTGTTCGCGTACATGGGCGGCAAACCGTTTTTCCTGCGCTTCAAAATAGTCGCCGTCGATCTCATAGCCGGTAAAATCCAGCCCCGCGTCATAGGCGGCGATCCGGCTGCTCCCGCTACCTAAGTGGGTGTCTAAGATCCTGTCGCCCGGTTTGGCAAAGAGTTCAAATATCCAGGCGTAGAGGGCGATGGGCTTCTGCGTGGGATGGATGCGGCCCGGCTGAAATGAGGACAGGGAGATCCGCTTGCAAGGCAGGTCAAAGTTCGTCCAGGCCAGCTCAAAGGATGCAAAGGAGACTTCGGGAGAATACTTCTTGTCCCAGCACAGCCAGCAGTGGCTGTCTGCGGCGGGGAGCATACTGATAAAGTGGTTTGCGCCCCATATGATCTGATGCCTGGATACACGCCGCAGTTCCCGGAAATACTCTGGGGGAGGCGGCTTCGCGTCCCAAAATACCTGCTTATGTTTGTGGGGCTGCCCTTTGCGCAGCCCCATATCGCCCCGGATATGGAGCCCGTATGGGGGATCGACAACCGCAAGGTCAAAGGCGTTTTCCGGCAGCTCCCACAGCACGTCCATGCAGTCCATGTGATACGCAATATTATGGATGGCCGCTTTTTTCCTCCTTCCTGATAACATGATAAATGCGTCTCAGGGTGAGACGCATTATGGGCGGGGCTTGGGCGCACACGCGCCCGCCGCCCTCACCTGCAATAACTGCTGTACGTTCCGGGAAACGCTGGCGTCTCCCATTGTAGAAAAAGCGGTTGTAAACCGCTTTTTGGGGTATGCCCCCCTTGGCAACAAAAGGCACCGGCGGGCTTTGGCTGTCAAGGCCCGCGCCGCCC
>OIYT01002082.1_pt1 | contig 12814 bp, 11 predicted proteins | sample 1588201 | NCBI WGS metagenome assembly OIYT01 (sample SAMN03283260) | human gut metagenome | biome: human-associated habitat; material: feces | host: Homo sapiens | place: USA | collected 2013
ATCTGTATTATATCATAGTCCGTTTTGAATATCAAGTTATTTCTTTAAGAATCCTAACTCTTGCATACCCGTAAATCATAATATATCCCTCCTTATATTTATTATACACGTTTTATTCGCAAAAGTCAATAGTATTTTACGAATGTTTGTAAAATACTTTGATACTTTTACAAACGCTAACTTGTTTAATATTTAAGACCTGCAAATAAAAGTCAAGCGCTAAAGAGCTGAATTTACAAATAATTCACAATGATAAAAAAGGCATGACAAAAAGACCGCTTCATGCAAAAAAATTTTGAAGCAGCCTAATCCTGATGAGGAGATAAAGTGAGAAGTTATTGAGAATTCAAAACCTGATTTACTTTTGCATAATAGATCCTCAGAAATTTGTTTGCAGCGGCGATCCTGTAAGAGTAATAATGCTTGCCTTCGGAACGTTTCTTATCGATAAACTGATACACCGGTTCATCTGCCGGTTTGTTAAGGATATACACTTCAGTTATCTGAAAAAGAACTTTTCTGAGAGCAGATGATCCACGTTTGGAAATGTGCCTTGAAGTGATGTCAAGTTGTCCCGATTGATACGGCGGAGCATCCAGACCAGCGAAGGCTGTAATTGCACGCCTGTTTCTGAATCGTCGAGTATCCCCGATCTCAGCTATGAGCTGAGAACCATACACCTTGCCAACACCGTACATTGCCATTACAGTTTCGTATTCCGGAAGTGAAGAAGCAATTCTGTCCATTTCTTTTCGAATAGAAGACGCAGTTTCCAGAATGGCGTTAAGCTGCATAACAGAGTGAGTAACAAGTAATTTCACGCTGTCATTCAGCGGTAGAACAGCGATAATTGACTTTGCGAAAGCATGTATTTCTTCTGCTTTTGAATCAGAATAGTTGTATTTGTTTTTCTTACACCAGCTTTTGTATTTTGTCTTGAAAACAGATAAATAAAGTTCGGCAATACAGTCTTTATGAGGAAAAGCATTTAAAAAATCCACCCACTTCTCGTGTCCGTCAGACTGCCTTTCCGGTGATGTAAAGAGTTTATTAATACCCGGAAATACGGAATCGGTCAGCGAGATAAGATTGTTTTTCATCATGGTCTGAATTTTATTGGATTGATTATACTGCCTGTTGAGCATCTTTAATGTTTTACGCTGTTCATCGGCAGGAACATATTCTTCAAGTTCAGTCCAGCGGTCAAGAGCATAGTAGGCAAGCTTCAAAGCGTCTTTCTTGTCCGTCTTGACCTTTCTTAAAGAGTTTCCGCCATAGTCATGAACTAAGAGGGCATTGACTACGGAAACAAATATACCGTTGTTATGGAGATATTGTGCTATTGGTTCAAAATATGTACCGGTGTACTCCATAACAACCTTTGATTCACCCGGCAATGATCGTATAAGCGCAACAAGGCGGTTCAGGTCATTGTCGTTATGAATAACATCAAAAGGTGAAGCCATCACTTCTCCGAATGGTCTGAGTACTGCAACAGTGCTTTTGCCTTTGGAAACATCGATACCTACTGCGTTCATTAAACATCACTCCTGTTTGAATTTGTAATCGGATACCACGCTTTTTCTCATTACCTATTCAATCTGTTGTGTGACACGAACGCACCAATATGGTGGCTCAACCTGCAAAAACGAACACTGCAATGAAAGCATGGATGACAGTCTTAAATACGGGCGCTTTGTCCCAAGGAGGTGAGCGTCATTCCAATCACTGCTTTCATTGTAGCTCAGAAATGAGTGCGTGTAAACCATGGCTGGCACGTCATGGTTTTACCGACTATTTATATTGTAACAGGAGATTTGTTATGTTTGATATTCTCTGCTTTTACGAATACTTTTATCAGCAAATTGATATACAGTCTCAATCATATAAATACAACGGTTGCAAGGTGATTTCTTGAATGCAGTGTGATAAACTTTGAGTGAAGTCAATTCGACAACTATTATACATAGATGCTTTTTAAGTAGTTTAAATATCACTAACCGCATTATTTCGTGTGACAATTCATGTGACATTCATTCGGTTTTGAATGTTTTTAATGCGTTTTCAACTGCTTTTTATGCAGTTAAAACTATAATGAATCATGAAAAAAGCTCTGTATTTAGCACTTTTTCGCTAAATACAGAGCTTTTAAAAATGGCAGGGGCAGAAGGACTTGAACCCTCGGCACGCGGTTTTGGAGACCGCTGCTCTACCAACTGAGCTATACCCCTATGTTATCACTCAACGATAATAATTATATCATAAGTGCATCATATTGTCAATAGAAAAAATAAATATTTATATTTTAACTTGACATATTTTTAATTTCATGCAATAATTATAATTGTATTAATTCAATCTGATTGCCAGTTTATTGACAGAAATAACAACTAAGACAGCACCTGGCAAAGCCGTCAGACTTACTTGCCTGAAAACGAAAGGAAGATAAAAATGAACATAATAAAACCATATCAGCGCAGAGTATACTACTACGAAACCGATAAAATGGGAATCATGCATCATTCAAATTACATCCGCATTTTTGAAGAAAGCCGTGTTTCCTTCCTGATGCAGGCAGGAATGCCAATGGAAAAAATCGAGGCTCTTGGAATCCTCATACCAGTGTTATCCGCCGAATGCCGATACAGATCGCCTTTGAGATTTGATGAGGAATTCTCCGTATACCCCAGAATAACCAAATTCAACGGCGTAACTCTTGAACTGGATTACCGCATAATCAGCCGTGAAAGCGGACTTCTTTGTGCAGAAGGACATTCTTCCCACTGCTTTACGGACACGAATCTTAAACCTATACGGACTAAACATAAATATCCGGATGTCTATCGTGTTTTTAACGATTACAACGGATATGCGGTCATGGATCAACCGTAACATATTGCACTATCTCGTTCACTTGCTGCTGTTCAAGAACTTCAATGTAATAAATTTCATAGGGATGACTAAAGCCTCCGATCAACTCACGCAATTCAATGATTTTTAATGCATATTCCTCCGTGATATAGGGAAGAAGCATAAGCATTTCAACATCTGCCGTATTCAGATTGATCGGAGCTGCCTCCTCAAGAGTCAGACCGGCATTTTCCGTTTCCTCTTCCGGAACTTCTTCCTCTTCCGGAAATTCATCCGCAGGTTCGATGTACTGTTCCGGTTCTGAAACCATTTCCGTATCATAAACCGGATTATCTACATAAATATTCTCACGAATTTCCGAGAAAATGCTCTCCCCTATTCCGTTTACAAGCATAATTTCTTCAATATTTCTGAAATCCCCTGTTGAATCACGATATTCAATTATTCTTTCTGCAAGAACTTCTCCGATACCCGGTAGTTTCACAAGTTCTTCCGAATCGGCTGTATTGATATTTACATACAGCGTTTCCGGAACATCTGTGATGTTATCGGTAATTGGCGCTGAAGGCACTGTTGCTGCAGTGTCACTGACTTTCGGGATTGTCCTGGTTTCCGTAGCTGCCTTTGCTGTATCAGTCTTCGATGTTGTCGCAGCAGCGTTTTCCGCAGAGTGTATAACAGTGACACACTGAGTACGATTTCTGACCGTACTCTCACTGATTAAAACGGCAGTAATAAATGCAATAAGAACGAGAACAAAAATGAAAACAGTCAGTCTGCTCTTATTCATAACTGCTATCACTCTTTTCGTAAAAAATGGAAAAATATGGAAAAATATGTCCTTTTAACGAATTATAGCACATTTATTGTCACGTGTCAAGTATCAGACAGCCGTTCTGTAAAATGATGTATTTATGTCTCAGCCATTGACATTTCAGAATATATGGTCTATAATTTTATTATACCATATCAAAGAACGGAGAGCTGCAAATGAAAGAACACACATATATTGCAATAGATCTCAAATCGTTCTACGCTTCCGCAGAATGTGTTGAACGTGGGCGGAATCCTCTGACGACTAATCTTGTTGTTGCTGATTCCAACCGCACCGAAAAAACCATATGCCTTGCAGTCTCACCGTCTCTCAAATCTTTTGGTATTCCCGGCAGAGCAAGACTTTTTGAAGTAATACAGAAAGTTGAATATGTAAATACATTGCGCCTGAAAGAATACAGAAATATTTCCGGCAATCGGCGTGCGGAATTTATTGGAAAAACAGATGATTCCGATATTCTGCACAATAATCCCGGCATGGCAGCGGATTTCATTATTGCGCCCCCTCAGATGGCGCATTATATGGAGATAAGTACACAAATATACGAACTTTACCTGAAATATGCTGCTCCCGAAGATATACACGTATACTCCATTGATGAGGTATTCATCGACGCTACATCTTATCTTCCCACATACGGAATGACTGCTCATGAATTCACAATGACAATAATCCGTGACATTCTCGCATCTACCGGCATAACTGCCACTGCCGGAATAGGTACAAATATGTATCTATGCAAGATTGCCATGGATATCGTAGCCAAACGTATGCCTGCTGATGAGGACGGCGTGCGCATAGCCGAACTTGACGAAATGTCCTACCGGCGTATTCTGTGGGATCACCGTCCCCTTACCGACTTCTGGCGTGTGGGAAGAGGCTATTCGGAAAAGCTGGAATCCGCCGGTCTTTTCACAATGGGGGATATTGCCCGTTTTTCTCTTGAATCCGAGGACTACCTCTACAAACTGTTCGGCATCAATGCGGAGCTTCTCATAGATCACGCATGGGGCTGGGAGCCCTGCACTATCGCTGACATAAAAAACTATTCTCCGGAGAATAACAGCATCAGTTCCGGACAGGTCATGCAGCAGCCGTGCGATTACGTCCATACCGAACTTATTGTCCGTGAAATGGCAGATCTGCTCGTCCTCGACCTTGTCGACAAAGGTCTGGTGACAAACCAGATAGTACTTACTGTAGGATACGATACATCTAATCTGAAAAACAAAGAAATAATGGATAAATTCAACGGGAAAATCTCTGCCGACCGCTACGGCAGAAAAATTCCGAAACACGCTCACGGCTCAATAAATCTGGATTCCTACACTTCATCAACACGGCTTATTACAGATGCCGCATTGAAGCTGTACAAGCGTATCATGAATAGAAATCTTCTGACACGGCGGATCTGCATTGTTGCAAATCACGTTATAAGCGAAAGGAACATTCCGGAAAACGAACATTATGAGCAGCTTGACTTTTTTACGGATCACGAAGCAGCTGAACTCCAACGCCAAAAGGAAAAAGAAGTTCTGGAGCGTGAAAAGCGCAGACAGCAGGCGATTCTGGATATAAAGAAAAAATATGGAAAAAACGCAATCGTCAAGGGAATGAATCTTCAGGAGGGGGCTACAGCCATCGAACGCAACAGACAGATAGGAGGTCATAAGGCATGACTGACATCCGGAACAAGTATGACGATATTATTGATATGCCCCATCACGTTTCAGAGACACATCCTCAAATGTCACGTCATGACAGAGCTGCGCAGTTTTCACCTTTTGCGGCGCTTACAGGTTACGAGGATGCGGTTGAAGAAGCCGGACGTCTTACAAACCGACGCATTGTTCCGGATGAGGAAAAAGCAGCCCTGCTTGACCGCACTATGATGGAGATACTGGAAAATATAAGCTTTCATCCGCTTATCCATGCCGTATATTTTATTCCGGATACCAGAAAATCCGGCGGCAGATATGCAGAATATACCGGGTGTATAAGAACGTTCAATGAATATGATAAAATCCTTATCTTTGAAGACGGAACAAAAATCGCCGTATCCGATATATATGACATTGAAATAAGGCAAAAAAATTGCAAAAGTTTGAAAAAACAGTTGAAGTAAACGATCTTTTTTGATATAATTATTTTGAGGCAATGTCACAATAACGGTTCGGATAATGTTATATTACAAGAACAAGTTCTAAGTATAATAAACATTATCCCTTGTGACAAATACGGAATCCGCTCCCGTTAAGTGCGGAAGCCGGAAACGGCTTATGGAGATAGAATATGAAAAAACAAAGTAAATTAATTCTCTGCCCTGTACTGGCAGCAGCCGGGTTATGTGCGGCTCTCCCTTTTTCAGCATCGGCAGCAGACAACGAAATCACCGCTGTATCAGAATGGTTCACGGACAGCGACGGAAGAATCTATTACTATGGCGCTGACGGAGAATACGTCACCGGCGAAGAGATCATCGACGGTCAGTATTATCTTTTCTCCGCCAACGGAGTACTGAAAACAGGCTGGCGCACAGTCAACGGTCAGAGATGCTATTTTGATCCGCAGACAGGAAAATCCGTTACAGGCTGGATAGACTATTACGGTCAGAAATACTATGTTGCTCCCGGCACAGGAAAAGCATCCGGAAAATTTACAGACAGCGATAATAATACATATATTGCCGACGAATATGGTTCGGTTATAACGGAAACGGGCTTTACCGTATACGGCGGCGACTGCTTCTATATAAATGAGGACGGAAAAGTACAGACGGAAAATATCGTTATCGGCGAAGTTCCGTACAATATCGAATCTGACGGAACGGTAGGCACGGGCTGGCAGAGCGTTTCCGGTCAGCTTTACTATATCAACAGCGACGGCTCGGTCATTACCGGCATTGCAGATGTGGACGGCATGAAATACGGCTTCGACAAGGGCCGGCTTCTTTACGGCTGGCTGGAATCGGACGGCAAAAAATACTACGCCGGCGAGGACGGACTGCTTATGACCGGTATTTTTACGGTAGACAACGAACTCTACTGCTTCGACGACAATTGCGAAATGGTATCCGGCATACAGAATATCAACGGAAAAACATATTATTTCAGCAAAGAGAACGGTGCGGCTGAAACAGGCTGGAAGGCTGTCGGAGATGATATGTACTATTTTGACGAAAACTACACCGCTGCCACGGATCTTACATCTATTGACGGAAAATTATACTATTTCGGCAGCGACGGCGTTATGCTTAAAGGAAAATATATCGTCGGCGGCAACAAGTACTGCTTCGGCGAAGACGGTGCAGCTCTCACAGGTCTCCAGACCATTGAAGATAAGATATACTATTTCAGCGACGAAGGTATTATGCTTACGGGAAGATACATCGTCGGCGGAAACAAATACTGTTTCGGCGAAGACGGTGCGGCTCTTACCGGACTTCAGGTCATCGAAGATAAAACTTATCTGTTCGGCAGCGACGGCATAATGCAGCTCGGCTGGCAGACTGAAAATGGCAATAGATACTTCTTCACATCCGACGGTTCTGCCGCAAAGGGCTGGGCATCCATAGCCGGAAAAACATACTACTTCAACAGTGACTGCGTTATGCTCACCGGACGGCAGATCATCGAGGGAAGCAAATACTATCTTGCTGCCGACGGTTCTGTTCAGACGGGTTTCCAGACTCTTGACGACGGTACTTACTACTTCGGCTCAGACGGAAAAATGCTGACAGGATGGCAGACTATCAACAGCAAAAAATATTACTTCTACAGCGACGGCAAAATGGCAAAGAGCATCCGTATAGACGGCTACAATCTCGGCGGAGACGGTGTTGCTACACCTATGTCGGATGTCCAGAAAAAAGCCGCATCCATTATCGCTACTATAGGAAAAACTCCCGATGCTGTTTTTAACTACGTAAGAAGCCATAACAGATACAGCTACATTGAAGCAACAAGATCACTTGCACAGATTCAGGCTATGGGCTGGAGCTATTTCGCTAATTATGCCATGAACAACAGAAATATCGTCTGCTACTATTTTGCGGCTATTACCGATGTTCTCTTCCAGGAGGCAGGTCTCCGTTCAAGGATCGTTTACGGCACCGGCACAGGTACGGGAGAACATTACTGGAATCAGGTATACATCAACGGCGTATGGACAAATTATGACACCTGCAACGGATTTGCCAATGTCACCGACGCATACCTCAAATCACTTACATACGAATTTAAGCAGTACATCAACGCTGACTTCAGAAAATAACCGGAGGTTTTAAAAATGAACAAAAAAACAATGTTTATCGCAGCAGCCGCATTTCTTGCACTTTCAGCAGCTGCCTGCGGAAAAGTAGATAAAGAAAGTTCGGACGTTGCTCTCGATATCAATACGGCAACAAGTGAAATTGCCTCATCATCAGAGGACAGCAGTGATAAGGCTGTCACCACATCTGTTACAACATCTGCCGTTTCGACCAAGGAGGGGGAAACGACCACAAAAAAAGGATATTCCGCAAAACCAAATAATTCTACTCACACAACGGCTTCTCCGGATGCACCCGATCCGACGCAGGCTGAGCCCGAACCGGATAATCCGGATCCGCAGACTCCCCCTGAGCCGACACCTGAACCGACAGATCCACCCACTGATCCTCCTACCGATCCTCCTACCGATCCTCCCACTGAGCCGCCTGTAAATGTAGAGTTCAGCTTCGACAGTCTCCAGTCCGATGCTGCTCCGTTCATTTCGCAGCTTCCGGTACAGTTCACAAAAGGAAGCGGCGCAGGATGCGTGACCGGAAATTATGACGTTGTATCGTACAGAAGTCCGGAAATCACTATAGACTGCTACGTTGACGGCGGAGTTGAATATATTTTCAGCATCACGATAAATGAAGATGTATGCTCTGCTGCCGGCGGAATCACTATAGGCAGCTCAAGAGCAGATGTTGTGGCAGCATACGGCGCAGGTACGGGCGACCCTAACTCCGTATGCTATCAGGACGGAAGCAAGGAACTCTGGATTGATTATACCGGCGACACTGTTTCCGGTATTCAGTACTACATCGCCGTATAAGGAGGAACTGTTTTGGTTTTCAGCAGTCCTGTATTCCTTTTTATATTTCTGACGTCGGTGTATATCCTCTACAGGATCATCCCGGCAATCACTGCCAAAAACATTCTGCTGCTTGTTTTCAGCATAGCATTTTATACCTACGGCGAACCGAAAGCCGTTGTTATCATGATAATATCTATCTTCATGAACTATTTTTTCGGTCTTGCCATGAAAAAAAGAAACAAGTTCCGCAAGCCCGTTTTAGGACTTGCGGTAACTGCCAATCTACTTATGCTGGGCATCTTCAAATACGCCGGATTCGGCGCAGAAATGCTTAACAAGCTCCCGTTTGTAAGCATCTCAATACCGCATATTGCCCTGCCTATAGGTATATCATTCTACACTTTTCAGGCTATGTCATATGTCATTGACGCTTACAAAGAACCGAGATATATACAGAACAATCTGTATAAACTGGCTCTTTACATAACATTTTTCCCGCAGCTCGTTGCCGGTCCTATTGTAAAATACTACGATTTTGCACATCAGATTGACCAGCGGAAATCCACTCCCGAACGCACAGCTCAGGGTATCAGACGTTTTATAACCGGACTTTCAAAAAAGATTCTTATTGCCAACACAATGGCTCTTGCCGCCGATTATGTTTACGGTCTTGATACGGCGGAACTGACACTTCCCCTCGCATGGCTTGGTGCGGTTTCTTATCTGTTCCAGATATACTTCGATTTCAGCGGATACAGCGATATGGCTATCGGTCTGGGAGCAATGTTCGGTTTTGATTTCCGTGAGAATTTCAATTACCCATATATTTCCCAGAGTATTCAGGAATTCTGGCGGCGGTGGCATATTTCCGTTTCCACATGGTTCAAGGAATACCTCTATATTCCTCTTGGCGGCAACAGAAAAGGAAAATTCCGGACAGCTGTCAACAGGATAATCGTGTTCTTCTGTACGGGACTCTGGCACGGCGCAAGCCTGAATTTTATCGTCTGGGGACTCCTGAACGGAGCGTTCCTGCTGCTGGAGTCGGCAAGGATCATCAATATACAAAAACTCCCCCGATTCTTCAGACACTTCTACACGATGTTCGTTACGATCATTGCCTTTGTATTCTTCCGTGCCGACACACTGGGTGAAGCCTGCCGGTTTATCGGCAGAATGTTCACTCCCGACTTCGGCAAAACAGGATATACCATGTTCATGAGTCAGCTTACGCCAATGTATCTCATAATGCTGGCTGCGGCAGTTATCTTCTCGCTGCCGGTAATCAGAGGCACTGCCGAAAAGCTGAAAACTTCCGGATATACCAGAGCTTTCGGCGTGACTGAAACCGCATCATATGTCGTTTCCCTTGGTCTGTTGGCACTTTGTATCGTCACACTTTCGTCGTCATCATACAACCCGTTCATTTATTTCAGGTTTTAGGAGGCGGCATAATGAAAAAGAACTTACTTTATACAATGTATTCGGCTGCCTTTATAGGAATGTGTCTTGTTCCCTCGGCGCTGATGCCGTTTGTAAAGAGCGATACCGACAAGGAAAAAAGAAAATCTGCCGATGTTCCTCATCTGACCGATGAGGACGGCAATCTTAATTTCGGATTTTTTGACGACTTTGAAAATTACTTTTCCGATCATTTCGCTTTCCGGCAGCAGCTGGTTACAGCGGACGGCAGAATAAAGACCGCTGTTTTCGGAACATCGCCGAACGATGATGTCATATCCGGAAAAGACGGCTGGCTATACTACGGCGAAACTCTTGACGACTATCTGCATATAAATACTCTCAGCGACCGTTCTATCGCCAATATAAGCCATAATCTCGATATGATAAACAGCTATTGTGCAGAAAACGGCGCACAATTTGTATTTACCTCAGCTCCCAACAAGAATTCCGTTTATCCTCAATATATGCCGTCTCACTACATCGAGAGCGGTCAGCCCGGCAACTACGACAGACTTGCTGATGCCCTGAAAGGAAAATCCTACTGGGTCGATATGAAAGAGACGCTGAGAAATACAAAATCCGGCATTCCGCTGTATCACAAAACCGATACGCACTGGAACAATATGGGAGCTTACGTCGGTCATGTCAGTCTTATGACGGCGCTCGGCAAAGAATCCTGCCCTGCCGGAACTTCATGGTACACAAAAAATAATGCCCGTCTCGGCGATCTTGCGGCGATGATCTATCCTGCAGAGGACGCAAAGGATACACAGGTCTACAACGACTATCAGTTTACCTACACCTACGGCAGAACTTTCCGCCGTCTTGACGATATGTCAATAACAACGAAATGCAGCGGAAAAGACGGCAGCCTGAAAATGTTCCGTGATTCCTACGGCGAGGCTATTCTTCCTTATATGGCAGAATGCTTTGGCAGTGCCGATTTTTCACGTTTTGTCCCCTATGAGCTGTATACTGTCAGCGGCGGCACAGTAATCATTGAGATAGTCGAAAGAAATCTCGGAGATCTCCAGAAATATGCACCGATCATGCCTGCGCCGGAAGCCGAACCGGACAATATTATTTCCATTGATAAATACAGCGGTAACGATATTACTGCTGAAACCGAAACCAACGGCGGTATGCTGCATATTTTCGGCGAACTTCCTCCGGAATTTTTCAGCGGCAGTTTCACAGAAATCTACATTAGCTGCGGAGAACGGACTTTCAAAGCATTCAACTGCTTTGAGGACAAACTCCTTGACCGTGAGGATGCAATAAGCGACCGTGGATTTTCCCTTTATCTGCCGCAGGAACAGCAGATTCCCGAAAATGGTAAAATAACAATAACTGCCGTAAGCAGCGGAAAAGCTGTTTCGGCTGATGTAAAGTTATAATAAAAGAAAAGAGTAGTGATATATATGAGATCAAACAGAACGGCGGCATTTTTTACCGCAGCAGTCATAACGGCTTTGCCGGCAGGAACTATATCATTCGCAGAAGATTCTGCCAGTCAGTCTCCTGTTTATGACAATTTCAACGAAAACGACGTGAATGGCAGAGTAATTATCGAACTTCCGGACGGCGTAACGGCTCACGTGGAAATTACTTTTGACTCTCCGGAAGGAAAGGGATTGCCATACTACAGCAGCGATATATCGGGTTCTGACGAATCTGCCATATTTGACATCGAGGGCAGAGACAAAACAGATGACGATTACCGTACATATAATCTATCCGTTTCTTTTGAGGGCGGTCAGTACGGCAGAACCGGAGAAATTACCGATACGTTCACGGTTTATGACCCGAACGATAATCCTGACAGCTTTACCAATTTTGAATACGCATTTGCCGCCGACGATACCTTTGCCGTCGAACCTGCCGAACTTACGGACAGTTTTTCTTCCGGCGGAGTTGCCGGAAATTATATCAACCACAAGGACTATACGCTTCATCTGGGGCTTATGCAGGGCGATGTTACCTGTGACGGAATAATCACCGGTTCGGATGCAACAACGGTACTGGTCGAATATACTTTACTTTCGTCCTCCGATAGCCCGATTCTGACATTCAGCACCTATCAGAATCATGCAGCTGACGTAACTCATGACGGCATTATTACAGGCTCGGATGCCACAAAAATTCTCCAGTACTACACCCTGCTTTCTTCAAATGAAGGCATTGTTCCGGACTGGGACAAGATTTAATTTGGAGGTAAAAAATGAAATATACATACAAGCCTTCGATGGTTTGCGCTCAGCAGATCAGTTTCAATATTGACGGAAATATTATTTCAAACGTTTCCTTTATAGGGGGATGCAACGGTAATCTCAAAGCTGTTTCCAAACTGGTTGACGGCATGACGGTGGAAGAGATCGAAAGCAAGCTCAAAGGTAATCTTTGCGGCAGAAAACCTACATCCTGCGCCGATCAGCTGGCAATAGCCGTCCGCAAGGCATATGAAGAAAACATCTGACTTTTTTATTGGGATCCTCTCCCTACACCAATGCCAAAGGGGAATACATCCCATACGCACTAACGTAATTTAAAAACAGGAATTTGCATTCTGATACCCGATTT
>OIYT01002083.1_pt1 | contig 12812 bp, 14 predicted proteins | sample 1588201 | NCBI WGS metagenome assembly OIYT01 (sample SAMN03283260) | human gut metagenome | biome: human-associated habitat; material: feces | host: Homo sapiens | place: USA | collected 2013
CGGACGGCGGGAAAGACGCTCAGAGGGATCGTCACGAATCCCATCATTCTGGGTATCGCGGCAGGTCTGCTGTGGTCGCTGCTGAAAATTCCCCAGCCGGTCATCATGCGGCGGGCGGTGTCCAGCCTGGCGGCCACGGCCACGCCGCTGGGGCTGCTGGCCCTGGGCGCCTGCATCGACGTGAAGAGGATCGCCGCCTGCTGGAAGCCCACGGTGGTGTGCAGCGTGTGCAAGCTGGTGGTCTTTGCGGTGCTGTTTCTGCCCGTGGCGGTCTGGATCGGCTGTCGGGGAGAGGTGCTGGTGGCGGTGCTGCTCATGCTGGGCTCTCCCACCACGGTCAGCTGCTTCAGCATGGCCCGCAGTATGGGACACGAGGGGACCCTCAGCTCCGGCGCGGTGATGCTGACCACCGTGTGTAGCGCGTTTACGTTTACGGGTTGGCTGTACTTATTGAAGACGATGGCGTTGATCTGAGACGCTGAGACGGCGGGCCGGCGATATGCCAGCCCGCCGTTTTTATGCTTGACAAATATAGATATTCTATATATATACATATATAGAATATCTATATAAAGGAGGAATAACCATGGAGATGGACAAGGGGCTGGTCAGCGGCAGCATGGCCCTGCTTGTAATGAAACTGTTGGAGGACGGGGACAAGTACGGCTACCAGATGATCGAGGAGCTGAAGTGGCGGAGCGACGACACCTTCCACCTGAAGGCGGGGACGCTGTACCCGCTGCTCCACGGGCTGGAGGAGAAGGGCCTGGTCACCGCCTACGAGGGGGAGGCCGCCGCCGGGAAGCCCCGGCGGTACTACCACCTGACGGAGCGGGGGGGCGCGGCCCTCCGGGAGAAGGAAAAAGCCTGGAACGTATACGCCCGCGCCGTGGGCCGGGTCTTGAAAGGGGGCGCCTGCTGTGCCGGAGCGTAAGACGATCCAGGGTTATCTGGCTACGGTTGAAGAGCAGATCCGCTGGAAGCGGGCGCGCCCCGTGGTGGCTCGGGAGCTGGAGCGGCATCTGGAGGACCAGCGGGACGCCTTCGCGGCAGAGGGGAAGCCCCCCGAGGAGGCGGAGCGCCTGGCCGTGGAGGAGATGGGCGACCCGGTGGCGGTGGGCACGGAGCTGGACCGCATCCACCGGCCCAGGCCCAGCTGGGACATATTCCTTCCCGTCCTCCTTTCGCTGGCTGTCTGGCTGGGATTCCGCGTGTTTCAGCATTCGGACTTCAGCTCCTTTACCGGCTATTACCTTCCCCTCTGGGGCCGCATTTTGTTCCTGGCGGTGGGGGCCATGACGCTCCTGTACTTCCTGGACTACACCATTTTGGACAGGGCGCCGATGCTGGTGGTGGGACTGGTGACGGCGGCGGGCTTTGTCCGTTTTTTCACGAACCTCGCGGTTGACGGCCTGCGGTGCTGGACGGGAGACTATCTGCCCCTGCTGCTGCCGCTGGCCATGGCCCTCTCGATCTACGCCCTACGGAATAGAGGGACGCGGGGCCTTGCGGCTTGCTGCGGCCTGGGGCTGCTACAGGCGGTGCCGTGGATGGTCCAGGGCTGGGTGCAATGGCTCTGGCCCAGCCTGCTGTGCGGCACGGCGCTGCTGGCGCTGGCCGTGAAGAGCGGATGGTTCGGCGGGAAAAAGCGGAACTGGCTGCTGGTGCTGGCCTACGCCCTGGTCATGCTGGGAGCCATTCTGACGGCAAGGGTCATTCTGATGGGTGGTACGCCCCATTCCCTGCTCGACGCCATTTCGCGGGCGCAGGGCGGAGAGGATGACTATGTCATGTGGAGGAAACAATATATCCAAGATATCGTCTTCAACTCCCGGCTGGTGGGGATGGCGGATATCCCGGATACCTGGAAGAATTTGGCGGACTGGCAGGAATATATGCGCGATCTGCTTACATATGCAGAATACGATGATATGCTGCTGGCGATCCTGGGAAACTTCGGCTGGCTGGCATTTGGAGCGGTGCAGGCTCCCGTGGTGGTGATGCTGGCCGCCGGTTGGCGGAAGTGCCGCCACCAGACGGCGGTGCTGGGACGGCTGCTGGCCTCCGCTATCCTGCTGACGTTGACCTGGCAGGCCGCCGCGTATGTGGTCCAGACGCTGCTGGGACTCCTGGGCAGCTATGCGCTGCTGACGCCTTTCCCATACCCGCTGGTCTCCGATGGCGGCACGGCGCTGGTGATAGACTGCGCTCTGCTGGGATTGCTGCTGTCCGTGTTCCGCAACGGATCCGTCGTCCGGGAGGACAGCCGGGGGCGCGCCTGCATCCCCCGCAGAGACCGCTTTGCCATACATTGGCAAAATAGCCAAAATGATGAAAAGATTTTGACGGTTTCGCTGATTTTGAAAAGGCGGTGAAACAAATCCCCGGTTCAGATCGTCTTTTATATAAGGAATGTTATCAAAAAGGACGGGCGGGTGCGGATGGAGAGAAAACGGTGGTGGGGCGTGCTGGCGCTGGCGCTGGCCACGGCGGCGACCCTGGGCATGACCTCCCGGAGCGCGGGGATGACCCACGCGGCCCCCGCGCCGGATACGCCGGAGGAGACCGTGGCCCCGGAGGAGGCCCGGCAGGTCCTGCGGGACTACTTCGCCGCCCGCTACAGCGAGGCGGGCTGCTCCGCCGTCTACGCGGACCTGACCCACGACGGCGCGGAGGAGCTGCTGGTCCTGGAGCTTGGGGACGACCGGGTGGGAGAGCCCATGCAGCTCCACGGCAGCCCCCTGGACCCGGACCGCTTTACGGAGGGGCGGGTCACTGTTCTGCGGGCTATGGCGGACGGGACCGTGACGGCACTCTACGAATACGCCTGTAGCTCCAGCCACGCCGGATGGGGGGAGCTGTACCTGCAAAAGCGGGACGGGTTGTCCTGGCTGCTGCTGTACACGCCCTACACCAGTGCGGGCCGCTCCGATTTTGAGATCGCCCTGTTCTCTCTGGGGGACGACGGCGAGCTCCGGGACGCGGTCCGGGAGGCGGTGACTTTCCCGGTGGAGGAGGGGCCTGCCCGGGAGGGCGACGCGGACGGGGCGGAGATCGAGGCGTTTTTGCAGAACGCCCGGGATTTGCTGCGGGACGCCAAGCCCCTGATCGTCTATGACGCGGTGTACGACTCCGCCACCGGCGCCGACGGCCCCAGGCAGTTCGCCTATCTGGACGAGCTGTTTACCACCTATTGAGAAATTTGGGCGACATAACATTTTTCTGGAAATCCGAGGATGGATATTGACCGGGAGGAAATCCTCGTCTATAATAAATCCAGGCGCTGTCAAACAGGTGACATAACACCGCAGCCCAAATTGGGCCGCGGTGTTTTTTTGGACGAACATTCGACGAATAGCGACAGAAAGGGACTGCCATGAGACAAATTCGACTGCCGAAGCGGCTGGCCGCCGCCGCGCTGGCCGCCGCGCTGGCGCTGACGCCAGCGGCCGCGTTCACCGATACGGAAGGGCATTGGGCGCAGGAGAGCATCGCCAAGTGGAGCGAGGCGTACAACATCATCCAGGGGTACGAGGACGGGACCTTCCGCCCGGACAACTCCATCACCCGGGGCGCGTTCGCCGGCATCATGGACCGCTTTTTGCAGTTTCAGTCCATCGCTCCGGCGGGCACCTTTTCCGATCTTGCCGGAAACTATTGGGAGGACGCCATTCTGAAGCTCAACGCCGCGGGCGTGTACCTGGGCAACAACGGCAAGGCACTGGCCTCCGACACCATCACCCGCCAGCAGGCGGTCACCATGATCGCCCGGGCCTTCCACATCGACGCCACCGTTACCGACCTGTCCTACGGCGACGCCGCCCAGTTCGCGGACTACGCCGTCGGCCCGGTGGCGGAGATGACGCTCCGGGGTTATATCACCGACTCCTGGGATGGGAATTTCCGGCCCCAGGACCCCATCACCCGGGCGGAGATCGTCAACATCCTGGGGAACATGATCCAGGTCCTGGTCCAGACCACCGAGACCTATTACGGCGACGTGCAGGGCAGTCTGATGATCAACAGCGCCAACGGCGCCGACATCGTCGACACGACCGTCTACGGCGATTTGATCCTGGCCCCCGGCGTGACGGGGCCGGTGACGCTGACCAACGTGCATGTGATGGGAAGCGTCCGCAATTTCAGCGCCGTGACGCCCACGGTGCTGGACGGCGCCCTGCCCGGTGAGCCGGGGCAGCCGGTGGACCCGGAGGTCCCGGTGACGCCTGGCATCCAGCCCGGCGAGGTCTACACGCCCGGCGTCACCACCGGGGAGACCATCGCGTACAGCGGCAAGCAGATCCCCGTCTATGAGGGCAGGGAGCGCATCCGGCTGTACGAGGGCGACTTCTACTGGAACGGGGACCGGCTGGAGTACTGCGGCAGCGATTTCCGCACCCGCTTCGGCATCGACGTGTCCGCCTATCAGAACCGGGCCAGCGAAAACCAGACCATCGACTGGGAGGCCGTGGCGGCGGACGGCGTGGAGTTCGTCATGGTCCGTATCGGCCTGCGGGGCACCTCCACCGGCGCCATCAACGCGGATCAGTTCTACATCCAGAACATCGAGGGCGCCATGGCCGCGGGCATCGAGACCGGCGTATACTTCTTTGCCCAGGCCATCACCGTGGAGGAGGCCATCGAGGAGGCGGAGTTCGTCATCAGCCTGCTGGACGGCCTGGAGATCAACGGCCCCGTGGCCTATGACTGGGAGATGCACGATTCCTCCTACCGGGTCTACGGCACCGCGCCAGAGATGGCCACCGCCTGCGCCATCGCTTTCTGCAAACGCATCGAGGAAGCGGGCTACAAGCCCATGATCTACGCGGGGCAGTACGTCAGCTACATCAAGTATGACCAGGGCGCCATCGCGCCGTACCTCTGCTGGTACCCGGAGTACAAGAGCGAGTCCTCGGAGAAGCTCTACCCCACGTTTTTCTATCAGATGGACTACTGGCAGTTCAGCAGCAGTTGTACCGTCGACGGCATCGGCGGGCGGGTGGACGCCAATATCCAGTTTATTTCCAGATAATGGAGCAGCGCCGGTCAGGAGACCGGCGCTGATTTTTTGGGAGCATATTGGGAGGCCGCCACCCCGGCGGTGATCAGCGCCGCGCCCAGCAGGGCCAGCGGAGAGATCGGCTCGTTCAGGAAGAGACGGGCCGTCACGATGGTGACGAAGGGGTTCAGGTAAATAAAGTTGTTGGTGGCCACCACGCCCAGCAGGCGGAAGGCCCTGTTCCACAGCACGTAGCACAGTCCGCTGCCGATCAGCCCCAGGAACAGAAAGTTACCGAGGATCACGGTCTCCGTCAGCGGCGCGGTGGGGAAGGGGGCGCCCTCCAGCAGCACCAGCGGGACGGCGGTGACGGCGCCCCAGAACAGCGTCCGCCGGGTGACGAGGATGGGGTCCAGTCCCTGGCTCGTCCGCCGCAGCAGCACGGAGTAGACCGCCCAGCAGGCGGCGGCGCCCAGCGCCAGCAGGTCGCCCCGGGGATTCAGCTTCAGCACGAAGGTGCCGTTGCACACCACCAGCACCACCCCGGTGAAGGCCACCAGAAAGCCCCACAGGGTCTGGCGGCGGAAGCGCTCCTCCCCAGCGAAGTGGGCCAGGACGGCGGTGAAGATGGGGGCCGCCGCCACGATGATGCTGACATTGGAGGCCAGGGTGTAGGTCAGGGCGGTGTTCTCCGTGTAGAAGTAGATGGAGCAGCCGGACAGCCCCAGCAGCAAAAAGCGCAGCTCCTGCCCGCCCGTCAGGGTCAGCCGCCGGGGCCGCAGCAGCCACAGCGCGCAGTAGGCCAGCAGAAAGCGGGTCAGCATGATCTGGGAGGGCGTATAGACGGCCAATAGTTTTTTACTGGAGATGAAGGTGGAGCCCCACACCGTGATGGTGAACAGGGCGAACAGGCAGCCGGTGAGCTTTTCGCGGTTTTTCATGGCCTCACTCCTCGATTTGGAAAGTTTCGACAGGACCCATCATAACACGGCGGCGGGAGAAGGGCAAGGCTGAAAACGATTTACAACTTTGGCCTGTGGGTATAAAATGAGTTATCATAGACGCGGAAAGGATGAACCCTATGGATGGGAAGAAACTGGCGGTGGTGACAGGCGGGAGCTCCGGCATGGGCCTTGCCATCGCCCGGAAGCTCCGGGAGCGGGGGATGGACGTGGCGGTATTTGACGTGCAGCCGCCGCCGGAGCCGTTTCCTTATTATAAAGTGGATATCCGCTGTGACGCGGAGATCCGGGCGGCCGCCGGGGAGCTTCCCAGGGTGGATGTGCTGGTGAACAACGCCGGGGTGTACTTCGAGCGGTACCTGGAGGACACCACTGACGAGGAGATGGACCGGATGGTGGACATCAACGTCAAGGGCACCTGCCGGGTGACCCGGGATTTGCTGCCAAAGCTGCTGGAGAGCCGGGGGAGCATTGTGACGGTGGCCTCCTGCCTGGGGCTGGTGCCGGAACTGACCTCGCCGCTGTACTGCACCACCAAGGCGGGGCTGGTGATGCTGACGAAGTGTCTGGCCCAGCAGTACGCGGACCGGGGACTGCGGGTAAACTGCGTCCTGCCCGGCCCCATCGACACGCCGCTGCTGCGGGCCGGCTTTCCGGACGAAGCGGCGGCTGAGCGGTGCGCGGGGCGCATCCCCATGCGGCGCATCGGCAGGCCGGAGGACGTGGCGGAGATGGTGGCCTTCCTGGTGAGCGACGAGGCCGGATACGTCACCGGCGGCGCATTCCCGGTGGACGGCGGCGTGTCGTCCTCCAGCTTATATTCTAAATGACGAATCTGGGAACTCCTTGAAGATGCTTTCCGTCTAAACCGGCAAAAGCAGGGGAGGAAGTGTTTCTATGAGAGGATTCCCGCAAAGGACTTGGAAAGCCCCGCTCTGTCTGCTGCTGGCTGCGGCAGGGATGTATCTGACGGCGGAGGAATGGTTTCAAACTGAGAAAAATTCTGACGCGGGCGTTATCATGACTGTGGTGGAAGAGACGGCCGGTCCCGGAGGCGTCACCGTTGAAGTCGTGAACGGGACGCCCTGGAACGCCATCGGCGGCAATGCCAGGAGCTTCAGCCTGGAAAGAGAGACGGATGGGGCATGGCGGTCTGTGGAGCCGCTGTCCGACACCTTTCTGAATACCACGGAGGGCGTGTGCTATCAGCCGGGGACGACAAGCGTGACCTTTCAGTGGAATGGGCGGTACGGTCCGCTGACGAAGGGGCATTACCGGGTAGTGAAGTGGTTTTCGGTGTGGGAGCCGGGGAAGCCCGCGGATGTCCGGGCCGTCGCTGAATTCACCATTATATGAAAAAGATGCGGCGGGCCAACGGCCCGCCGCGCGGTTTCAAAGAGAGGGAAGCTTACTTGCGGTTTTCCTTCTGGTTGCGCTGCTCGTTCTGCTGCTTGTTCTCACGCTGGTTCTGGTTCTGATTCTGGTTGCGCTCGTTCTGATTGTTCTCACGGTTCTGCATAAAAGGTACCTCCTTTCGCTTCACTGGGTACAGGCGTATTCTTGCCGGTCCGGCCGGAAAATATTCCTGAAAAACAAGAAAAAATGGTGTTGACAAACAGGAAAACGGCTGGTATACTAATCAGGCAAAACAAAGAAGGCTGATTGCATCCGCCTCACCTCCAGCCAAAGGGCAAAGAGGTCAACACGTTGTTACCAAACTGCCGTTCGGGCGGTTTGTTGTTGCGCGGATGCCGTATGGGTATCCGCGTTTTGTGATTTTAGGATGGAGGTGCTTTGACCATAGCTAAGTTAGTGCATGAACTGAATGAGGACATCCGCGACAGGGAGATCCGCCTGATCGGTCCCGCGGGTGAACAGCTCGGCATCATGGCCCCCGCGGAGGCTTTGAAGATCGCCGACGAGAAGGGCCTGGACCTGGTCAAGATCTCGCCGCAGGCCGTTCCCCCGGTCTGCAAGCTGATGAACTACGGCAAGTTCCGCTTTGAACAGAGCAAGCGGGAGAAGGAAGCCAGGAAGAACCAGCATGTGGTGGAGATCAAGGAGATCCGCATGTCTCCGGGCATCGACGTTGGAGATTTCAACACGAAGCTGAAAAACGCCCAGAAGTTCATCGCCGACGGCAATCGCGTCAAGGTCTCCGTCCGCTTCCGCGGTCGCGAGATGGCCCACACCGACATCGGCAAGGACCTGCTGGACAAATTTGCCGAGCAGTGCGCCGGAGTCGCCAACCTGGACAAGCCCGCCAAGCTGGAGGGCCGGATGATGTCCATTTTCCTGTCCCCCAGGGGCGGAAAGTAAGTGATCAAGATTTTTCAAATACACGGAAGGAGCTACTACTATGCCTAAGCTGAAAACCCATAGCGGTGCCAAGAAGAGATTCAACCTGACCAAGACCGGCAAGGTCAAGCGCGCCAAGGCTTTCAAGAGCCACATCCTGACCAAGAAGACGACCAAACGTACTCGTCATCTGCGCTCCGGCGGCTATGCGGACGTGACCAACATGGACGCTGTCCGCAAGATGATCCCCTACAAGTAAAATACGAGACGTTTGAAATAGGAGGTTTAAACAATGGCTAGAGTCAAAGGCGCGATGATGACGCGCAAGAGAAGAAATAAGACCCTGAAGATGGCCAAGGGCTACTGGGGTTCCAAGTCCAAGCATTTCCGCGTTGCCAATCAGGCGGTGATGAAGTCCCTGACCTACGCTTACACCGGCCGCCGGCTGAAGAAGCGCGACTTCCGCTCCCTGTGGATCACCCGCATCTCCGCCGCCTGCAAGCTGAACGGCATGAACTATTCCACCTTCATGCACGGCCTGAAGGTCGCCGGCATCGAGATCAACCGCAAGATGCTGGCCGAGCTGGCTGTCAACGACGCCGCCGCCTTCACCCAGCTGACTGAGATCGCCAAGAAAGCCTGATCCGGTCCTCTTTGAATCAAAAACAGCGCTTCGGGATATCCCGAAGCGCTGTTTTTTGTTTTGCGCCGCCGTTTACAGCTTCGCAAAATAAGGCCCGCAATCGCTCTCGTGAGTGTGCACATAGGTCCAGGTGAAGTCCCTGTCCACCAGATACCAGTCCAGATCATCGGGCAGCGAGGCAACATCCGCCATGGGGATGAACCGGATGCGGGGCTGGTCCTGAGGCGGATACTCCTTATAAAACCGGCAGCACTCGGCGTCAGGCAGCCCCGCCAGTGCCTTACGGGCCTCATCGCCCTCCACACAGGGTACCAGCTTATAAGAGAAGATGTGCCAGAGATAGCTGCCGCCCGCCAGCACATACCTGCCCATATCCTCCTCGGACACGTCCGCCGCAAAGGCGTCCAGCCACCGCTCCCGCAGCTCCTTGATGGTAAAGGGGAAGGGCTCGTCCCAGGGGACCATCGTGGCCACCAGCCGGTTGATGGGCTGGCCCAGCTCATAAAACTTGGCTTCGTAGTCCGTCATGACGCCCACGGGTCCGTGCTCGTGGAGGTTCCGGGTGACCTCCGACAGGGTGAAGCCGAAGCGGGGGATCTCCTCCACGGAGAACTCGAACAGGCCCTGGTTGTCGGTCTTAAAGTGGATCTGGCCGCCCTCTTTCAGCACTTGGCGGTAGAGCTTCAGGAAATTGCCATGGGTCAGCCGCCGCTTGGAGTGGCGGTTGCTGGGCCAGGGGTCGGAGAAGTTCAGATAGATGCGGTCCACCTCGCCGGGAGCGAAAAAGCAGGGCAGCTGGTCCGCGTTGGCGTCGATGAAAAAAACGTTGGTCAGCCCCGCGTTCACGCACCGCTCCATCGCCACCACCATGGCGTCCGGCACCATCTCCACGGCGATGAACAGCACATCCGGCTCCGCCGCCGCCGTCCCGGCGGTGAAGCGGCCCTTGCCGCAGCCCAGTTCCAGCCGCAGCTCCCGGGCGCCGGGCATCAGCTCCCGCCAGCGGCCCCGGCGGTCGTAGGGGTCCCGGATCAGACGGTCGCCGCACCGGTCCATCCGGGGGATCAGGTTTTTCTTTTTCCGCATACGCATAACGAGATCCTCCTGGAGTCATAAAATCACGCAGAATCCACAAGTTCTTGTGGCAGCAGGTCGATTTTACCACAGGAAATCGCCCCTGTAAATGGTTTTCCGCCTGAAAAAAGGAGGGCGTTGGAGGTGTGGAGAAGGGTTGATATGTTAACAACTTAACAAAATTGTATAAAATTTAACGAGTATTTTGTGGGAAGTGTAAAAAAGCGGAAAACAGAGCAGGTACGGCGCAATTTAGACTTGATAAATGCGGGAGAGGAACCTATAATAAAGATTGTGAGTAAATTGGCAAACTACGTATTTGCTCTGTTTTCCCCCGCAAGCACTGAGTACAAGAAACGCGAATTCAGAATTGAAATAACAGGAGGAAAAAAACATGAAGGTAGCAATTTTTGGCGCAGGTACCATGGGTAGCGGCATTGCGCAGGTCTTCGCCGCGAAGGGCCACACCGCCCTGATGTATGCAAGCTCCGTCGCCTCTGCCCAGCGGCACAAGGAAAAGCTGGCCAAGTCTCTCCAGAAGCGCGTGGAGAAGGGCAAGATGACCCAGGAGGCCGTGGACGCGCTGCTGGCCAACGTCCTGGTGGAGGAGAAGTCCGCCTGCGCCGACGCCGACCTGATCATCGAGTGTGTCAAGGAGGACATGGCCACCAAGAAGGAGCTGCTGAACGAGCTGGACGCCATGTGCAAGCCCGAGGCCATCTTCGCCTCCAACACCTCCTCTCTGTCCATCACCGAGATGGGCAACGGCCTGAATCACCCCGTTATCGGCATGCACTTCTTCAACCCCGTGCCCAGCATGAAGCTGGTGGAGATCATCCGGGGCGCCAACACCACCCAGGAGACCTTTGATTTCGTCTACAAGCTGTCCCAGGAGATCGGCAAGGACCCCGTCGAGGTGGCCGAGGCTCCCGGCTTTGTGGTGAACAAGATCCTGATCCCCATGATCAACGAGGCCATCGGCCTGGTGGAGACCGGCGTCGCCTCCGTGGAGGACATCGACAAGTCCATGCGCTTGGGCGCCAACCATCCCATGGGCCCCCTGGCTCTGGGCGACTTCATCGGCCTGGACGTGTGCCTGGCCATCATGGACACCCTGTGCACCGAAACCGGCGATCCCAAGTACCGTCCCGCCCTGCTGCTGAAGAAGATGGTCCGCGGCGGTCTGCTGGGCCGCAAGACCGGCAAGGGCTTCTATGATTACTCCAAGTAAAACCTGACAGAAAAGGAGAAATTAGGTATGGATTTTCATCTGACAAACGAGCAGCTGATGCTCCGTAAGATGTACCGCGAATTCGCCGAGAACGAAGTCAAGCCCCTGGCCGAGGAGATCGACGAAGAGGAGCGGTTCCCCATGGAGACCGTCGAGAAGATGGCCAAGCTGGGGATGATGGGCATCTACTTCCCCAAGGAGTACGGCGGCGCCGGCGGCGACGTCCTGTCCTACGCCATGTGCGTGGAGGAGCTGGCCAAGGTCTGCGGCACCACCGCGGTCATCGTGTCCGCCCACACCTCCCTGTGCTGCGCCCCCATCTTTGAAAACGGCACCGAGGAGCAGAAGCGCAAGTATCTGCCCGACCTGCTGAGCGGCCGCAAGATCGGCGCTTTCGGTCTGACCGAGCCCAACGCCGGCACCGACGCCTCCGGTCAGCAGACCACCGCCGTCCTGGAGGGCGATCACTACGTCCTCAACGGCTCCAAGTGCTTCATCACCAACGGCAACGTGGCCGACACCTTCGTGGTCTTCGCCATGACCGACAAGAGCAAGGGCAACCACGGCATCTCCGCTTTCATCGTTGAAAAGAGCTTCCCCGGCTTCTCCACCGGCAAGCACGAGAAGAAGATGGGCATCCGCGGTTCCTCCACCTGCGACCTGATCTTTGAGGACTGCATCGTGCCCAAGGAGAACCTGCTGGGCAAGGAGGGCAAGGGCTTCAAGATCGCCATGCAGACCCTGGACGGCGGCCGTATCGGCATTGCCGCGCAGGCTTTGGGCCTGGGCGAGGGCGCTGTGAACGAGGCCGTGAAGTACACTCAGGAGCGCGTCCAGTTCGGCCGCCGCCTGAGCCAGTTCCAGAACACCCAGTTCCAGCTGGCCGACATGCACACCCGCATGCAGGCCGCCCAGTATCTGGTCTATGCCGCCGCCTGCAAGAAGCAGCTGCATGAGGACTATTCCATGGACGCCTCCATGGCGAAGCTGTTCGCCGCCGAGGCTGCTTCCGACGTCACCCGCCGCGCCGTCCAGTTGTTCGGCGGCTATGGCTACACCCGTGAGTATCCCGTGGAGCGCATGATGCGCGACGCCAAGATCACCGAGATCTATGAGGGTACATCCGAGGTCCAGCGCATGGTCATTTCCAGCCGACTGGGCGTGAAGTAAGATAGGAGGTAACGATTAACATGAAAATCATTGTCAGTATCAAGCAGGTTCCCGATACCTCCGGTAAGGTCGCCGTCAATCCCGATGGTACCCTGAATCGCGCTTCCATGCAGACCATCACCAACCCCGACGACATGAACGCCCTGGAGGCCGCCCTGAAGATCAAGGACGCCACCGGCTGCAAGGTCATCGTGGTCACCATGGGTCCCGCTCCCGCCGCCGGTATGCTGCGTGAGGCCCTGGCCATGGGCGCCGACGAGGCCGTCCTGGTCTCCGCCCGTGAGTTCGGCGGCTCCGATACTTACGCCACCTCTCAGATCATTGCCGCCGCCATCAACAAGATCGGCGTGGAGGACGACGACATCGTCATGTGCGGCCGCCAGGCCATCGACGGCGATACCGCCCAGGTGGGCCCCCAGATCGCTGAGAAGCTGC
>OIYT01002085.1_pt1 | contig 12805 bp, 13 predicted proteins | sample 1588201 | NCBI WGS metagenome assembly OIYT01 (sample SAMN03283260) | human gut metagenome | biome: human-associated habitat; material: feces | host: Homo sapiens | place: USA | collected 2013
CCCTCAAACGTGCCTGTCTACCTATTCCAGCACACTCGCATATCCAATTTGCTTGATTATTATAATGAATCCTCTTCCGTTTGTCAAGACCTATTTTTGCTTTTTTCGGGCTTGAGCATTTTCCGCTGTTCTGATACAATATAGAAATAAGGAAGTGATTCTATGCCTCGATTTTTTGTTCCCGAATTAAAGCCGGAGACCGGCTTCCTGGTGCTCACCGGCGAAAACGCCGCGCACGCTAAGGTCCTGCGTCTGAAAAACGGCGACGCCGTGACCGTCTGCGACGGTTCGGGCACGGACTTTGCCTGCACCGTCAGCGACGTGGCAAACGGCCAGATCAGCCTCGTCGTACACAGTGCAGACGCTTCGCACAGCGAGCCTGCCGTAAGGTGCAGCGTCTACATGGCCTTCGCCAAGGCCGATAAGTTTGAGCACGTCATCCAGAAAGCGACCGAGCTTGGTGCAAGTGAGCTGGTGTGTTTTCCCTCGGCACGCTGCGTTTCAAGGCCGGACGAGAAGTCCCTCGCCAAAAAGCTCGACCGTTGGCAAAAAATCGCCGCGTCTGCCGCCGAGCAGTCCGGCCGCGGGCGGATTCCCGAGGTTCTGGCGCTTGCATCCTATAAAGCCGCACTCTCTCGCGCGGCGCAGGCCGAGCTTGCCGTCTGCTTTTACGAAAACGAGGAGCAGCTTACCTTCCGCGCCGCGATTGAGGCCGCGCCCTTCCGCACGGCATCGATTCTGACCGGTCCGGAGGGCGGCTTTGAGCCGGAGGAAATCGCACAGGCCGCTCTGGCGGGTCTGAGGATCTGCACGCTCGGTTCGCGCATCCTGCGCTGCGAGACGGCACCGCTCTGTGCGCTTTCGGCATTGATGTACGCCACCGGCGAATTTTAACCGCTTGACAAGCTGCATATTTCCCACGCTGCACGACATACAATGATACCACTTCTTCCTCTGGGAGGCCGGTATCATGGAACGCAAAGGCTCGATTCTTGGTGGGGCACTGCTGCTTACGGGTGCAAATCTTCTGCTGCGGCTGATCTCCATCGGCTTTCAGGTGTTTCTCTCGGCGCGGCTGGGTGCGTCCGGTCTCGGGCTGTTGCAGCTTATCTCCACAGTCGGACTGTTCGCCATGCTGGTAGGTACATCGGGCGTGCGCGTCTCGGCAATGTATCTATCCGCCGAGGAATTCGGCCATCGCCGCCTCTGCGGCGTTAAGGAGGCCATGTGCGTCTGCCTGCGCTGGGGGCTCATCATCAGCGGCTTTGCAGGCGCAGTGCTGTTCGCTCTCTCAGGCATTCTTTCGACGCAGTGGATCCGTAACCCGTGTGCCGCGCTAAGCTTGCGTGTCATGGGCGCACTTCTCCCCTTTTCCTGCCTGTGCGGGATCATGACGGGCTACTTCACCGCCTGCTCGCGCATCCGCCAGCTCGTGGTGATCGAAATTGCCGAACGGCTCGTGTCGCTTCTCTTGACCCTCGCGCTCCTGTTTTTCTGGGCAAAGGACGATCTCGAATACGCCTGCTGCGCCATCACCTTCGGCAGCAGCGCAGGCTGCATTTTCGATTTCTTTCTATTGTATATTCTCTACCGCAGGGACGTGCGGGAGGTTCCCGCACCGGGGCGCACGCTGCATATGCAAAAGCGCCTTGCGCGTCTTTGCGCCCCGCTCGCGCTCAACGACTATCTCCGCGCCGGACTGAACACCGCCGAGCAGCTACTTATTCCCTACGGTCTCGCACGCTACGGCGGCTCGACGGACGCGGCCATGGCCGCCTACGGCACGATCCACGGCATGGTTTTCCCGATTCTGATGTTCCCTTCCGCGCTGCTGTACTCCGTTTCCGACCTGCTTGTCCCTGAGCTTTCCCGCAGCCGCGCCATGCGCCGTAATCTGCGCATCGTCGATCTGACGGACAAATGCGTGCGCATGGGCATTTTGTTCGCCGCAGCGGTAAGCGGCTTCTTTCTGGTCAACGCCAACGCGCTCGGACAGCTCGTCTACAAAAGCGCGGATGCCGGACGCTTTCTGCGCGTATTCGCCCCCATGGTGCTGATGCTCTATCTTGACGCTATCGTGGACGGAATGCTCAAGGGGCTTGCCGAGCAGGTCAGCTGCGTGCGCTACAACACCTTCACGTCTGTGCTCGACGTGGTCCTTCTCTGGCTCTTTCTGCCGGCATTCGGAATCAATGCTTATATTGCGATTTTTGCCGTGACGCATGCAGTGAATCTCTTTCTCAGCGTGCGCCGCTTGCTGCTTGTCGCCGCACACCGCATGCGTCCCGCTGATTTTCTGCGGCCGCTGAGCGCATATGCGCTGGCGCTACTGCCGTTTTTCCTGCTGCCGGAGGGTGCAGAGCCGCTGACCTCCGTGCTTCTACGCGGTGTGGGTTTTCTCACGTTGCTCGGTTCGGGCTATGTGCTCACGGGCGCGCTTGCGCCGCGCGATTATCGCTGGCTGCGCCGCGTCGCCCGCCGCAGCATGAGCAAAGGATAGATGTAGAAAAGGAGGGCATGTTATGCCCGCAAAGCACGAAGCCGCACCGCAGGTGCATCCCATTCCGCCGCTGTTCGACGAAGGCTCCCGCGTTTTGATTCTCGGGTCTTTCCCGTCGATCAAGTCCCGAGAGGCGAAATTTTTCTACGGCCACCCGCAAAACCGCTTCTGGCGCGTGATGGCCGCGCTGACCGATTCGCCCATGCCGACTACGATCGAGGAAAAAACTCAACTGATCTTATCGCATCACTTCGCCCTCTGGGACAGCATCGCAAGCTGCACCATCGCAGGCTCCTCCGACAGCAGCATCCGCGATGTCGTGCCAAACGACCTTTCACGCATTCTCGGCCATGCGCCCATTGAAAAAATCTTCTGCAACGGCGCGGCCTCTCTCGCCTGCTACCGCCGTTACATCGAGCCGATGACGCACCGCGAGGCGCAGGCGCTGCCCTCGACCAGTCCGGCCAACGCCGCATGGTCATTCGACCGCCTGATCGAAGCTTGGCGCGTGATCTTGATATAAAAAATGCAGCGTCTGTGCAGACGCTGCATTTTTTGGCTTGCGAATCAGACCTTTTTGACCGTCCGAATTTACTCAAAACACCCAAATGGCGGGCTGCGGCGCGAAGGTCATGCCAAGCTTTTTCTGCAAGGCCAGGGAGGCATCGTTGCCCTCGACAACGTGGCAGAAGGGCGTCCAGCCGCGCTCGAGATGCAGCGCGATCAAATAGCCCTCGAGCGCATAGCCGTAGCCGCGCCGCCGGTATTCCGGCAAAACCTCCAGAAAACCCATGCTGCCCTCGGTGTGCATGCCGATGAAGCCCGCAAGTCGGTCTTTGTCAAAAATCCCCCACATCCGTCCGGACGCGATGCGCTCGCGCAGATATTCCGTGTTGTCGCTCTCCGGATGATAATGTGCTGCGGTAAGAGGCAGATGCTCCTCGCATAGCGGGCGAATGTTGCACTCCGGCAGCCTTGGCGGCTTCTTTTCCAGATAAACCGCCTGCGTGCAGGGCATTTTCTCATGCAGCCCGAAGGCGCGGCTGAGCGCGTCGGCAGCGCTGCGGCTCTGCACACAGTACTGGTCGGTATGCTCCAACCCCAGCGCATGCACAATGCGGCACAGAGCGTCGCCGTCCGTGATCTCGGACAGCACCGTGCCGTCAGGCAGCGTCGCCAGCCGTCCCTCTGCTCCGTCGTAGCGCAGGACGGCATTCTCGTGGCGCAGCGCTTCGGTCAGCGCCACAGTTTTCAGCAGCAGTTTCTCATTCATCTTCGTTTTTCAGACTCTCCCAATCAATTTTCTTATCTTTGCAGTACATCAGACGGTCACGTCCGCCGATCTCACGCAGAACCCTGCACGGACATCCGACCGCCACGACGTTGGCCGGCAGATCTTTGGAAACGACGCTTCCCGCTCCCACAACCGTATTATCCCCGATTTTCACGCCGGGCAAAACGATCACGCCTGCACCAAGCCAGCAGTTCTTCCCAATGGAAATCGGCAGATTGTACTGATACGCCCGTGTGCGCAGCTCCGGCAATATTGGATGCCCCGCTGTCGCAAGGGTCACGTTCGGGCCAATCATTGTGCCGTCGCCGACATAGGTGTGCGTATCGTCAACACAGGTCAAATTAAAATTCGCATAGACGTTTTTCCAGAAATGGACGTGTGCGCCGCGAAATTAGCGTGAAACGGCGGCTCGATGTAACAATTCTCTCCAATCTCGGCAAACATTCTGCCTTTCCGCACCGATGCAGCGCCCGACGAGCGTTACGGCAAGCGTCGCAGCAGAGGTTGCCGCCACATAGAGCACGCTTAAAAGAGAATTGGAGATCGCATTGACCGCGACCGCGCTCGTGCCAAGCTGCACCATGTACATCCCCGCAACGATGCTGCCGCAGGTGCTGAAGATCTGCTCCAGACCCAATGGCACGCTCGCGCGCAGCGTCGAACCGACAAGCTGCCGGTCAAAGGAGAAAAGCTGCTTTGGCGGCATGGAGATCGGCGGATGTATGAAACGCAGCAGCGCAGGCGCGTGCCGTGCGCTGCCGGTCGCCCGTGCCGCAGCACTGTGCGACAATGACCGTGCCGCCCGCACCGATGCCGTTGAACATGCACACCACAAGGTTCGTGACCGGTCCAACCAGCGCCACGGCCGCCATAGAGCTTTGCCCGTTGCTGCTGATAAGCGCGGCAATGCGCATGCCGATCAGCATGACCGATAAGCTGTCCAGCATAAAAGGCACGGTCATTTGCAGGATACCGCGCCATGTAAACACGGTTCCCGAAAGCCGCCGTGTCAAAAAAGAGTCAATTTTCGAAGGAAAACTGATGTTTCATAAGAACCCATCTTCATTTCAGATGCAGAGGATACCACAATCGACAGCGCTTGTCAATAAGGGAATCGGTTATTATAAAAGAATCGGTCGAAATGTATAAAACTCTTGCAGCGGGCTCGATTTGGAAATGTGGAGCAGCTGCGCGAGCACGCTCTGACTTTTGAAAGGAGCCGGAGCAAGCGATACAAAGCTTTCTCCGGCATGGCAAAGAACCGTAATTTTGATAGAAACCGAGTAAGGAGGTACAACTACTGTTTGGAGGGGGCAGTATTATCACAGAACAGCCTTCCGGCTTGAAACATTGCGTCGTGCAAGTATTTTATTTTCACGACAGAACTCCCAACATGGTCAACATCGCCTGCCGTGCGGATGGCTTGCTCCGGTTTGTCGAGTGGGAACTCATGGGTGATGATTCGTTCCAAATCCCACTTGCCGCTTGCCATGATCTCCTGCACATCTCACACACCCTCCGACATATAACCACCGGAGCCGATAGCCTCATTTTTCCATCTGTGCCGGAGACGGAGAGGGTGCAATCACCTTTGCCCGGTCACAGAACACCGTCACGCGCGTCTTGCCGCCCCAGGTGCAGGTATAGAGCACAAGGTCGTACCCGCTGCTTTGCACCGCATCTACCTCGTTCGGGTTCAACGTTTCAATCTTCTTAACGGAATAGGTGTTGACAATGCCCTCCATATCCGTAAAAATAACGGTATCGCCCTCAGTCAGCTCCTTCAGCCGCCCGAAATGATTCTCATAGTTGTGCGCGGCGATCACCAGGTCGTCCGTGCGGGAGGATCCGAACTGGCGGCAGGGTGCAACTTTTAGCCTTGTATAGTCCCATTCGGACATGACCGGCAGCTTCAGCCCCAGCGTCGGAATCTCCACATAGCCCACATATTCATAGCCGTCCAGCATGACCACCGGCATTTCAGGGTCAAGAGGCGTTGGGGCAGGGATTTCTGTGGCGTCCGGTCTGTTTGGCGCGGTCGTAGCAGGTGTGTCCGTTGCTTGCGCGGAGATAGCTGCTTCCACGCTCGCCAGCAGGCTCTCGGCTTTCTGACCGGCGTGCGCGTCCTCATAGCGGTTATACAGGAGAAGGAGCAGCGCCGACAGGATCAACACTGCTCCCACTGCTACGATGGCAATGCCCGTTTTTTTAAGCATTATGCTTCTTTTTCTTCACCAGCACCGCCCCGCCGAGAGCAACGAGGGCAAGCCCAGCACCGCCCAGCACCCAGATGGGCCAGTTGAGCTGACCGGTCTGGATCAGGCTGCGGGTGTTGGTGATGGTCACAACGCCTTCGCTGACGTGGTAGGAGGGAACATAGCCCTTGGGAATGTTGGTTTCAATGACCTGCCAGTTGCCGTAGGTGTTCAGGTCTTTCCAGGAATAGCTCCAGTTGTTCCACGCCCCAAGACGTACGGTGTCATAGGCCGCATCGCCGTTATACAACGTCACGGTCACGGAATCCGGGCGGTCTTTCCCGTCGTTGCTGCTCCACACCTTATGCACGGTGATATCCAGCGGAGAGGTCGGAGGTGTGGGCGGCGTATAATTCCGGGTGTTGGTGATGGTGGTCATTGTGCCAACCGTGCTGTAGCTGACGGTGTAGTCGGCAGGAACGTTAGCCTCCTCGACAGTCCATGTATGACCTTCCAGCAGCCGGTCAAAGGTGTATGCCCAGCCGTTTTCAGTGTTCAGCACCTGAGAGCGCTCCACCCTGCCATCCTTGAGCAGGTTGACTGTGATACTTTCATCGGCGTGGTTTGCGTTGCCGTCAGACCAGACCTTGCGGACGGATAGCTGGCTTTCGTTGTACGCTTCCACATGGAAGATCCAGTCTACTTCACCCACGCGGTTGGCGTATTCGTTGCCCAGTTCGATCGGAACATTCAACTCGACTTTGAGCGTGGCTTTCTCACCAGAGCGGTATGTGCCGAGGAACTTATTGGTTTTCAAGCCGTCCAGCTCGTCGGGAGAAGCGTCATAGATCAGCTCTGTACCGTTCCAGACCTTCATAGAGAGCTTGGACAGGAACTCCGTCATGGTGACGACGGTCTCCTTTTCCGCGATCTTGGGGCTGAGAGGATTTGCCGTCTCGTCATGGGCTTCGGCTCTCATGTAAAGATTCACGAAGTCGCAGTCGGCGGCGGAATTGGTGAAGGTGATGGTCTCCGTCACGGTATCGCCGGGCATGACATTCTTGAAGCTGCCGAACAAATCGGTCTCCGTGTACTCGCTGCCGGGCTGGAAGTCAAAGCCCTTTGAAAAGCCGTTAAACGTGATGGAAGGGGAAGCGGCAAACGCCGTAGACGCGAGGCTCATGACCATGAGCAGCATCAGAACCAGCGAGAATGTCGCTTTGCATGACTTTTTCATCTTGCCACCCCCTTACTGCACGGTCAGCTTGCCGTCTGCGTTGACTGTAACGCCCCACGCCTCTTGCACGGCATTATCCGGGGTACTCTGGATGGCCTCCGCGAGAACCTCGACAGAAAGAGTGTATTCCGGATTCTCCGGGTATGTTGCTTCACAGGTCAGCAGGCTGCCCGCCGTTGAAGCGCCGGGAGCAATGGAAGATGGATAGTAGAAATACCCATCCTTCTCTGTCCACGCGCTGTCCGGATTTTCCGTCAAACCGTAGCTGTAGCCTTCCGGATCGGAAGCGGCAATTCTTCCCTGTGCATCCACCCAGTTCACAACATAGGTTGCCCGGATGTAGGCGTCAGTGGTGCCGGTATTCTTGACCTGCACATGCTCTTTCGTGTTGTTATTGAAGTCCTCCGTCACTTCGCAGGAAACCTTGGCATAAGGTGTTATCTTTCGGCGGTAATTTTTGCCGCAGCATGAGCATCGGATTTTCCAGGTAAAACTGCTTTTCGAACCAACCGGCTGTGTTTTTTCTTTTGCTCTGCGTTTCAATTCATCTTGAACCGCCATAAAGATCTGTCTGGTAACCACCGCCGGATGATCATCCTCGACAAAATACTGTGGAAGTTCCCCGGTGTTGTGGCATTTTCTTTTTGTAAGATAGTTTTCACGATATACTTTTTGAAGCAAAAGGTCTCCGCAATATTTCTCGTTTGTCAGGACTTTTCGCACGGTTGTCGGATGCCATTCATTTCCGAAGATGCTGTACATCCCTTCTTCGTTCAGTGTGTTGGCGATTTTCTGAAGCCCGTATCCGGCAAGGTGTAAATCAAATATTCGTTTTGCGATTTCGGCTTCTTCTTCAATGAGCGTTATCTCTCCGTTCACCAGGCGGTATCCGAGCATTGTGCAGGTGGATGCCCGTCCTTCCTCAAAGCCCTTGCGGATTCGCCATTTGCAGTTATCGCTGCACGAAAGGCTTTCTGCCTGGGCGAAAGAAGCGAGGAGCGTCAGCATTACTTCGCCCTCGGCGCTCATATCGGAATCCGTTCTCTTCTATGCTGATTGAATCGAAAAACTTGATTTTCAGAGGTGCCCCTGGTACAGGAAAGTCTTACCTTGCAAAGGAAATCGCCGCAGACATTATCAGCGATGGCTATTTTGACGATTATACACTTCTCTCCGATGAGCAGAAAAGGCAGGTGGAATTTGTGCAGTTCCACCCAAGCTATGACTACTCGGATTTCGTTGAGGGTTTAAGACCGAGGATAAACGATGACGGGACGATGGGATTTGAACTTCAAGACGGTATTTTCAAGAAGTTTGTAGCCCGTGCCAGAAAGAATTACGAAGATTCCCAGAAGTCAAGGGAAACCATCGAAAAAGAGCTGTCTGTTCAAGAGTCCTTGGCGGAGTTCTTTACGAGCATCGAACTTGGCGTGGATACATTCAAAACGATTAACGGCAATGAGTTCACTATCGCAAGTGTGGACGATGTGCACATCTATATCTCCATTCCCGGAAATGCGACAGCAAACAAGCTCACGTTGAACCTGGACGAAATCAAAAGGATGCTTGAATCTGGGCAGAAGTTCGACAAAATAAAAGATGTAACGACATTCTTTGGCAAGACATTCGCAACGCAAGGGCATTCTTATGGCTTTGCGATTTATAAGGCTATCCGTGCAAAAAAAGGTGCTGCTTCAAAAGCAAAAGCAAAACAGGCAGAACTGAAAAAATATATCTTCATTATCGATGAAATCAATCGCGGAGAAATTTCAAAAATATTCGGAGAACTGTTCTTTGCTATCGATCCCGGATATCGCGGTAAAGCCGGAGAAATTTCTACGCAGTAGGCAAACCTTCACACCGACCCTGACGAGAAGTTTTATATGAAACTACTCAAAATCAAGGATAATTCACAACATAAAAAAGATACCTTTTCTGATATATCCACTCTGACAGGAAAAATAGCTGACAAAACGCTGGATCAGCTTGAACGCGAGGGTGCGTTTGTATTCCCGGAATATATTGACGATGCCGAGGATATTACACGGGATCAGATGATTCTTCAGAGTGTAAATGACTCGTATCATTCCTGCAATGTCATGGGGTTTATCGGTTGCGGAAATGAGCGGCTTATTATTGAGTCTCGGTTCAGTGGTGAAGAGGATGATTACTTTTTCCAGTATCTCATTGACAGGGTATTGGACTTTCCGAATCTTGTTGATTTGGAAACCGATGCCAACCAAGACAACAGACTGTTTAATTTCTTGCTGTTCCTGTTTCCGTATTACTTAAAGACGGCAATGCGAAAGGGACTCTTCAAAGAATATATCCGGCATAACTACAATGACGGATATGTTAAGGGAACGATTGATATTGCACGGCACATTGAGAAAAACACTCCTTTTACCGAGAATGTCGCATATAGCCAGCGGGAGTTTTCCTATGACAACAGTTTGATGGAATTGGTACGGCATACCATAGAATTCATCAAGAGGAAACCTTATGGAACCAAGATTCTCGTCAAGGTCAAGGACGAAGTAAAACTGGTATAGACGCAACTTCGGGATATGAGCCATACGACAGGCAGCGGATTATTGAGCAGAATAAAAAGAATGCAGTCCGTCACGCCTATTTCCGTGAATACCTTGCGTTGCAAAGACTGTGTCTTTTGATTCTGCGACATCAGAAGCATCAAATCTGTTCCGGCTCAAAGCAGATATATGGCATCCTCTTTGACGGTGCCTGGTTATGGGAAGAATACGTCAATTCACTGATTGACGAAATATTCTATCATCCCATGAATAAAGGCGGCAAAGGAGCCCAACGTCTGTTTGAAGGAAATATTGGACTTATCTGCCCGGACTTTATCAGCCGGGATAATGAAGCTCGGATCATTGCCGATGCCAAGTATAAGCCAATCGATAACATCGGAAACAGAGATTATTTACAGGTGTTGGCTTATATGTTCCGATTTGACGCAAAGGCGGGGTTCTATCTATACCCTGAAGCAGAGGGGGCGGATGACATGAAATTGCGGTTGAATCAAGGTTCGACTTACGAATCAAATATCATGCTACATGACGATATTAGTATTGCGAAACACGGATTGAAAATCCCTGCGGACACAGCGGATTACGAAGGATTTGCTGCAAGGATGAGAATCAACGAACAGGAGTTTGTTCGGGCTTTTTCCTAACAATCCGAGCGAAGGGATACCTTTTAATTTTTCTCGAACCTTTTAATTATTCTATGAAAAATTAAAAGGTTCGGCAGAGTGGGTTCACTTTCAGCGGCAGCAGAAGTTGCCCGGAAACCTGTAAAACAAAAAAGCGAGGTCGGCAGGTTCGCATTTGAACCCACTAACCTCGCTTTTGGCTTTATATCAAGGGATTATCACAGGGAATAATTAAAAAGTACGGTCGCCCATTGTATCATGGACTACCGCACTTCGTGTCAGCCCACGGCGGAAAAGATGCCGAATGGGAAAACGCAGAAGGATTCGAACCAGCGCGGTAGTTGGCCACATCGTAAACATAGTTCAATTAATCTGCCCTACGATCTTCATCGTCTTTTCGGAGCAACACTCAGTCATGCCGCATCCAAATCAGCGTAGGCGTTCCATTGCAAGTCCAATGAGCCGATCTGCCTGATCTGCCATAAATAGTGGAATATTCAAGACATCGTCGTTCAGCTTCAAATTGTCCAGCGAAAAGCGGACACGGAGCTTGACCTGTTCCGGAAACAGTTCCTTGAACTTTTTCAAGCTGCGGCTTGCGATGTTTGTTTCGGATTTGACCTCAACAGGGATAATATCGTTCTCCCTCTGGAGGAGAAAATCAACCTCGTAGGGCGGATTATTCCTGCTCCAATAACGCGGCATGACCTCGAACTGGGTAATCAGCGTTTGCAGCACAAAATTCTCCGTTAATGCCCCCTTGAACTCGGTAAACAGCCGGTTGCCCTCGCCAAACGCTGTCGGTGCAAGCCGTGCCAGTCGGCGCAGAAGTCCAACATCCACCAGATAAATCTTAAAGGCCGACAGATCATCATAAGCGGACATGGGCAGCCCTGGTGCCGTGCTCCGGTACACCTTATGCACAAGCCGCGCATCCACCAACCATTGCAGCGCATCCTCGTATTCCCGCGCCCGCGCTCCTTCCTTGACGACTTTATATATAAATTTTTTATTCTCACGGGCAAGCTGCGACGGAACGGATTTCCAAATCATTGAGATTTTCGGGAACTCGCTGACGTTCGGATGTTTGGCAAAATCGCGCTCGTATGCGCCGATGATGTTGGACAGTGCCTCCTGCATAGCTTCCACGTCGCGCGCTTCCGTCCACATCAGAACCGCCTCCGGCATACCGCCCGTAACGTAGTACATCTTGAGCTTTTCATAAAGCGGGTTGAAGAAAGCATCCGGAATTGGCTCTAATACATCCACAGTGTTAAGGTACTCTACCAGATTCCCATTGCCATTGGCAAGGAGAAATTCCGTAAATGTCATTGGATCAATCTGCATGAAGTTGACCTTTCCGACCGGGAAAGAAGAAGGCTTTGCCAAGGCAATCCCCAAAAGAGAGCCGGCACAGGCAATGTGATACTGCGGCGCATTCTCGCAAAAATACTTCATAGAGTTGATGACTTTGGGGCAATCCTGAACCTCGTCAAAGATAATAAGCGTCTTTTCCGGCACGATCTTCTGCCCACTGACCAGCATCAAATTTTGCAGAATGCGGTCAACATCTTTGGTTGTTTCAAAGAACTGCTTATACTCCTCATGTTCATCAAAGTTAAAGTAAGCAGTATTTTCATAATAACGTCTGCCGAACTCCTTGAGAACCCAAGTTTTTCCTACCTGCCGCACGCCTTTCAAAATCAGCGGTTTGCGGTAGGGAGAATTCTTCCACTCCAGCAGGCGCTTCAATATCAATCGCTCCATAACGGCTCCTTTATCACATTTTTTTGGATTGCTGTGTTTCACCTCACATTATTATACGCAGCTTGCACCCGAATTACAAGCGAATTCACAAAATTATTTATGTTTTTGTGCTTCAAATCACATTATTATAAATTTATGCTGTTGCTCGTGTCACTCCATGGAGTCCTCACAGCCTCCATCGAGCATCTTGATTGACATCGCACTGTTCAAGGCTATGGCTTCTGGGTGACCATGACCAACTTTGTTTCGGTAGTCCGCGAATACTTTTCCGAAGTTTTTGGGGGTAATTCCTCCGCTAATCCCATTCTGTCCACCACTTCAGTACTCACGCCGGAATACGCCGCGTACTTTGTTTCTGCACACCGAAGGATCATCGCCTGAACAGTATCCATGACGTCTGCAATTTCATTTTCTAATTTCAGCACTTCTGCGGTCGGCTCGTCCGTACTCGCAATCTTCGCATTGTCCCCAAGCAGCAGTACTTCAATCATGCGGTTAAGCAGCGCTGTAATTACTTTGTGGAGCCGAGCTAATGGCATCTGAACGCTGCATTTGCAGTCTTGATTCTTACAGTACCAGAACGCTTTGCACTTTCTGGAATTGTCTATCCGATAGAAAAGCCGGTGACCACACATGC
>OIYT01002091.1_pt1 | contig 12792 bp, 12 predicted proteins | sample 1588201 | NCBI WGS metagenome assembly OIYT01 (sample SAMN03283260) | human gut metagenome | biome: human-associated habitat; material: feces | host: Homo sapiens | place: USA | collected 2013
GCCGGTATTCATCGGGAACAAATTATATCTCATGCCACCCGAAGTGATATTGCAGGTATTTGCGAAGGAAACGACTTAAACAGCCTTCTTCCCTTGGAATATTGTTATCTGGCCGAAAAAAGTCTGCAACCCATTTTCTTTGAGCGTTTCATTGAGAAGAGATTGCAAGTCATCGACTATCAATCACACGAAAAGCAAACCATCAACGACAAGAAAACAATAGGGAACGAAGTTTCCGAAGAAGCCGAAGGCCCTTTCATTGTTTGCCTGGACACTTCCGGTTCCATGGCAGGCGAACGGGAAAGAATCGCGAAATCCACCCTACTTGCCATTGCCGAACTGACGGAAGTGCAACATCGAAAATGTTACGTCATCCTGTTTTCCGATGATATCGAGTGCATTGAAATCACAGACTTAGGCAGCAGTTTCGACCGCCTGGTCGATTTCTTATGCCAATCCTTTCATGGCGGAACTGATATGGAACCTGTCATCACGCATGCTTTGCGAAAGATCAGCGAAGAAGGATATATGGAAGCGGACATTATCACCGTATCGGACTTTGAGATGCGTCCTGTCGATCAACTACTATCCCGAACCATCGAACACGCAAAAGCGAAACAGACAAAGATGTACGCTATTTCTTTAGGTGGCAAGAGTGCCGAGACCAGCTATCTGAAATTCTACCTGTTCCAGGTTGTGTGACGGCAAAGACGGGGCGCTTTCCGCGCCCCGCCTCTGATCCGCTTATCCAAAGCCCGCCCCCAGACCCTCCACGTCGCCCGTCACGCGCAGAAAGCGGGCGGAGCACACCGCGTCGGCGGTGAAGACCAGCAGGAAGAGGTACGTCACCGCCGACGGGACCCGGGCCGCCAGCGCCGCCACGCCGGGCTGGAGCCACCAAACCGCCCCCGCCGTCAGCAGGCCCCAGGCCAGGGTGAAGGGCGGGCACACCCGCCCCTTCCAGTTGCCGGGGACATGGGAGTAGTCCCAGAAGCGCACCCCCAGCAGCGCCTCATACCCCCAGTGGACGGCGTACTCCACCACCGTGGCGGCAAGGCCGCCGAAGACCACCAGCCCAAATCCCCGCCGCAGCGCCTGGGGCAGGGCCAGCACCGCCAGCATCCCCAGGCCGTACACCGGACACAGGGGCAGGAACAAAAAGCACTTCCGGGCCTGGTTCTCCGCCCGGGTGACCGCCGCGAAGGCCTTCTCCAGGCCATAGCCCAAAAAGCTGTAGATCCAGAAATACCAGAGCCACTGTCCCACGGGTCCGCCTCCTTTCCCCTCATTGTTTCCAGGCGGCGGTTTCGTATCCCTCCGTTGCGCTGGCAGTTTTTTCGTGGTATACTGTTTTCATAAAGTTTTGGGAAGGAGCGCCAGCTATGAGAGATCACCGGTCCCTGTTTCGGGAGAGGCTTTCCTGGGTCGCCGGCAGCGGCATCCCGATCATCCTGGCCGTGGCGGTGGTGCTGGGCGGCGCGTATCTGTTCCGCCCCCGGTTCGTGCGGCCGCCGGTGCTGCTGGTGGACGGCGCGGTCTATCTGGCCCCCGCACGCCCCGCCACGGAGCCCCAGGAGGACCTCACCTATCTGGGGGAGGTCTCCGGCATCGTTGACGGGGACCGCGCGCCGGAAAAGAACTTTCAGGCAAATCATGACATTGCCGGGGCCTCCGTCTACCGGCGGGGCGACGGTAATCTGGCCGTGCTGGACGATGGCCTTTGGTACATTTATGATGCGCGGGAGTAAGGAGGGGCTTTCATGCCGGACACCTGGGAGGCTCTGAAAACCGAATGTATGCAGTGCCGGGGCTGTGAACTGGCGGAGACGCGGACCCACGTGGTCTTTGGCGACGGCGCGGAGACGGCGGAGATCCTGTTCATCGGCGAGGGTCCCGGCCAGCACGAGGACGAGCAGGGCGTGCCCTTCGTGGGCAAGGCCGGACAGCTGCTGGACGACATGCTGGAGATGATCGGCCTGGACCGCGCGAAGGTCTATGTCGCCAACATCGTCAAATGCCGCCCGCCCCAGAACCGGGACCCGCTGAGCACGGAGCAGGAGGCCTGCATCGGCTGGCTCCGGCGGCAGACGGCGCTGCTGCGCCCCAAAATCATCGTCTGCCTGGGCCGCATCGCCGCCCAGGCCATCATCCGGGAGGATTTCAAGATCACCAGCGAGCACGGCCAGTGGTTTGCCCGGAACGGCGTCCAGATGACCGCCATCTACCACCCCGCCGCCCTGCTGCGGGACGTAAACAAGCGGCCGGACACCTTCGAGGACCTGAAGGCCATCCAGGCAAAGGTCCGGGAGCTGTGCGGGCACACCGGCGTCTGAGAGCGATGGGGAGGGCGGGCCCTCCCCTTTTCCCGCCCTTTCTGTCAACCCGTTTTAAAAAGTAGGTTGACAGAAGGGGAAAAATGGGGTATGCTGGGTCCACTGACGCTGATTCCCGATCAAAGGAGGACTTTTTATGACTTCTGCCGAGAGACCCGCGCCCCGGTTCCGGACGCTGGACATGGCCTACATCGCACTGTTCGCCGTCCTGATGGCGGTGTGCGCCTGGATCTCCATCCCCGTCACGCCCCTCACGCCGGTGGCGTTCACCCTCCAGACCTTCGCCATCTTCACGGCCCTGCTGACCCTGGGCGGGCGGCGCGGCACCTATGCGGTCGTCGTGTACCTGCTGCTGGGCATGGTGGGCCTGCCGGTCTTCTCCGGCTTCAAGGGCGGCCCCGCCGTCCTGCTGGGGGCCACCGGCGGCTATATCATCGGCTTCATCGGCACCGCCCTGGTCTTCTGGCTGCTGGCGGCCAGGCTGGGGGAGTCCCTGCCGGTGTCCATCCTCGCCTGCGTGCTGGGGCTGGCCGTGTGCTACGCCTTCGGCACCGTCTGGTTTTTGAAGGTCTACACCTCCGGCCCCATGGACCTGGCCACGGCCCTGGGCTGGTGCGTGACCCCCTTCATCGTCCCGGACCTCGTCAAGCTGGCGGCGGCGGCACTGCTGTCCCGGCGGGTGAAAAAGTTCCTGAAATGACCGAACAAAAGAGCGTCCGGCTTTTGCCGGACGCTTTTTTGTTCACTTTTTCTTCTTTCGCAGCCGCGCGTCCACCTGTTTCAGCCCCTTGACGCACAGGTACACGGCGGCGGCCAGGATGCCCAGGCCACCCGCGAACTCCTTCTTGTCGTTCCTCGCCATATCGCGCCTCTTTTCCGCCCGATGGGCATCAAAATGTCAGCCGCATGTCGTACCAGACCACGCCGCCGTGGACGGATTCCGACACGCCCTCGCTTTGGAAGCCGAACTTCTCATAGTAGTGGATGAGCCCTTCCTTGCAGGTCAGGACGCAGCCCTTCCGGCCCTGGGCCCTGGCGTCGGCGATGACCCGCTCCAGCACCTGGGCGGCATAGCCCCGCTTGCGGTACCGGGGCATGGTGTTCACGCCGAAGATCATCTGCCAGGCCCCCCGCTCGGTGTGGAAAGCCGCGTCGGCGTACATCTCGTCCCGGAGGAGGGGCTCGTCCGTCACCAGGCCGTTGACGAAGCTGACCAAGGCGCCGTCCTCGTCCTCCAGCAGCCAGAAGTGGTTGGGGTATACCGCCAGACGGGCGGCGAAGTCCGCCTCCGTGGCGGCTTCGGCGGCGGGAAAGCAGGCGGCCTCCACCGCCGTCAGGGCCGCCAGGTCGTTCATGTTTGCGGTGCGGATGTGCATGGGTCGGTCGCTCCTCATTTCAGGTATTGGTAGATCAGCAGCAGTCTTGCCGTGGAGTTGGTCATGTTCTCAAACCGGTAGGGCCGGTCCGCCGCGAAGCGCAGGGCGTCCCGCTCGATCAGGCGGAAGGTCTGGTCCTCCGCCGTCAGGCTGACGGAGCCGGACAGCACCGTCACATAGCACACGCAGCCGGGGACGGACGGCTCCGGCGCATATTTGGCGCTGATGTACAGGTCCAGAAAATAGCTCTCCAGCCGGGTGGCGTCGTCGTAGAAGAAGTTGGGCCGCAGAACGGCCTTGCCGCTGTCCATCCGCTGGGGCTTGGTGTCCACCTCCCGGTACAGGGTCAGGGTTTCGAAGTCGTCGTTCTCCATCAGCACCTGGGCCGGGACCTTCAGCGCCGCCGCCAGCTTGCCCAGGATCGCCACGGAGGGGTTGGCCTCTCCCCGCTCGATCTGGCCCAGCATGCTGCGGGACACGCCGGCCTGCTCCGCCAGCCGCTCCATGCTCAGCTTCTTGGTCTTGCGGATGCGTTTGATGTTTTCGGCAACGGCGCGGTTCAACTCCATGGGGCACCTCTCTCCGGCAGAACTGCCAATATACTGTGCATTTGCCTTTTTATAGTACCCGCATTGTCGCATTTTGTCAAGAAAAAGAGTTTTCTCTCTCCGGGCGCGCCGCCGCGCCCCTCTGGCTGCATCGCTGTCGCTATAACTCTTACAGGAACACCTGCTGTAACTCTTACAATGACATTTACCGTTGCTATAGCCGGAAAATTTTGCGGAATTGTCCTCTCCAGGGCAATAAACCCCCGTTTGGCGCCCCTTATATGACGGCGCCTGTGAGAACGGCCGGGACCGCCTCCGGTCCCGGCCGTTTTCGATTCGTGGACTCAGCCCACCTTGATGACGCGGACTGTGCCGTCCTCCACGTACAGCGTGGACTGTGCCGCGTAGGCGTGGGCCTCTCCCAGGGTGACCCACATCTTCGTGCCGGCGTTGTAGCAGCGGACGTTCCCGGGCACCGTGTAGGTCCGGCTGCCCACGGTCACGGCGCTCTGGCCGCTCCAGGCGCTGTTGGAGACGTTCTTGATCTCCGTCAGGCGCACCACCTTGCTGAACGCCTCACGATCGGCGTCCACCGTGGCGCCCACAAATTCGCCGGTCTGGATGTTATAGCCCGTCTGGTACTCGGGGCTCTCCTTCCCCTCGGCGTACTGGATCTTCATCATGCGCACGGTGTAGCTCAGGCCGTTGACGCCGCCGCGCACTTCCTCCCGCACCACGGCCCGGCCGTAGTAGACCGTACCGTCGGAGCTGCCGCTGAGAACGATCAGGTCCACCTTGCCGGCCCAGTTGAGTCGGGCGTAGGTGATCTGTCCGGCGGGGATCTCGCCGCTGGTCAGATCCCGCAGGCGCAGGCTCTCGCCGTCCCGGAAGATCATGACGCTGTCGGCCAGCTCCTTGCCGCCCAGCTTCCCGGCGCTGACGTCCAGGCTGCCGGAGGCGCTGCCGCCGCTGAGGCGGGACACCGTCACCGCGCCCTTCTGGTTGGAGGAGACCCGCACCAGCTGGCCCTCGGTCACCGCCGTCTTGCCCGGGTCCACCTCGATCTGGGCGGTGCCGCAGAGCAGCTGTACCTTGCCGTCCCGGACGATGCCCACGGCGTTGCCCCGGACCGCGCTGCCGCTGGCCGCCACCGCGCCGGCGATCTGGCCGCCCTCGGTCAGCAGCAGGGTCATCTGGTCGCCGGGCTTGAACTGGGCCACGCTCTCCATGGCGGTGGGCAGCACCTCGAAGGTCCGGCCCAGAGCCGTGATCTCAGAGGGCTCCGCGGGATTGGGGGAGCAGCTCTCGTAGTAGACCGTCACGCGGGTGTCGCACACCCGGATGGCGTTGGTGGCCGGGTCATAGGTGGCCACGTCGTACTTCCGCAGGTCGCCGATGACCGCCTGGTCCCCGTTCTTATAGAGGGCGTAGTTGGTGGTGCCGCCGGTCAGGGAGTCGAAGCCCGCGGAGGAGCGGTCGTCATAGACCACCACCGCCGCGCTGACGGACCCGCCGCCGCCCATGAACACGTAGGTCACCTCGCCCGCGGCGTCCAGATACAGCGTCATGGCGTCGCCGGTGTGGAGCCAGGCGTAGACATTGCCCCAGGTGCTGGTCTCGCCGTTGTAGTAGGCGGAGGTCTTGCTGGTGACCGTGTACTTCACGCCACTGGTGTCCGTGATCTGGGTGGCCGTGGCGGCGGACATGGTGATGGCGCGGCTGGAGCCCGCGGCATCCGGCACAAAGGTCAGGGCCTTGCCCTGCTTGTTCAGGACCAGGGTGCCCTTGCGGCCGTTGAGGGAGCCGTTGGAGGTCTTGCCGCTGGCGAACTGGTAGGTCTCGCCCTGGTCGGTCTGGATGGCGTTTTTCTGGCCGTCCGTGCCGGTGGCCGTGGCGGACACCAGCACGGTGTCGGCCTTGGCGGCGCCGATGGTGGAGAGGTAGCTGCCGCCCTCCAGCATGTCGGCGCGCAGCAGATTCAAAAACAGCTGGGCCGCCTGGGCACGGGTCAGCGCGGCGCCGCCGTTGGTCCCCACGCCGTCGGTCAGTCCAATGGTGGCGCCCACGGCCATGTAGCTGTCCGGCCACACGCCGCCCACGTTCTCATCCTTATAGCCCAGCAGCCGCAGCAAAATCGTCACGGCCTGGCCCACGGTGACGGTGCGGTCCGGGTGGAACCGGCCGTCGGGGTAGCCGGAGATGATGTTCTTGCCCTTGGCCGCCATGTTGATGTAGGACGACGCCCAGTGGGAGGGCTTCACGTCCGGGAACACGGTGACGGTGCGGTACAGCCCCAGCTCGCTCTCGCCGTTCATGGCGTAGACCGCCATCTTGCAGAACTGGGCCCGGGTCAGCGCCGCGGTGGGGCGGAAGCTGCCGTCGCTGTAGCCGTCCAGCACGCCCATCAGGCGCAGGGACTCCACCGCCACGGCGGTGGACTGGTCCGTCACGTCGGAAAAGCGGGTGACCTCCGCCGCGCCCGCCGGCAGCACCAGCAGCGACGCCGCCGCGCATACCGCCAGGAGCAGACTTAAAATTCGTTTTTTCATGTGTTTTCTCTCCTCCTCACTCCGCCCGTAGGGCCTCCACAGGCTGGAGATTGGCGGCCTTGGCCGCCGGGTAGATGCCGAAGATGATGCCCAGGGCCACCGACAGCGAGAACGCGCACGCGGTGATCCACGCCGCCGGGTAGATGGTCATCTGGAACATGAGCCTGCCGACGATGTAGCTTCCCACCGTGCCCAGGCCGATGCCGATGATGCCGCCGATGCCGCAGAGCATGGCGGCCTCGATCAGGAACTGTGCCACGATGCTGCCCCGCTGGGCGCCGATGGCCCGGCGGATGCCGATCTCCCTCGTCCGCTCGGTGACGGTGACCAGCATGATGTTCATGATGCCGATGCCACCCACCAGCAGGGAGATAGCGGCGATGCCGCCCAGCACCAGGGAGATCATGCCCATCTGCTCATTCATGGCCTGCTGCCACCGGTCCTCCGGATACACATCATAACCGCCGCTGCTGGTATCCACCAGTCCCTTCAAAAAACCGGCGATGCGGGCGCTGGCCTCCTTGACGGCCTCCGGGTCCTTGGCCTTTACGGTAAAGGACGTAGGGGCCTCGTCTCCCAGGAGACGCCGGGCGGTGTAGGGCAGGATGATGATGTTGTCGATGCGGCTGCCGCTGGCGCTCTCGCCGGTGAGGCGGGGGGCGAAGACGCCCACCACGTCAAAGCCCTGGCCGTTGACCTGCACGGTCTTGCCCACCGGGTCGGCGGAGCCGAAGAAGGTCTTGGCCGCCTGGGCGCCCATGACGCAGACCTGATTATAGTTCTCCACATCCAGGATCGCCAGGTCCCGACCGCTGGCAATGGTCAGGTTGTTACAGGCGCTGTACTGGTCGCTGGCATAGTAAATATCCGGCGGCATGTCGCCGACGATATTGCCGTTGTCATCCCAGTAGTAGTCGGTCATATTGGCGGTGCTCTTGGTGCCGTAGGACACCGTTGCACTGCAGTACGCCTCCGGCGTCACGCCCGCCACATACTCCTTGATGCTGCCGCAGAAGTCATACAGGTCCGGGAAGTAGTCCTTGCCGAGGCTGTTGCCGTCCTCGTCGTACATCCACGTGTAGATCGAAACGCTGATCTTGTTGCTGCCCATGGCGGCGTACTGCTCCATGGTCTTGACGGTGTAGCCGTTCATGGCGGAGACGATGGTCATCACCGCCGCGATGCCGATGATGATGCCCAGCATGGTCAGCACGGACCGGCCCTTTTTGCCCAGGATGGAGCGCCACGCCATTTTTACGGCCTGTCGGATGTTCAAAGCCAATCCACCTCCTGCGCGTGGTTCTCCACAATCTTTCCGTCATGCAGCCGCACCAGATGTCGGGCCGTGGCGGCGATGCCGTTGTCGTGGGTGATGAGGATGACAGTGCTACCTTCTTTGTTCAATTGCCGTAAAAATTGCAGAACTTCCCGGCCAGTCTGGGAGTCCAAGGCGCCGGTGGGCTCGTCGGCCATGATGATGGGGGGCTTGGTGGCAATGGCCCTGGCAATGGCGACCCGCTGCTGCTGGCCGCCGGACATCTCCGCGGGCTTGTGCTTCACACGGCCCGCCAGGCCCACACGCTCTAAGGCCTCCATAGCCATGTCCCGCCGATCATCGGCGTTGATTCCCTGGTAGATCAGGGGCAGCTCCACGTTCTCCAGCACCGTCAGGCTCTGGATCAGGTTGTACTGCTGGAAGATAAATCCGATCTGCTTGTTGCGGATACGGGAGAGTTCCTTGTCCGTCAGGTCCCGGACGTGGACGCCGCCCAGGCGGTAGTCCCCCCGGGTGGGGATGTCCAGGCAGCCCAGCACGTTCATCATGGTGGACTTGCCGGAGCCGGACTGGCCCACGATGGCCACAAACTCCCCTTCATGGATCACCAGGGATACCCCGTCCAGGGCCCGGACCTCGCTCTCCAGCCCCTCGCCGTAGATCTTATAGACATCGTTCAGTTCTATTAAACGCGCCATAGCATCAACCCCAGTAATTGTCGGACTGGATCTGGGTGAAGACCTCGGTCCCCTCCTCCACGCCGGACTTGATCTCCACGTTGTAGTTATCCTGGATGCCTATCTCCACGGGGACGGCCCAGAAGCCGTCGGGGATCTCCTCGTCCGCCATGACATTTTCCAGGGCATTGTCCGGTCTTGCGCCCTTGACGTACACCACGGTGGCCATCTCGCCGTCCTCCGTGGACACGGTCCGCACGCACTGGATGGGCAGCACCAGGCAGTTGTCGTTCTCGCTGGCGGTCAGGGTGTAGCTGATGTAGCTGTTGACCTGGATGTTCCCCTCGCTGTTGTCGGCGGAGATGGTGATGGGATAAGTCGCCACGCCGTTGTTGACGGTGGAGGACATGCTGACCGTCTCCACGGTGCCGAAGCCCGGGGTGCCCCACTGGTCCAGGTCCACCGCCATGCCGGGCTTGATGTAGCTGATGTTCCGCTCGTCCACGTTGGCGCTGACGGTGATGACAGACGTGTCGGAGATGGTGACGACGGCGGTGTTGGCCGCGATCTCGTCTCCGGGCTGGATGGTCAATCCGATGACCATGCCGTCGATGGGCGCCGTGGCGCTGCAGTTGGCCAGGTTCTTTTCAGCGGTCTCCAGCTCCTCCCTGGCGGTCTCCAGATTCTGCTGGATGGTGAAGAGCTCGCTCTCGCTCTCCTCGCCGTCGATCCGCACCAGCACCTGGCCGGTGGACACCTGGAGGTAGTCCACCAGGCTGCTGGAGATCACGGTGCCGCTGACGGTGGACAACAGGTCGCCCACCCGGTAATACTCCAGCTCGCCGGGCTCATAGGGGTAGACCGTCTCGCCGTTCACGGTGACGGTGGCGGAGGCCGCCATTTCGGCGGACAGGGCCCCCTCGTTCTGCAAGATGATCTCCGCCGAGAAGAGCTTGGAGCCCTCCGGCGTGATGCGGCTGACCATGTGCACCGCCTCCACGGTGCCGGGGACGGAGGCCATCAGGGCCGGGATGGACACCTGCACCGTCTGTCCGGCGTACAGATCCCCGGCGTAGGCGTAGCTGTAGTACTGCTCCAGGCGCATCCGGGTGTCGTCCGCCAGGACCGCCACCTTCTGTCCCTTGGAGATGGTGTCGCCGGGGTTCAGGGTCACGGTCTCCATCAGCTTGCCGGGATAGCCCGCGGACAGGTTCAATCCCGCGATGTCCTTCTCCGCCGTGGAGAGCTGCTTTTCATAGCCCTCCACATTGCCGCGGGCCTTCTGCACGGCGGTCTCCGCCGCCGGGGAGTCGATGGTGAACAGCGGCGTGCCGGCGGTGACGATGTCGCCCTCGGACACCAGCACGTCCATCACCGTGCCCGCGGTGGTCAGGGTGATGGTCTCGCTGCTCTTGGCCCGGGTCAGGCCGCTGCCCTCCACCGTGGAGGTGATGGCGCCGTACTGCACCACGTCGGTGATGACCTGAGACTCCCCCTCGCCCTTACCGCCCAGCAGCTTCCAGGCCACGGCAGCGATCAGAAGGACCACCAGCAAAACCACCGTCCAGCGCACGATCCTGCGCCGCTTTTTCTTCGGCAGGCCCCTCCACTTCTCCTTGAGGGACGCCCGCTGGGGCGTCTCCGCCTCCTGGGAGGCGGGGGCGACCGCCTGCTGCTCCTCTCTTTCCTTGACTTCTGACATGGCTGTTTCTCCTTCATCGTTCCATTCTTAAACTGTACCGTTCATGCTAGTACAGTCCGTGCCGTAAAACAACAACAAAACGGTTACAGTTTTGCTTAAACCGTCTTTACCATATAGACGTATCAGAACCGGGATTGGTTCCAGAAAATTCAAAAAAAGACCGCTCCCATCCGGGAGCGGTCCTTGAAGCTGCTTACGCCCTGGCGGCGCGTCTGGAGACGGCGCGCTGATAGAGGATGATAGCCAGCACGATGACCAGGCCCGCCACATCCGTCACGGTGCCGGGGAACATCATGCACAGACCGCCTGCCGCCAGCAGGATGCGGAACAGCGGGTTGATCCTGACGTACAGGGTGCCGTTCAGGGCCGCCGCCACGCCGAACAGGCCGAACAGGGAGCTGACGACGATCTGCACCACCTGGAAAGCGTTGGTGTCGATGAACAGCATGGCGGGGTTGAAAGCGAAGATATACGGCACGATGAAGGCGGCGATGGCCAGCTTGGTGGCGTTGATGCCGGTCTTCATGGGGTTGGACTTGGCGATGGCGCTGCCGGCGTAGGCCGCCAGGGCCACGGGGGGCGTGATGTCCGCCACGATGCCGAAGTAGAACACGAAGAAGTGGGCGGGGATGCGGCCGATGCCCAGCTCGATGAGGATGGGCGCGCAGGTGGAGGCCATGATGCAGTAGTTGGCGGTGGTTGGCACGCCCATGCCCAGCACGATGCAGCACAGCATGGTCAAAAACAGGGCGATGAACAGGGCCAGGGCGGGAATGGGAATGAGGTTGCTGATGTTAACCACCGCGCTGACCAGCCGGGAGGCCAGGCCCGTCACGGTGATGCAGCCCGCCACCATGCCGGCCATGGCGCAGGCCACCGCCACGGTGATACAGCCCCGGCCGCCGGCGTCCAGCGCGCTGACGACGGTGGTGGCCGTCTGCTTCGCCGCCCGGGCCGCCGCGCCTGTCTTGGATTCTCTGCGGCTCTCCGCGATGACCCCCGGCAGGCTGACCACGATGGCCACCACGATGGCGATGGACGCGGAGAACTGGAGGGAGCGGGTGTTGGTGGACACCATCCACACCAGCAGCACCAGAGGCGCCAGCAGATAGATGCTGCGGACCAGGACCTTCATCTTCGGCAGCTGGTCCCGGGGGATGCCCTTCAGGCCCAGCTTCTTGGCCTCCAGGTGGACGGCGATGAAGATACCGGTGAAGTACAGCAGGGCGGGCAGAATGGCCCGCAGGGCCACCTCCGCGTAGGTGACGTCCATATACTCCGCCATCAAAAAGGCGGCCGCGCCCATGATGGGCGGCATGATCTGGCCGCCGGTGGAGGCCGCCGCCTCCACCGCGCCAGCGAACTCGCCCCTGTAGCCCGTCTTCTTCATCATGGGGATGGTGACGGAGCCGGTGGTGACGGTGTTGCCAACGGAGGAGCCGGACACCATGCCGCACAGAGCGGAGGAGATGACCGCCACCTTGGCGGGTCCGCCGGAGGAGCTGCCCGCCACGGAGTTGGCCAGGTCGATGAAGAAGCTGGAGATGCCGGTGCGCTCCAAAAACGCGCCGAAGATGATGAACACGGCGATGAACTTGGCGCAGGTCTGCATCGGCGTGGCCAGCAGGCCGGAGGTGCCGAAGAACAGGGTGTAGATGATGCGGTAGAGCACCTGCTGCCAGTTGGCCAGGCCCTGGTTCTGGAAACCGTTGATGAAAGTATAGACCAGCAGCACGCCCACCACGCACAGAATGGGGATGCCCACGCACCGGCGGCACAGCTCCGCCACGCACAGGATGCCCACGATGCCGACGAGGGCGTAAAACGCCGTCATTTTGGAGGCGCTGGTGATGGTCTTCGCCAGCGTTCCGTAGTTGAAGCAATAGTAGAAGAAGGAGCCGGCTCCCAGAGCCATCAGCACCACGTCGTACCAGGGCATGGAGTTGGGCTTGACGTGATCCTTCCTGGCGGGATAGGTCAGGTAGCCCATGATCGTGATGAAGCCCAAAAAGGCCGTCAGCCGGATGGGAATGTCCGCTGTGCTGTACAGCGTGGACCAGATGCAGTACAGGGAGAAGAGGGCCATGACGCAGCCCACGACCAGCTTGGGCTTCCCCTCCCAGATGCGGGTGGCGGACTCCCGGTCGTATTTGCGCATGACCGCGTCCATGTCCGCGGCCGTGCCGATCTCCACGTCCGCCTCCGGCGCGCGCTCAGTCCGCGCCGCGTCTTTCGGATTCCAAGGCATAAAATGACCTCCGTTCAGGTTTGATCGTGGCAAGCGCCTGCCGTCCTGCCGCCTTGAAAAGGCCGCGCTGTCCCGGCCTTTTC
>OIYT01002095.1_pt1 | contig 12786 bp, 17 predicted proteins | sample 1588201 | NCBI WGS metagenome assembly OIYT01 (sample SAMN03283260) | human gut metagenome | biome: human-associated habitat; material: feces | host: Homo sapiens | place: USA | collected 2013
GAACGGCAAGACCATCGACAGCGAACAGCTCAGCCTGTCCAGCAGCGAGATGGACGTGACGCTGGTGGTGCGCAAGATCAAGGAGATTCCCCTGACCGTCACCATCAAGGACGGCGGCGGCGCCACCGAGGCGGACGCCACCTGGGAGATCAGTCCCAAACGCATCGTGGTCTCCGGCTCCAGCGAGGATCTGGCGGCGCTGACCGAGTGGAACATCGGCACGGTGGATCTGTCCCAGGTCATCACCTCCGCAAGCCTGGTCATGGACATCTCCCTGCCCCAGAACCTGACCTGCCAGAGCGGGGAGAAGACGGCAAAAGTGTCCGTGACCCTGCCCAAGCTGACCACCGTCAAGCAGGAGACGGACAACATCAACATGACCCATTATCCCGCCAATAAAACGGTCTCCCTGGTGACCAAAACCTTGGAGATCCGCTGCCGGGGCACGAAAAAGGCGCTGGAGCTGTTGGAAGGGAATGATATAGAAGTGAACGTGGATCTCAGTCAGCTGAAAGCGGACGCCACCGGCACCTGCCGCGAGCTTGTAAAGTTCGGGTATGAGGATTTCAAGATGCGGGTGGGAAACAGCAAAAAATAAAATATCCCGCATTCAAACGCGCCCCTTCCCTGTGGCAGACCACATCGGAAGGGGCGCGTGGTTTATAGTAAAATCCTCGGCCTATGAATATTGCGTTTTTCACCGATTTTCAAGTGACTTCACCGTAGAGAAGTGGCCCCAGCCCCCGGTGGTCATGAAAAAGCACCTATTATAGCAATTTTCAATAATACAGCATCGAGTACTTTAACTTTTGAGAAAAAGTGGTATAACAGAGTCAAAGAAGGTGAGTGTTGCTCTCCGTTTTTTCTTTTATGGTATTGCGCGGTGTTGCCTTAATTATTTTGCGTATATCGTACCAACGATTTTTCCACGAAGGCCGCAGGGCAGCAACTTGCACAGCAGACTGAGGAACTTGTACTGCACCCCTGCCACACAAATCGGCTTACACTTCTTCTCTGCAATTTTTGCGATGTATGCACCGATTACTTCTGGGTTTGCGCCATTCTGCTCGTCTTTCTCCATCTGACTAACGCTGCGTGAGATTCGGCCGCCGTACTCCTTATCTCCAACGATCACCTTCTGACGTGCCTGCGTGAAGCCTGTGTGGATATCACCCAGCTCAACAGCTGACGCCTGAATACCGTAGGGCTTTACCTCGTTGTCCAGTGCGCAGGAGTAAGAAGAGATTGCCGCCTTGCTGGCAGAGTAGAATGCCTGAAACGGAATATGCGCGACCGCTGCCACAGAGCTGATGTTAATAATATGCCCTTTCCCGGCTTCTCGCATAGAAGGCAGGACTGCCTTGTTTACATTGACTGTACCGAAGAAGTTCACATCAAACTGTGCTTTCGCCTGATCAAGCGGTGTGAACTCCACCGCGCCAGAGATTCCAAAGCCCGCGCAGTTGACCACAACATCAATACCGCCAGCTTCTGAGAGAATCTCGCTTACTGCTTTCTGAACCGCATTTTCATCCGTCACATCCACGCTGATGTGCTTTATTCCGTCCTGCGGCACATCCCGCCGACTGAACTCATAGACCGCAAATCCAGCATTTTTCAGTGCCGCAGCCGTACTGCGTCCGATGCCGGAACTGCCTCCCGTTACAAGAGCTGTTTTCATACTCTGCCCTCCGTATTTTCTTCTTCCTCAACCACCTTGCTCGGCACACTTGGTCGCGCTGGCGTACTTGAAGTACCGCACCTTCTTGTTGTACCGGCGGCAGAGGTCGATTATGCCGTAGAAGGATTTGTGCGCTATGGCGTTTGTCTGAATCCAGACTATATCGGCCTTGGGTTGCCACCGAAGGCACTTGTGCCTTTGCCATCATCATAAGTGGTGCGGATTTCTTCGGCTTGAAATGCTCCTCGTCATAGGCTTTGGTCTGCTTCAGAAGCCGAGACAATGCCTGGTCGTTCTTATAGTTTTCTGTCAACAGCTTATCCAGCCCTTGGAAATAAAGGTCTGCCCAATTCCAGAACCTTTCCTTAAAATCAGCGACTGCCAATTCCTTATCCGTGTCCGGAATCATATCGAGGAGCTTTCTGAAAGCACTGGCCGGTTTTGAGGTGCTGGCTATAGTGTCGGCATTATTGCGATTGTGGATTATTTTCAGCATCCCTGCCAGGACATCAAAGCCATAGCAGGTATCATAGACATCCGGCATATATGCTTCTGTTTCAACCGGCAGCAGTTCACAGGCATCTTCCAAGCGGTCTGCATCCTTTAGGTGGTCGAGCATTCATATTGCTGCGCCCAACAAAAAAGATGTTTCATCATCCAAACGATCATAAGTAGAAATCGGCAGCGAGGAAGTATGTGCAAAGCTCTTTTCCACATCGGATATCGGGTACTTCTCTGCAAAGCGGTCGATAAACTTCTGATAAAGATTGACCACGGCCTTCATACGGCGCGAGTACTTTGGCTCTTCCATGTCATAGTGGTTCAGAATATTTTTGCTTCGGTTGCAGTTTCGGGTGACATCCCGGTTCTTTCGGAAAACGGAACGTACCGCCTCCTGCACAGGGTCGAGGTTTGACTTCTTTGCCAAATAAAACACCGCCTTTTTCGGTCAAAATCTATAAGAGCATTCTTGCGATTCTATTATACCGGAAGGGCGGTGATATGACAATATCTGACAAAAGTATTATTAGCGGGGTGTGCTTTGAAGTTTCATGAAGAAATCCAGCAATCCCACGAATTAGTGCAAATAATCACAAGATTTGAACCAGCCTAAGCAATCAGAAGGCGAAACAGCTTGAAAAGCACATTGGATTGCGTTCGAAAGAGCATCCAGAGTTTGCGCCTTGAATTTACGCAGGAAAGCCTTCACTTTCGACCAGAGCTTTTCAATGGAATTCAAATCAGGACTATACGGCGGAAGATAAATGTATCGAACACCAGAGCTGTCCAGCAGATTTTTCACTACCTTTGCATGGTGCGACTTCATATTATTCATTACGAGGACAGAATTGCCGTTCAGATGAGGAAGCAAATCAGTTTCCAGATACCGCTTAAACCTCTCTACAGTCGTTCCACCTGAAAAAGTGGTATACCGTAGTGTCCCATCCAACTGGATGGATGACAGAATGGTCGTGTTCCTGGGCTTGAAAAGTGGTGCAGAATCAACAGCTCTGCTTCCACCAAGCGAATAGGCATACCGCCTTGTCATATCCGTATTGCATCCAGAAACACAAGATCACTTGCCTTGAATCCAGACATAAGGCCGTTCCAGTTTTTCCTCTTCTCGGCCACATCGGGGACGCTTCTGTTCACTGGCATGAAGAGATTTCTTCTTACGGCGATATCCCAATTGCCGAACTGTTTTTCGGACAGTTTCATTGCTGACGGTAAGGTGAAGAGTCTCAATGATCTCCTGCATTGTTATGTCCGGTCTGCTTTTTACAAGCTGGTTGATATTTTCAACTTCTTCCGGGGTCAATGCCGGTTTTCTTCCACGAAGGTAGGTTCGAGTTTCAATTGAACCGGTTTCGTCCAAACGCTTTTTCAGGCGGTAGACAATACTCCGGTTAACGCAGTAGTTCCTTGCTACTTCCCGGACATTATGACTTCTTTCCAATGCTTGAATCAATAGTTTCCTTGCCTCGTTGTGCAACATTTGAATCGCCTCTTTGACTTGATTCTACACCTTTTGTCAAGTAGTTGCTCTATTTTTCTGGATTGTTATAAAGTCGAATTCGCATTCAAGAACAGACTTCATTCTCTGTGTTAAAACTCCCAAATCACAGGATATAATTTTATTTCTTAAAACTTCATGTGACTTTCCTTTTTCAATTTTTTCTTTATTTGGCCAGGATACATATATGGCTCTTTTGCGAGTACTTTTGCAACAGGTTCAGTTTGCTGTATAAATCATAACCCCGCGTGGAAACGCGGGGTATGCAGAACGGCCCAATAGGGGCCACAATACCAGCCACGCCTAAAGGCGCACAATGAGCGACGTCAACCGCATACTGACGTCGCTCTTACTTTCTCATGCTATCCGTAGGCACTTCTGGCGAATCGTCGTCATCGAAGTCAGCTACATTCTTGAACGGATCTTCGTATTCCTTGAAGCTCAACTGATCGCACATTTGATCTTCTGCTTCTTGATCTCGAATGTATTTGCGGATTTTGGCTTCGTTTCCACCTACGGTATTTACGTAATATCCTTTTGTCCAGAACACCCTTCTTCCGTATTTGTACTTTAAGTTTGCATGTCGCTCAAATATCATAAGTGTACTTTTTCCTTTGAGGTATCCCATGAAATCAGCAACGGCAAGTTTCGGCGGTATGGATAAAAGCATGTGAATATGGTCTGGCATCGCGTGTGCTTCTATGATTTCTACATGCTTATAATCGCAAAGCATTCTCAATATCTTACCGATATCTTTTCTCAGTTTTCCATAGATTTCAAAAACTATAATGATGAGAAATATCGTGAAATTATCGGTGAAAGCACTGATGAGGCTGAGATAATCCAAAAACTGTGTGAATTTGTTGTGCTAAATGAACATAAAACTGATCGCGATTCTTTCTTAACAGAATGCGGTGATTTTCCTCTTTTCAGGGAACGTATAGAGTATTACAATAAAGTTTTCAGCACTCCGTATGATGTATATCAGTTTGTTGAAAAACATGCGGAGAGAGTAAAGTGGCAAATAATGAGAATTTATAGGAATAGAAATCTGATTATTCATAATGGTGATAGTATGCCTTATTTGGCACTTCTTGTTGAAAATCTTCATTCATATGTAGATGATTTCCTGAGTTATGTGATTCAAGGTCTGTCTGCCGGACATGATATCAACAGCTTGTGCCAAGAATTGTTTGCAAAAGAATGCGATTGGGTTGCAGATTTTTCAAATAGAAAGGCTGTAATGACAGATGATGTAGTAATAAAAATGCTTTCCATCTAGTAAAATTGAAATGTTCACGCAAAAGCTTCAAAATCCGGGTTGACATCTGCTCGGATTTTGATTATACTACACTTAACCCGAATTGGAGGTTGAACAGCATGAAACAACTGGGTATGCGTCTTCGCGCATTGCGGGAAGGCATTGGTTTATCCCAATCAAAATTCGCCGATGTGATCGGCTCTACACAGTCCAGCATTAACCGCTATGAGAATGGTCAGGCAACGCCGACTGTCGATCTTCTGCGCAAGTATGCGGACTATTTTGACGTTTCAATGGACTATATTTTTGCCCGCTGCGATGACCCGCACGGCAAGCTGTATGAGGCAAAACCTCCGGTTGACGCGAACAATCCTGAACTGAGGAAGTTCGTTGAGATGTGCTTCGATCCGGAATCACCGATGAACGAAAAGCTGAAAGAAGCAATGCTGAAAATGCTTGGGGAGGCGAAGATATGAGCAATGAATTAACCCATAATCCGGGACAGTTCGATGAAGTCATCCATATCATCGACAACGCCCGCAGCCGCGCCATGAAAGCAGTCAATGCAGAGCTTATTCAGATGTATTGGAGCGTCGGTGCGTATTTGTCAGAGCTTTGTTCTGCATCAAGCTTTGGCGATAAGATCATTGACGAAGTTGCCGCATACATTGCGCAAGAGAACCCCAACATCAAAGGTTTCAATCGTCGCGGTCTCTATCGTATGAAGCAATTCTACGAGACTTACAAGGACGATGAATTTGTGACACCACTGGTGACACAAATCAGCTGGACAAACCATCTGCTTATTATGTCCGGCTCCAAGACAGCAGAGGAACGGCATTTTTACATGGCACTCTGCGCAAAGGAACATTATTCCAAGCGCGAGTTGGAGCGTCAGATCGGCACATCGTACTATGAGCGTTCAATGATTTCTGCCAAGAAGCCGATGCCTGAATCCGTTTCGCATGATGTGCGTGAAAGCATCCTCGATACCTATGTGCTTGAGTTTCTGGACTTGCCGGAGCAATTTTCTGAAAAGAATCTCCGTAAAGCAATCATCGAAAATCTGAAGCAGTTTATACTTGAATTTGGTCGGGACTTTACCTTTATCGGTGAGGAGTACCGTGTTCAGGTCGGCAATACAGATTTCTTCATCGACTTGCTGTTTTATAACCGTGCGCTTTCCTGCCTTGTCCCGATTGAACTGAAAATCGGAAAATTCAAGCCGGAACACATCGGGCAGATCAATTTTTATCTCGAAGCACTTGACCGCGATGTGAAGAAGCCAAATGAAAATCCAAGTGTAGGCGTTATTCTTTGCGCCAGCAAGGATGACGCGGTTGTCGAATATGCTTTAAGCCGCAGTATGTCGCCCACACTCGTTGCAGATTATAGGCTTTGTCTTCCTGACAAGACGCTTCTCCAAAACAAGCTGCGTGAATTGACAGAGCTTGCGTTGGAAAGCGGCGAAGGCAACGAGGGTGATGAAGAATGAACGCTGTCATCTATGCCCGCTATTCCTCAGACAGCCAGCGAGAAGAATCCATTGAAGGTCAGCTCCGCGAGTGCAGGGAATGTGCAGCATCAAGTGTGCGTGGCATATCGCCTTGCGCGTCAACTCCGCGAGTGCAGGGAATATGCTGAACGCAACAATATGACCATTGTTGGAACGTATATTGACCGGGCATTATCTGCAAAAACGGCAGATCGACCGGAGTTCCAGCACATGATCAAGGACAGCGCAAAAGAGCTGTTTGAGATTGTCCTTGTATGGAAGCTCGACCGCTTTTCCTGTGACCGTTACGACAGCGCACACTACAAGCACATTCTGAAAAAGAATGGTGTAAAGGTTGTTTCTGCGAAAGAGCATATCTCCGAAGGTCCGGAAGGAATCATTCTGGAAGCAATGCTGGAAGGCTATGCCGAGTTCTATTCTGCCGAGTTATCAGAAAAGATCCATCGTGGACAGAAAGAGAACGCGCTGAAAGGGAAAAACAACGGCGGTGGCGTTCCTCTCGGCTATCTGTTGGACAAGAAAGCACAGAAGCTTGTGATTGATCCCGTGACCGCACCATTAGTGGTTGAGATATTTGAAAAGTATGCTGATGGCAAATCGGTTCGTTCCATTGTTGAGGATTTCAATACCCGCGGACTTAAAACGAAAAAGGGACAGCCGTTCAATATCAATAGTTTCAGCTCTCTGCTGAAAAACCGCAAATACATTGGCGAGTATCGTTATCAGGACGTTGTAATTGAGGGCGGCGTTCCTGCTATCGTTCCGGAAGACCTGTTCAACCGTGTGCAGGAACGCATGGAGAAGAACCGCCATGCTCCCGCAATGGCAAAAGCAAAAGAGGACTATCTGCTGACAACAAAGCTGTTCTGCGGTAAGTGTGAGCGCATGATGGTTGGTGAAAGCGGCAAGAGCCATACCGGCGCTATGCACTATTATTACAAATGCAGCGGTGCGAAGCGCCTGAAGGATTGCGACAAGAAGGCTGTTCGCAAAGACTGGATTGAACGTGTTGTTGTCCGCCTGACCATGCAGCGCGTCATGGATGAAGAGAAGATTAACAGGCTCATCGATGCAATTCTTGTTATGCAGGAGCAGGAAGACACAACAACCCCTGCGCTTCGCTCACAGCTTGCGGAAACCGAGTCCTCCATTGGAAACATTCTGAAAGCAATCGAGCAGGGCATTTTCACGCCGTCCACCAAACAGCGGCTTGATGAGCTGGAAGCACGAAAAGAAGAAATCCTTGTGAATATCCAGACCGCCGAACTGCAAAAGCCAAAGCTGACCCGCGAACAGATGACGGCATGGTTTGAGCAGTTCCGTCATGGCGATCCAGCAAACCGTGATTTTCAGAAACGCCTGATTGATACATTTGTAAACGCCGTGTATGTGTTCGATGATAAACTGGTCTTGACCTACAACTATCAACATGGGACGCAGACAATCTCTCTTGACGAGATCGCGTCGGCGCTGAGTTCGGATTTTGATGGGGCTACTCCACCAATCACAAAACGCCGCATTTGCGGCGTTTTTGCTTATTTCCCCTGTATATCGCGGTTTTCGGAATTTCGTTTCTTTTCGTAACGCAAAGAATATTTACATAAAATACATCTATTTTTCCCGAAATGCAACACGAAATGCAACACGAAAAGAGGAACGGTGTTTTCCGTTCCTCATGTAATAATCCAGTAACGGTCCGCCGGTTCTTCTGTGCAGTCCCAGATGTCAAGGATTACACCCATTGCCGAACAGGTGAGATGTCCGTCTATCCGTATCAGGACTATGCGTTCCGGGTATGCAGCCGCTATGTCGGCCACCGTTGCCTCTGAGCGGCAATAGCGCGGTTCATAGCCGAGGATGTCCTCAAGCAGATATTTATAGCAGCATACACACAGCTTGTCGCACTTGTTTATTCCGGCGGAGATCCGCAGCAGCTTTTGTACGGCACTGTAGCGGAGCCGCGTTGCCGTGCTTATTGCACGGCATACGCAGTCCTCCTCAATTTTTCCGTCCGGGCGGCGATTGTAGAATCTGTAATTATCGTGCATTTTCGTCATCCACGATGCAGAAATAGTACATTGCCAGTTTTTCGGAGCCGTGGGGCGCGTCCTTGTCCTCCAAAAACGCCTTGCCGAGTTTGACATAGGTCATAGCCTCGTTTTCTGACGGCAGGATAGGGCGCAGCACCTCGCTGTAATCCGAGTACATCATGTTCGCTGCCATCCACAGATCATCCTCGGAATAGCGGTCGTAGCGTGCGCCTACGCGCTCAGCCGTCTTGCGCACCTCGTCTTTGGTAAAATGCGCACCGTCCGTGCCGTCGGCATTGCGCAATTTGTCCGCCCAGCGTTTGAGCTCGCGCTGCGTAAGAGATACTTCCTCGCTGGCGCCGCCGTCGTCATAGCCGTCGTATTCGCCGTAATCCTCGCCGTAGTCCGGGTATTCGCGGTAACGGTCGCCGTGATACATGGAGCCGCCGATGCCGTAACGCCCGGTGTACTTAACGCCGCGCCTGCCGTCGTCCTCGTAACGGCTCATATGCTCCGGCCTGCGCATATCGTGATTATAGCGCCGGTCGTACCCCGGAGGGTTCGCCGATTTTGTGTAGCGGCGATCCGCTACCATTCGCCTTGCAAAATCATTCATTTTGTTGCCTCCTTAAGTCGCAGCCGGTATGGCCGCCAGATTGTTGTCGGGCGCGCATTGCAGCCCGCTCAGTGCCTTAAATACGGCGCCTGTGGCAGTTGTGGATACCACCAGCCTGTACCGCGTGCGCGTTCTTACGGCGCTTGCCGTTACGGCTGAGCAGTTGCACCGCACCAGCGGGTAAACCGTGGTTGTTACGCCGCCGATGGACAGCGCAACGGGCATGTTGATTGTCGCCGCGGCCGGTATGCTTTGCGCAATGACAAGGCACAGGCGCTCGTTGTTGCGGTAGCTGTTAGCCGGGATATCGATCACGAGCGTATCAGTTCCCGACACAGTAACCACGCTGACGCTGTCAGAGATAGCGATGCGATCACAAAGTTTACAATTTCCATTGCACATGTGTTTTCCTCCTAAAAATCAGGAGGGATGGTGAGCCATCCCTCCGAAATGTCTCACCGTGAGAAACTCACGGGAATTGCCTGCCGGTCAGCAGCCGCAGCCGTTACCGCACCCGTATACGCTCTGATAGGGCGAACAGGTGATGTATGCCGGCACTGCCGTAGGCCGCAGGGTGTTTATGAGTGTTTGCGTCTGCGCCGCCTGAGACAGCTGCGCATTGAGCTGCGCGTTCTGCGCCTGCAGGGAGCCTATCTTCTCGTTGGTCAGGAAGCCAAGTATCGCATTGGTGCCCTCGCGCTGAGAATCGATAATGTCCCGTGCGGTGGAATTGATGGTGTTCTGTATGGCACAATTGCCCTGCGCCATATTGTAGTTCACCTGATCAATTGCCCGCTGAGTCTGGCAGCAGCAGTTCTGCATGTTGTAGCCGAGGTCGGCTATCGCCGAGCGAGTTTCATACCCGCCTGCCATCACTGCATTCTGCACACCCGCAAAACCGTTGAGCATGCCGGTATTCATGGCGTAAAAGCCGTCACAGATACCGTTGTTTACTCCGTCGATTTTGCGCTCGATGTTGGCAAAGTCGGTGGCCAGCACATAGTTTTCGCCTATGCCGTTGCCGCGGTTGCCGTAGCCGCCAAAGCCGTTGCCGAAGCCCAGCAAGGCAAAGATCACTATGATCCAAAGCCAGCTTTCGCCCCACATTCCGTTGGCGTTGCCGTTCATGTTTCCCTGGCCGACGGCGTAGCCTTCTGCAAATCCGTTATCCATAAATGATACTCCTTTAACTTTTTATTTATAAAGCTGCCGTGCGCGCTGCGGCGGCTTTATTTCTTCCCCAAGCTCGCCATGAGCGATTGCACCTGCGCCGGATCTATCCCCTTCTGACGCATGAGATTCATTGCAAAGGCACGCGGATCCCCGCCAATCTGACTTGCTATCTGCGGATTCTGACTCAGCAGAGTCTGCGCAAGCGCCTGCGGATTGCCGTTTCCCTTTATGAGCTGCATTATGTTGCCTATAAGCCCGTTCTGCGGGGTAGGCGTAAACATTGAGTTCATACCGCCGCCCCCCTTACTCCGCCGGTTTTGCTGACATTTCGTCAACCTTCTTTGCCAGCGCGTCAAATTCTTCCTTTGTTACATAAGCCGCAGCCGCCGGAGCGGCACTCTCCGCCTTGAAAGGTGCAAACTGATAAGTCTGATACACCTTGCGCCCCTGCGCGTCCGTTTTCACCTCGAAGAGCAGGTTCTGATCCTGATGCAGATAAACTACCTCGCTGTTCGGCTCTGCGTTGCGGTTCAGGGCGTCCTCAAGGCTTGTCACGAAGATTTTATTGGTTCTCACGGGAGATTGTGCGGGCTGCTGGTTAAAAACGCCCACAGGGGGCTGTACGGGCGTTTGCGGCACGCCGTAATAATTGCCCTGCCCGGTCAGATAGTTGTTGTAGAACATAAAAAAGCCTCCGTTTCTTATCATCTGCAATGATGATATCAGAAACGAAGGCTTCAAAAGTGTCGCTTATGTTGCGCTTAAGTGTCTAAAAAGTATCACATAAGTATCCGAAAAGTGTCACAGGGCTGTGCACAGCAGCCGGAATGTTTCCCGGCCTTTCGGCGTTACAAGGGTTTGAACGCCGCTCCACTCGGTTTTGGGGTTAAACTGTTCTTTAAGTTCAAACAGTCCCGTGTTCTTGCCCTCATACGGCAGCAGCTTGCCCTTTTTGTCACGGTAGATGTATTTCTGTTCAATGAGCCAGCTTATAAACCGTTTCGGGGCTATTCCGAGCTCCTTTGCCGTTTCGCGGAAGTTGGTTAAAAGGTTGCGGTCAACCAGTTCGTCAAAGTACTGTGCGCGGGGGAGCAGTATCTGATTCTGCACCGTCAGCTCCGAATTGGCGCAGCTTAATTCATTTATGCGGGCATCGCGCTCCGCAAGGGTCTGTTTTGCCACCAGCAGCGCCTTTGCCATCAGCTCCTCCGGCGAAAGCGTTTCCTGTCCGGCTATGTACCCGCCTGTTTTGCGGATACTGGGAATGACTTCGTGTGTTATCCAGCGCTTAAACTGTTTCGCTTCGGGCTTCCGGCTGCCGAGGATAAGGGAGTAAAGGCCGGATTCGGAGACGGCATTGACCGGCAATCCGTTGCTGGCACCCTCGATTGAAACGAGGGTGCGCTCATCAGTGTCCAAGCGGCGCAGTGCGTCAGTAGGATTTCCGACTTCTAACACCCGGCATATATCCGCCGCCACAAACCACGGCTGCCCGCTTATTTCCACTGTGCGGACTTCCTGCCCGTGGTAGTCGAAGGCCTTGATGTTCTGTTGCTGTTCCGCCTGCAAATTCCTTGCTGCGTTCAGCACCTTTGCTTGGTTCTCGGCAGTCAAAATGTTAAATGCGTTCAACAGCGTTTCGTTCATAATAAAAACCTCCAAAAAATTAAAAAGTATTTGCCGGAGGCTTTATTTTCGGATATAATAGATTTGTCCGAGAGTAAAGCTCTCCGGGCTTTTGGGTGTGAGACAGTCGCTAACTTGTCAGGGCAGCGGCTGTTTCACTTTTTCTTCGCCAAAAGCAAGTGAATCCCGGTTCTGATAGCTTCAGCGCGCGTAATTCCGTGCTCTTCGCAATATTTTTGAAGTTTTGCTTCGGTTTCTACATCCAGCCGCACGCTGAATCTAACCTCTTTCGGGTTTGCCACTTTTGGCCGCCCTGTTTTCGGGCTCATATTCTCACCTCCTTTTTGTCACGCGCTTATTATACTTTATGTCACGCATAAAGTCAAGCCTTTTTTTCAAAAAATATTTCGGAAACAAAAAATACCCGCACAAAGGCGGGTATATGGTGCAGCCGGAGCCGGGCATTGTAACGAGTGCAACACTGCGCAGATTCTTTTCTTTTCAATCCAGCACATCTCAACAGATGCGACATTCCATACTACGGTGGAAACAATGATTGTTTTATTTTAATCCAACACCCTCTTGCGAGGGGACAGGCTCCGACTGCAAGGGTATTATAGCACAGCGAAAAGGGGAAATGCAATACTTTTTTCAAAAAAAGAGAAAAGAGACTGTTGCGACAGTCTCTCTTCCCCTAAATTAGAATGAGGAATATGGAATATGGCTATTAGTCAGCGCCGAGGTGTGAGGCGCTACGAAGCAATATAACGGGCGATCTGCAAAAGCGCACGGTTAAGCTCGCGGTTGTACTTGCAGGCGGATATGCCCAGCTCAAGGCATATGCTTACTACGGTGTGCTCGCCCGGATC
>OIYT01002097.1_pt1 | contig 12781 bp, 9 predicted proteins | sample 1588201 | NCBI WGS metagenome assembly OIYT01 (sample SAMN03283260) | human gut metagenome | biome: human-associated habitat; material: feces | host: Homo sapiens | place: USA | collected 2013
CTGACAAGGGGACACAGATATGATCAGATTTGTCTGGAAAAGATTGCACAGAAAGAACATGCTTACATCGGTATGATCGGAAGCCGTAGAAGAACAGCACTGGTAAAACAGAGTCTGGCAGAAAAAGGGATTGATAAAGCGGTACTGGATGCGGTTTATACACCGTTATATAAAAGCTACTATGTAAAAGGAATCGGTCATATTTATGAGAAACAGGCCGGAGATATGAGCGGCTGGATCTACAAGGTGAACGGAAAGGCACCCAACAGGGGAGCCTCTGCGTATAAGGTATCAGAGAATGATGTGATCAGCTGGCAGTATACCTGCGATGGAAAAACAACGTGATCATCGGACTGTATATCTTTAATGAAAAACAACGTGATCAGCAGACGGTATATCCGTGATGGAAAGATGAGATTATGAAAAGGAAAAGCTCAGAATTTGCAGGAAGGCATCCGGCAGTAATATTTCTTTATATACTGGCATGCGTCATCTGGACAATGATAGTCAGACACCCGGCGGCACTGCTGTTATCTTTTGCAGCGTCAGCAGTTTACTGTGTGATACTGCAGGGGATCCGGCGGTGGAGCCAAAGTATACTGGCGGGTCTTGGAATACTGTTTTTTGCCGCAGTAGTATTGCCGTTTTTTTCACACCAGGGTGTGACACCGCTATTTTATGTGAATGGAATGGCGGTGACCTGGGAGACCGTTTATTATGGCGGGATGATGACCGTGATGCTTCTGGCAGTATTGCAGTGGTGTCAGGTGGCAGGTTGTCTGCTGGACAGCGAGAAGCTGTTATATTTCACCGGCAGAACGATTCCGACAATCGGACTGATGCTGATGATGATATTCCGGGCAATACCGGATCTTCGGGACCGGTATCGTCAGATCCATGAAGCACAGCTTGGACTTGGCACTGCCGGCAGGGAGGTTTCACGATGGAAAAGGATTGCACATTTCCTGCGGGAAATTTCTGTTTTGATCTCCTGGGCATTGGAGGATTCCATCGAGGTTTCGGCTTCTATGGAGTCGCGGGGATACCGGACAGGGAAGCGAACCTGGTTTCATTTATTCCGTTTCCGGAGAGAGGATCTCTACTGGATCATTTTTATGACCGCCGCGTTTTTCGGCATGTTTTTTTGCGAATTTCGTGGAATGCTTAAGGTATATTATTTTCCGGAAATATATCAGACGCCCCTTTCTGCGTTTGCCGGTATAGCACTGGCAGCAGGAGGTGTTGGCATGGTTGCACCGGCAGTGTATGACCTGTATTACCGCTTGTTGTTTCGCAAAAAAGAAAGGAGGAAGAGAAATGGAGCAGATGCCGGTTTTATCCTGTGAGCACGTATCCTTTTGTTATCCGAGACAGACGGTGGATGCGATCCATGATATCAGCTTTGCTGTGAGGGAATCGGAGTTTGTTGTTTTATGCGGCCAGTCGGGATGCGGTAAAACAACATTGCTGCGTCATTTCAAGAAAAATCAGATTCCTTTTGGAAGCGGAAGCGGTCATATTTATTACCGGGGGGATGATCTGGAGCAGATGGATGACCGGGAAAGTGCTGCCGGGATTGGTTATGTGGGACAAAATCCGGACACGGGACTGGTGACGGACAAGGTGTGGCATGAACTGGCGTTTGGACTGGAAAATCTTGGTGTGCCTGGGGCACAGATCCGGCGCAGAGTGGCGGAGATCGCCCAGTATTTTGGAATGGAAAACTGGTTTCATAAAAAAGTATCCGAGCTTTCCGGAGGACAAAAGCAGATCATAAATCTGGCGTCTGTGGTGATCATGCAGCCGGAGGTACTTTTGCTGGATGAGCCTACGGCGCAGTTAGACCCCATTGGCACCAGACGGTTCCTGGACACGCTGGTGCGGTTAAACAGGGATATGGGAACGGCTGTCCTGCTGTCGGAGCAGAGACTGGAGGAGGTTCTCCCTCTGGCAGACCGGGTGTTGATCCTGCAGGATGGAAAGCTGGTGGGAGATGTACTGCCGCAACAGTGTGGCAATGTGCTTTCGGAGTATGAGATGGAATACGGAATGTGTCTGCCCGTTGCGTCGGCTATGCCGGTGGCGGTAAAGGTATGGCAGGCATGTCATGAGGACGAAGAGAAGGAATCCCCGGTCAGTATACGGGAAGGACGGGGCTGGCTGCAGAAATGTGTCCGCAAAATGGGACAGAAGAAAATAGACCAGAGCCGTTTTTCCAGACAGGCAGATATAAAAGGCAGTTATGGAGTCAGTGATGACAAGCCGCATAAGCAGGTGGATCCTGCTGGCACGGAGAAGAAGGCAGAGTCCATGGCACTTTCGGCAGAGCATCTTACGTTTTCGTATCAAAAAGGCAGAAAGGTTCTGGATGATTTTTCCCTGCAGGTTCCAAAGGGCAGTATTTTTGCGATTTTGGGAGGAAACGGTTCCGGAAAATCCACAGCCTTAAAGGTCATGATGGGGATTTATAAGCAGCATCGTGGAAAAGTAAAGGCAGACGGAAAAGTACGTTATCTGGCACAGAACCCGCGGAGCCTTTTTACGGAGCTTACGGTAGAGGAGGAGCTGGCGGTGATGCTTTCCGGAAATGTTTTGCCAGGAGGTCTGGAGAGTATTGTAGGGAAGCCGGATGAAATCAGCGGGCAGGAGACCACGGAAAGTGTCCTCGTAGAAAAGCTCCTCTCTTATCTGGAGCTTGCACCGCAGCGGGAGCAAAATCCCATGGATCTCAGCGGCGGACAGCAGCAGCGTCTGGCAATGGGCAAGCTGCTTATGACAGATCCGGATATCCTGCTGTTAGATGAGCCGACCAAGGGACTGGATGGAGCCTTTAAGGAAAAGCTTGCAGTCCTGTTGAAGGATCTGTGTCAAAAAGGCAAAACGATCGTGCTGGTGTCTCATGATATGGCATTTTGTGCAGAATATGCGGATACATGCGGATTGCTTTTTGACGGGCAGATGATCAGTCAGGAAAAGACGGAGACATTCTTCCGGGAAAATGTTTTTTATACAACTCCTGCAGCAAGAATGGCGCAGGGCATTTTTACGGATTGTTTCCGGGCAGAGGATGTGATCCGGGCTCTGCAGAAAGTGAGGGCCGGCTGATGATGAATGGAAGAGACCGGGCAGGGAAGCCCAAACAGAAGCCTGTTTCTTCCAGACGCTGTTTTGACTGGGAGGAGTATCTGAGAACCCGGCAGATCCGCCGTAGGATCAGCGGGGTGCTGTTGTTTGTGGGTATCGCCTGTCTGTTGCTTTTGTCGGTGGTATTGTTCCGGGGAGAACATTATCTGCTTGTGGGCTTTGGAGGTGTGCTTTTGATACTTGTCCTGTTTTTTGGACAGTATGAGAGAAGAAAGCCACGGGCAAGAGAAGTGGTGCTTTTATCTACGCTGACGGCGTTATGTGTGGTCATGAATGAGATATGTGCCCACACGATACCGTTACATGCGGGAACCACCATGGTGGTGATCTGCGGGATCGGTCTGGGACCGGAAGCAGGATTTCTGATCGGTGCCATGAGCCGGCTGGTTTGTAATTTTTTTGATGGTCAGGGGCCATGGACCCCGTGGCAGATGGCTGCCTGGGGGATGGTCGGATATTTATCCGGCATGGCTTTTAATAAAATAGAACGCAGAAAGACCGGAGAAAGTCTGGCAAAGCGTCTGTCTCTGGAAAAGGGAAGAAGCTTCCGGGTGATCATGGGACCGGTTTTATGTATTCTGTTTGCATGGGTGCTTGCTTACATTGTCTTTGTGCTGCGAGGCAGTGCAGAAGAGAGCTTTTTTGGCTGGAGGCTTTATCTGTACGGGATCGCAGGGCTTGCCACAGGATGTGTGCTGCAGAGAAAGAAGCTTCCGGTGGATGACATTACAACAACGGTTTTTACGTTTTTTGTAGTGTTTCTGCTGTACGGAGGTATCATGAACTTTGCGGCAATGCTGATGACTTATACTGCAGATCCTGATGGCAGTGCCATAAGCTGGGAGACATTGAAAGCATTATACCTGACAGGGGCACCCTATGACGCAGCACACGCCGGTACGGCAGCGCTGTGTATGTTCCTTTTTGGGGACAGCATTTTACAAAAGCTGGAGCGTATACAAGGGAAATTTGGGATTACACTGTAGACAAAGTTTTAGAAAATGGAGGACAGAAATGAGTAAGAAGAAATGGATGAGCGGTCTTCTGGCAGCAGCCCTGGCATTTACAACAGTATTTAGCACAGGCTTTACTGCAAAGGCTGACGAAGGAAACACTTCTGCGGACAAGATTACAGTCTTTGTGGCAGCGGAAGGAAAAGATGCAGATGGTAATGAAGTAAATACAGGAAAACTTCCGATACAGGTAAAGGAAGGAAGCACAGCCGATGTGGCAATTAAGGAAGCAATTACTTCTGCAAAGCTTGAGTATGCAGAAAATGAATATGGTACAATTACCCAGATCGGCAAGGTGGTAATGCCAGCAGATTATGCACAGTACTGGGGCTTTTATGTAAACGGCCAGATGTCCATGACTATGGCTGGCGGAACGAAGCTGCAGGACAATGATAAGATCAGCATGGTATTTATTGATATGATGGATATGACGACCACCGGTGCAGCCATTTATGCCGATGATCCTGCCAAAAATCCGGACAGCCAGGCATCTGCAAAGCTCCTTACAAATGCGAAGGCACAGCAGGATGTTCTTGCAGATGCAATTTATCAGCAGATGTTTGGAGACGGAACTGTTTACGGCATTGAGCAGCCAAATGCATTATATGCAGCATTCTCATTGATCCGTGCAGGATATAAGGCAGACGATTATTTCAACAAAATGTACGAAAAGACAGCATCCCAGCTTCAGGAACTGAAGGACAAGGGAACCGTAACCGTTGATGGTGAGGAGAAGGATTTCGATACACTGGTAGGCGGTTATCCGGAGTTTGCATATGCAAAGATTGTTCTTTTTGTTACTGCCATGGGCAAGGACGCCAAGAGCATCCGTGGCTTTGATCTGATCGAAGCAATGGCAAAGAAGAGCAATTATGATAATACCGTAGCAGATATGCGTGACGCAACTATGCTTCTGGCATTTGACTCCGGAAATTATCCGCTTCCAACAGGAAACGATTATATTACAAAAGCACAGCTTGTAAAGAATGTAACCGGTCAGGTCGGCACTGCAATCGCAAAGGTTGCTACAGCATCTGCACAGGCTACGGTAGATAACGTGGCAATGCCATTGCAGGCATTATATCCATATATTTCCGGGGATGCCAGTGCCGCAGCAACAAAGGCAGCAGTCAGAGGAATTCATTTTATGGAGAGCCTGCAGAATCAGAAGGGTGCTTATACAGCATGGGGATCTGATAATAATGCATGGTCTCTGGCTCAGGTTATGACTGCTATGGGACAGCTCCGCATCAATCCTTGTGATGAATCAGACGGCAGTGATTTCATTAAAGAAGGAAATACCGTTCTTGATGCAGCTTCTGCATTTGTAAATGTAGAGAAAAAGACCGTGGATAAGGACCTGATGGGTTATCAGCCGGAGCAGCTTCTCCGTGGTTTAAATGCTGTGATCCGTGTCATGGATGGAGAGGATTCTCTCTATGATATGAGCAGTCTGGATAAGGTAGCAGACCAGCCAAAGGAAGTACCATCCACAAGTCCGGCAGCGAGTGCATCAACAACACCGGCTGTATCAACAGCACCGACCACGGTTCCAACAACAGCACCGTCTAAGCAGCCGGAGACCACAGCTTCCGCACAGCCTTCCGAAACTCCGGTTACGGGAGAGACAACTGCTCCTAGTTCTACGCCGGTAGTATCACAGACACCGGTTACAACTCCGGCAACAACGCAGTCTCCGGTTGGTTCTGCAACAACAGCACCGACAAAGGCACCGGCCAAGAATACGGCGACAGCGTCTAAAGTTAAGAAGATCAAGGCAACTAAGAAAATAGTAACTGTAAAGAAGGGCAAAAAAGCTTCTTTGAAGTGGAATGTCACTACATCAAAAAATGCTTCTATCAAGAAGCTGGTGAAGGTAACTGTGAATAAAAAAGCAGTGAAAGTGGTAAAGACGGCTGTAAAGAAAAAGAACGCAACCGTAACACAGGTAACTGTTACTGTGAAGGGTCAGAAGAAGGGAAAGGCGTACGTTACCCTGAAGGCTGGCAGTAAATCCGCAAAAGTCAAGGTTACTGTGAAATAAAAGCAAAGCTTTTGGAAACATTTGAAGAAGTATGAAAAAACCTCGTGGTTTGTTGTATATCGGCTCCTGATGCGGTGAGTATTTCACCGCCGGAGCTGTAACACATTTCACGAGGTTTTTGTGTATGAAAGCGAACCCGACTCCCGGGGCGGACAAAACAGACCGGGTCATACCCGATAGCCTGCGACAGAGTATTTTACTTGGCAGTCATAGCATCTGCAAGCTGTTCCATTGCCGGAAGATCGCTGTCCTTCATGACGGATTTGATCGTAACAACCGGTTCTACGATCTCGATATTTTTCATGGTTTCCAGAATGGACTTCATGGTGCGGGCTGCCGTTGGTGCCCAGGAACCATTCTCAAGGATACCTACCTTGCGGTTCTGATATGCCTTGCTCTGGAGATGATGCAGGAAATCCTGCATGCAAGGGAAGACACCGGCATCATAGCTGGCAGCAGCGAGTACCATACGGTCATAGCGGAAAGCATCCTCAATGACTTCTGCCATATCCTCTCTGGCAAGATCACTGACAACGACCTTTTCTGCTCCCTTTTCACGGAGCATTTCGGCTAATTTTTCAGCAGCTTTTCCGGTATTACCATGAATGGAAGCGTACGCAACCAGAATACCTTTGTCCTCCGGCTGATAGCTGCTCCAGGTATTGTAAAGATCCAGATAGTAACCGAGGTTGTCCTTCAATATAGGACCATGCAGCGGACAGATCATTGCGATGTCCAGAGCAGAGGCTTTTTTGAGAAGAGTCTGTACAGGAGCACCGTATTTGCCAACGATATTGAAATAATATCTGCGTGCTTCACAAGCCCAGTCATCCTCGCCTTCTGTTTTGGAAAGGGCACCAAATTTACCAAAGCCGTCTGCCGAGAAAAGGATCTTTTCGCTGGATTCATAGGAAACCATCACCTCTGGCCAGTGAATCATTGGAGCCATTACAAAGGTAAGTGTATGGGTACCGAGAGAAAGAGTGTCCCCTTCCTTAACAGTGAGTGTGTGTCCCTCTAATGGTAGATCAAAGAACTGGGGAAGCATCGTAAAGGTTTTTGCGTTTCCAACCAGGGTTACCTCCGGGAAAAGCTCCACAAGACGGGCAATGCTTCCGGCATGATCCGGCTCAAGATGATGAACCACCAGATAATCTACGGTTCTTCCGTTCAGGGTATCCAGAAGATTCTTTTCCCATTGTTCCATACCGCGTGGATCCACGGTATCCATTACGGCAACCTTATCATCAAGGATCACATAGGAATTGTAGGAAACGCCATCAGGGACAATATACTGGCTTTCAAAAAGATCAATGGTGGTATCATCCACACCGATGTATTTTACTGCATCTGAAACAACAACATTCATAAGTAACCTCATTTCTGCGCACAATGATTATTTTGTAATATGTTATCAAATAACATGTCAGGGGAACAGGAGAAACTTCCGGTGTGATCTGGTCAGGATCATGCTAGAGGAGCACCGTTTTTGTATCCTGTGCGCCCGGATCTGTCTGCGGTAGTCTGCTCATGGAATAATTCTCTGTCTCCCAGCTGCCTTTATTCTAATGGGGAGCAAAAAATATGTCAATATATTTTTAGTCCAGTTTAATGCCCTGTAACAGTTTGGCAAAAGGGCTGGTATCCTGCTCTTCTTCCTGGGCATCTGCAGCATATTCTGCAGGAATTTTGTAAGCTTCCTCCTCTGTGTCCGGCTCATCCTCGCGGAGTGCTTTGATACTGAGAGAAATGCGGTCGCCCTCGATTTTCTGGATTTTTGCTTTGACTACCTGTCCCATTTTCAACTCTTCCTTTGGGGATTTGATAAATTTATTGGTAATCTGGGAGATGTGGCACAAACCGGTCAGACCCTCTCCGATATCAATAAAGACGCCATAAGATTCCATACGTGTGACGGGTCCCTCGATAATATCTCCTGTGGTAAGACGTCCGATCCGCTGCGTTTTTTCTGCGAGTGCCTTTTCCTTCTGGATCATTTTGGCAGAGAGTACCAGCTTCTGGATATCCTTTTCTACGGTAATGATCACTGCCTGAACCGTCATACCCACATAGGCATCGGTATCCTCGACATAGGTAAGGGCAAGCTGTGATGCCGGGATAAATGCCCGGATGCCCTTTACATAGCCGACGACACCGGCTGGAACAGCTTCCGTGATCTTCATATCAAATACCGTGCCATCTGCCATGTCTTCTTTGAGTTCGTCCCATACGAGAACACGGTTGGCTTCTCTTTTGGAAAGGATCACGTTTCCACTGGCATTTTCCGGATCTAATACCATCGCCTTGATCACATCACCGATGATCATATCTTTTTTGATGGAGAAAGATGGATCATCGCTGCATTCCTCCAGAGGAATGATTCCCTCGGTGTAATAATTCAGGTCTACCGTTACTTCTGTGTCCGATACGCCGATCACTGTCACATCCAGGATATCGCCCTCGCGCAGTACCTGAAAGGAACGCTCAAGATCGCTTTCGTAGTCTTTCATACTCTTTTCTTCACTCATATAAGTCACCATGCCTTTCCACAATATGTAAATTTGGACTGTGTGTCGATCAATACAGCAATCAATTCTTTTTCGGTCAGTTGCTCTATCCTTCCACCGCCTTTCCTGATTGTAGTATAGCGGATTTATCATGGGTTTACAAGTTGTGGAACATGTATGATAGAATAAACCTTACAATATTTCTCCTCCTGATTTGATTCGATTAATATGTTGATTTGATCAGTATGGATTGGTTAAGATTTTTTGACTTTTACCGTGCAGGTTTCCCGGGTGCCATCCTCTGTAAAAGAGATGACAGCAGTGCCCGCACTTCTTGCGGTAAGATTCCCAAGCTGGTCTGTCTGTACGACGTTGGGTTTGCTTGACTTGATCAGAGGAGCATTTCCGCTGGAGACTGTATAGTCCAGAGTACGCTTTTGCCCAACTTTCATGGTGATGGAGGTGGCAGAAAGTTTAATAGACGGGGATTCCACCTCAATCTCGCAGGTTTTGGAAACGCCATCTGCTTTTGCGGTAATGATGGCGGTTCCGTGCTTCTGGGCACACACAAGACCGGAATCATTCACGGTGGCAACGCTGGAACGGTTGGACTTCCAGGTTGGCTGTATGCCGGAGGAAACATCTGCAGTGAGCTGGATCTGCTGATAGCGGAAAAGCTTTGCATAGATATGGTTCAGTTTAATGCGGGGCTTTTTTACCGTGACCCGGCAGGTGACGGTTGTCTTGTCTGCCTTTACGGATATGACGGCTGAGCCCGGTTTACAGGCGGTGATCACGCCGTTGCTGTCGACGACGGCAACAGATTTTTTGTTGCTGTTAAAATCCGGAATGCTGTTGTTTGAGGTGGCAGCCTGCAGCTTGAAGGTTTCTCCGTTTTCCAGGGAAACGCTTTTGGTATTCAGTGTTATTTTTGTGCGGGCTACTGTCACCTTGCAGGATGCTTCGCTGCCATCCGCCTTTGCGGTGATACGGCAGGTTCCGGCCTGCTTGGCGGTGACCCTGCCATAAGTATTGACGGATGCGACTCTGGAATTAGAGCTTTTGAATGTGGGAAGTGTGCCACTTGCCACAAATGCTCCGAGGTAGAATTCCTGGCCTGCCGAAAGGGAGGCACTGTGCTGGGTCAGAACGATCAGGGTGCCGGATGCTGCCTTTGAAGTGGCGGGAACCAGAACCAGTCCTGAGAGGATGAATAGTGCCGTGATCACAGCGAGAAATCTTCGCTGAACAGATAAATGATTTTTCATAGAACTCCCTCCTTGCCGGGGGAGAAATATTGTAAAGTGATCGTAGTATAACAGCACGCGGTGCGAACGTCAATAGAAGAGAACTATTTTCGGGAAAATGCACGAAAATAAAATTTATTTTTAGAAAAATCCACGGAGAATCGTAAAATGGCAGGAAAGAGATTTGTGCATCATGCTTTTTTGTGGTATAGTGAAAAGGAGTGATGTTTTAATGCATACATGTGCATCAGTATACGAAAAATTGCCGGAGATTTCTAATAAATCCGGCATACATATTGCAAAATGGAGGATAATGACATGGCAAAGATCGAGATGAAGACACCGTTGGTGGAGATGGATGGCGATGAGATGACCAGAATTCTCTGGAAAATGATCAAGGATGAGCTGCTTCTTCCTTTTATTGATCTGAAGACAGAGTATTACGATCTCGGGCTGGAGTACCGTAATGAGACAAACGATCAGGTAACGATCGACTCTGCAGAGGCAACCAAAAAGTATGGTGTTGCTGTAAAATGTGCAACGATCACACCAAATGCAGCCCGTATGACAGAGTACAATCTGAAGGAAATGTGGAAGTCTCCAAATGGCACGATCCGTGCAGCACTGGATGGTACCGTTTTCCGTGCCCCGATCCAGGTAAAGGGTATTGAGCCTTGCGTAAAGAACTGGGAGAAGCCGATCACACTGGCACGTCATGCCTATGGAGATGTTTACAAAAATACAGAGATCAAGGTACCGGGTGCAGGTAAGGCTGAGCTTGTATTTACCGGAGCAGATGGCAAGGAGATCCGTCAGACGATTCAGGAGTTTGACGGACCGGGTATTATTCAGGGCATCCACAATACGGACAAATCTATCACAAGCTTTGCCAAGGCATGCTTTAACTACGCATTGGACACAAAGCAGGATCTGTGGTTTGCAACCAAGGATACCATTTCAAAGATTTATGATCATAATTTTAAGGATATTTTCCAGGATATCTATGATAAGGAATACAAGGAGAAGTTTGAGGCAGCAGGCATTGAGTATTTCTATACTTTGATCGATGATGCCGTTGCCCGTGTTATGAAGGCAAAGGGTGGATTTATCTGGGCATGCAAGAACTATGATGGAGATGTTATGAGTGATATGGTTTCCTCTGCCTGTGGTTCTCTGGCAATGATGACTTCCGTACTGGTTTCTCCATCCGGTGTGTATGAGTATGAGGCTGCCCACGGAACTGTTCAGAGACATTATTATAAGCACCTGAAGGGTGAGGAGACATCTACCAACTCCGTAGCAACGATCTTTGCATGGACCGGTGCTCTCCGTAAGCGTGGTGAACTGGATAATATTCCGGAGCTTATGGCATTTGCCGATAAGCTTGAGAAAGCAACACTTTCTACGATTGAGAGTGGAAAGATGACAAAGGATCTGGCACTGATCACCAGTATGAAGGATGTGACGGTATTAAACAGTGAGGGATTTATCAAGGCAGTTCGTGAGTCACTGGAAGCGATGCTGTAAAAGGACATTATAATTATGATAGAATTTGAAAAGGAAATTGCCGGTCTTGTGCCGGATCATGGATTTACCCATGGAGCGAAGTTTCATGCGGATGATGTATTTTCGACAGCACTTTTACGCCTGTTGAATCCTGCGATCGAGGTGACGCGTGGATTTGACGTTCCGGAGGATTTCGATGGCATTGTATATGATATCGGAAGAGGAAAGTACGATCATCATCAGCAGGACAAAGAAATTCGTGAAAATGGTGTACCTTATGCGGCATTTGGACTTCTCTGGAGAGAGTTCGGCTCCTGCTTTCTGACGGAGGAGGAGACGGCTGATTTTGATGAGCAGTTTATCCAGCCATTAGACGAATCGGATAATACAGGCTCTGAGAATACCCTGTCGGAGCTGATGGAAAAGTTTAATCCGGGATGGGATTCGGATGCTTCCTATGATGATCGGTTCTGGGAGGCAGAAGCCTTTGCAGAGAAGATTCTCATTCGATATATCGAGAGTATACAGGGACTTCGCCGGGCGTCTGCTGTGGTACAGAAGGCGATGGAGGAGAGTGATGGTGAGATCCTGATCCTTCCATGTTATGTACCATGGAAACGGGATGTGATCGGCAGCAGTTATCAATTCACTGTGTATCCATCCAATCGGGGAGGCTACAGTGTACAAGGGGTGCCAAAGTCCAAAGAAGACCGCAGTCTTGTATGTGACTTCCCCCAGGAATGGTGGGGCTGCGATCCGTCCAAACTGCCTTCCGTCAGTGGCGTGGAGACTGCAAGATTCTGTCATGCCACCGGATTTATGGGGGCGGCAGATACAAAGGAAGATGCCGTAAAAATGGCACAGATATCTCTAAAACGGATATAAAAGAAAATCCCGGAAGTGATCATGAAAGATGACTCCCGGGATTTTTTGTTACACTATTATGAAATGAGACCAGTTGATCTTACGACAGCTTCTCAATGGCAGTGACCGCATCCTCAAACCAGTCTCCCTGCAGATCCTCGACACTGCCGGCGTCACTTGCGGCAGCGATCTCAGCCGTCATAGGGATTCGGCCGAGGATCGGCAGATCATACTGCTTTGCTACTTCATCCACATGGCTCTCTCCGAAAATGTGGATCTGTTTGCCACAGTCCGGACACTCTACATAGCTCATATTTTCGATGATGCCAAGGATCGGAATATTCATCATCTGAGCCATACGGACTGCTTTTCCGACGATCATGGATACCAGCTCCTGCGGGGAGGTAACGATCACGATACCGTCTACCGGAAGAGACTGGAATACCGTCAGTGGAA
>OIYT01002101.1_pt1 | contig 12770 bp, 12 predicted proteins | sample 1588201 | NCBI WGS metagenome assembly OIYT01 (sample SAMN03283260) | human gut metagenome | biome: human-associated habitat; material: feces | host: Homo sapiens | place: USA | collected 2013
TATGATGACTTTAGAGCAGTAAATGATTTATCATTCGAGATAAAAGAAGGAGAGATATTTGGTTTGCTTGGTGTGAATGGTGCAGGTAAAACCACTACATTTAGAATGATTATGGGACTTCTTGATAAAACAAAAGGGGAAATTACTTTAGATGGTAAAAAAATCGATTATACTCTTACTGATCAAATAGGTTTCTTAACAGAAGAAAGAAGCTTAATAACTAGCAAAACCGTTTTAGAGCAAGCAATATATTATGGCGTGCTTAAGGGAATGACTGAAAAAGAAGTGGAAAAAAAGCTAGATGAGTATTTAGATGAATTTAATATTAAAGAATATAAAAACAAAAAAATAAAAGAGTTATCTAAAGGTAATCAACAAAAGATACAATTTATAATAAGTATACTTCATAGTCCAAAACTTTTGATATTAGATGAGCCATTTAGTGGATTAGATCCTATAAATGTAGAGATGTTTAAGAAAGTAATATTGAGACTTAAAAAAAATAAAACTATGATAATATTTTCATCACATATGATGGAACATATAGAATATTTTTGTGATTCACTTGTTATACTTGTTAAAGGTAGTACTGTTCTAGAAGGTAAATTAACTAAAATTAAAGAAGATTATAGAAAGAAAAATATTAAAGTAATAGCTGACCTAGACGTAAATGAAATTAAAAAAATCAAAGGTGTAGAAGACGTTATTAAAAATAAAAATGAATATAATATTAAAATAGAAGATATTAAATATGTAAATGATGTATTTAAAAAAGTATCAAAATGTAATAATGTAATTAAATTTGTAGTGGAAGAGCCAACTTTGAATGAAATATTTGTAAGTACAGTAGGGGAGGCATATGAAAAATAAATTTAAGTTTTTAACGAAAGATAGTATTAAAAGAAAAATAAATACTAAATCATTTAAAATAACTAATTTAGTATTATTTATAGTAATAGCTATTCTTATTAATTTAGATAGTATTGTTAAATTATTTGGTGGGGATTTTGATAAATTAACACATGTATATATAGTAGATGAAATGGGTATTTATGATGATGTTAATGAAACTATGAAAAATAGTTATTTGGATGTACTTAATAACTATAATGCAGAAGTAGAAAAAAGTGATAAAAAAGTAAGTGAACTAAAAAAAGAAATCATTAAAGATGAAAGTGATGATATAATTGTTCATATTACTAAAAGTGATAGTAAAGGAGTAGACAAAATATTTAATGCAGAAATTATTTCATATGATTATATAGATACTGTATTATATCAAAATATAGTTAATGCATTAAATACAGTTAAATCAAATTTAGCATTAGAAAGGTCTAATATTGATCAAGATACTTTAAATGATATTTATAAGTCAGTTGATGTTAAAAGAACTCTTTTAGATGAAAATCTTAATGAAAATGAAGAGTTAATGGAGAAAATAGGAGGCATAATAATAATTATATTTATAGTACCTTTTTTCTTACTTATAGTTTTAATTATACAAATGATAGGTGCTGAAATTAATGAAGAAAAATCTACTAAGAGTATGGAAGTTATTATATCAAGTGTAAAACCTGAAATACATTTTTTGTCTAAATTAATATCTGCTAATGTATTTGCAATAGTTCAAGGTTTGTTGCTTATATTCTATGTAATAGTTGGAGCATTAATAAGAGTAGCAACAACTGGAATACCTGGAAGTGATGTGATATCTAGTAATGTATCAGTGAGTAGTATTTCACAATATATTAACATGTTCTTACAAAGTGATATAGCAAGTAGATTAGTAAGCGGTATACCATTCTTTATATTATTAATGTTATTTAGTTTCTTTGCATATTCATTATTTATAGGAGTACTAGCTAGTATGACAACTAATATGGAGGATTATAACCAGATATTAACACCTGTTATGATATTCTTAATGATAGGATATTATTTAGCTATATATGCATCTGTATATCAAGGAGCATTGTTTATTAAAATAGCTGCGTTTATACCATTTATTTCAGGTATATTAGCACCTGTTATGTATACTATAGGTGAAATGTCATTACTAGATCTTGGAATATCAATATTATTATTAATTGGTACATGTGGTTTATTATATAAATATGGACTTAAAATATATAAAGCAGGAATATTAAATTATTCATCAAGTAATTTATGGAAGAAAATGTTTAAGTCATTAAAGGATTAAAAAGTATGAAAAAGTTATTATATGCAGTTATTTGTTTATTATTAGTGATGCCTATAAAAATATATGGTGAAACTATTGATATAAAAGACATAAATCTTAAAATAGAACTTGGTGATGATTGGCATGTTTTGACTAGAGATAATTTAACTAATAATAAAGATTTAGAGTTATTTAAATCAGATGAAAAAGATATGGAAAAGTATTTTGAAGATATTAATGCTTATATAGATGCATTATATAAAGATAGTTATCTTGAATTTACTATAGTCCTTGATGATGTTGATGGGATAAATTTTTTAACGAATTATCCTGATAGCCTTGTAAAAGAACTAGCTAAAAAAAGTGCTAAAGAAGCTGGCACTGAAGATTATGGAATTTATAGTAATGGAAAATATAAATTTACTAAGCATAAGTTTTATGATAAAAAGACAAAGGCCTATTATTTAGTTTATGCTACAGTATTTAATAATAAAACTTATTATTTTCAATTATCTGATTATGAAAAAATAACGGATGAAGAAGGCGCTTTATTTGAAAATATATTAGATACATTAGAAGTTAAAATATTAGATAAATATAGATATGAAGATAAAGAAACACAAAAAGCAATTGATGAAAATGATGAATCTTATTTTCTAGCTGAAGAAGCTGATACTGATTATGCAGGAATAAAAAGACGTATGATATCTATAATATTTGATTGGGTGGTTAGACCTTGTATTGTTGTTTTAGTCCCGTTATTTTTAGCTAAAAAATTTGATAAAAAGAAGAAAAAAGAAGATGTTGATTTTTAAGGAGAAATATTATGAAAAAAATATTATGTTTATTGATTAGTTTTATGTTGTTTATACCAATTAGTATATATGGAAAAACTGTTGATTTAAGTGAGGTTAATCTTTCTATAGATTTTAATGATGATTGGTATGCATTTACAAGATATAATTTAGATAATAATAAAGAATTAGAATCTTTAGGTTTAACTAAAGAATATATGGAAAACTTCTTTAATGAGAATGAAGCTTATATAGATGCATCACCTAAAGAATTAGGAACTGATTTTATATTAAGAATTAAGCCAGTTGAAGATATGAATAATCTATCTAATTATCCAGATAATATAGTAAAAGAAGTTGCTAAAGAGATTAGTAAGTTAGTTTCATCAGAAGATTATAAAGTTTATAATAATGGAAAAACTAAATATGCAATAGTAAGGTATTATGATGAGACATCTAAATATAATGTACTAGCATATTATACAGTCGTTAATGCACAAGGATATACATTTCAAATGCAAAAACAAGGTGAGTTTAGTGAAAGTGAAGAATCTATTATGAAAAGTATTATGGATAGTGCTAAATATAATATTTTAGATAAGTATAAAAATGAAACTGAAGATGTACAAAAAGAATTAGATAAAGATGCAAAGAAAGATTTAAACTTCAAAAATATATTAATATACGCAGGAGTAGGAGCTTTAATAGGAGTAATTAGTATATTAATATCTAATAAAAAGAAAAATAAGAAAGGTGAAATGTAGTTTTCATCTTTTTGTTTACTTGAAATATTTTGATAAGTGTGATATTCTATGAAATCAAGAGGTGCATATGGCGGATAATATAATGATATTGCCTAAAATAGATCATGAATTTCATAAGGAATTAATTGATAATAGTGGATTACAAGGTAATGTATATAGATATAGTGATACACTGGTATATAAAGAATATAAAACAGATAGTTTTAATTTGTCTCAGTTAGAATTACTTACAAATCAAAAAAGTAAATTAATAGCGTATCCTAAAATATTAGTGTTTGAAAAAGAATATTCTAAAAAGTGTTTTAGAGGGTATTTGAGTGACTTTGTTGAAGGAAAAGTTATTTATAACTTAGATGGTAGATTATTATTAAATGAGTTTATAAATGCCTTAGAAGAGTTTGAAAAAGAAGTTATTAATGTATCAAGAAGAGGCATTGTGATGCATGATATGCATCAAGAAAACATAATATTAACACCAAATAATTCTTTAGTTGCGATAGATACTGATATGTTTGAAGTTACATATGATGATGAAATATGGGTATTAAGGAACAATATGAAAGAATTAGGAGAAACTATTATATCAGAACTAGTAACATTAGCAAAATTAGAATCAGAAAAATTAAATAATTTGATAAATGATTGTGGAGCTTATGGTAGAATAAAACCATCGAATCTACTAAGAGAGTTTATATGTTATCTTGAACAAAGAATGTTTAAAACCGAAACAGTAAGTGACTTTAAAAATGGAGTTCAGTTGATAAAAAAGAGGTAAATTATGAAAATAGGAATTGATATAGATGATACAATAACTGAAACATCTGAATATTTAAAAGTATTAATAAGTAAATATGATAAAGAATATAGTCATGAACTTTCATTAAGTATTGAAAAGATAATGAGAGGTATCTTAGATACTCCAAAACTACAAAAGTTTTATCATGATCATGCAGTTGAATTAATTAGAGGAGTTAAATTAAAAGATGATGTAAAAGATTCAATTGACTATTTAATTCAAGAGGGATGTGAAATATATTTTATTACATCAAGAAGTGATATGTATTTTGGAAATGCTTATAAAGAAACAAAAGAATATTTAGACAAAAATAAAATAAACTATGATAAGTTACTAGTAGGTCAAGGGAATAAAGTAAAAGCATGTGAAGATGAGAAAATAGATATTATGATAGATGATTCTATCTCAACGTGTGAACTTATAAATACAAAATTAGGAATAGACTCACTAGTTTATAATTCTAATTTAAATATAGAAAAAGAAACTAATTGTAAAAGATTTTCAGAATGGTCAGAATTAAAAGATTACATAATAAATGTAAAAAATCAAAAAAATAAATTGACAAAAAAACTATAATATTATATTATTAAATTGACATAGAAATATGTCACGAATACTTCTACGAATATAAGTGTGGATGTATTCAACCAAAACCCCCTGAAGAGAGCGAAAGCTCTCATTTTTGTTTGTATTAAAGGGTTTTAGGCCTATTAAGTAATTTTAGGTACACAAATTTAGAAAAAGACATTATTATCCTGACAAATTTAATGAAATTTTTTGTTTTTTCATTAGTTTTGTCAGAGTTATATTTATTTATTTTTAATGTGTATAATACTGACAAAAAGGAACTTTTATGTTATAATTTTATTAGTGGAGGTGTTAGAATGTCTGAAAGAGAATTGGATTCAAGTATAAATGATTATATTGAAACGGAAACACCTAAAAACTATGTAAAACAATTAGAATGGGATATGGCTATTGGACTTCAAGAAGTTGATAACCTAAAACCATCTAAATATTTAGAAAAACTATTACAAGAAAATGTAACAGGTGAAAAAACTATTTATGAAGTGGAAAAAGAATTAAAAGAGTATTACACAGAAAAAGAAAAAAATAATGATATTAATCATAATGAATTAGAATGTGATTTAGTTTCTACTAGAATAGTGGAATTATTACAAGAAGATAACTTTGAATTATCTATAGATTATTTAAAATATGTTCATAAATATTTATTTCAAGATGTTTATGAATTTGCTGGAGAATTTAGAAAAGTAGATTTTTCTAAACATGAAAGAATTTTAAATAATGATTCAGTAGCTTATGGTGATCATAAATTATTGGAGCAATCGCTAGATTATGATATAACACTTGAAAAAAATAGAAACTATAAAGAAATGAATATAGTTGATGTAATTAATAATATAACAGATTTTTCTAGTAGAATATGGCAAATACACCCATTTAGAGAAGGTAATACTAGAACTACTGCACTATTTATAGAAAAGTATTTAGTATCACTAGGATATAATGTAGATAATACTTTATTTAAAGATAAATCAGTATATTTTAGAAATGCATTAGTAAGAAGTAATTATTTTAATAATTATTTAAATATAAAAGAAAATAATAGTTTCTTAATTAAATTTTATGAAAATTTATTATTAGGTAAAAATAATAATTTACACTCAAAAGATTTAATTGTAGAAGAATTATTTAATAAAGAGAATTAAAAGAAGAGGCGCTAGTACAGGCTTATTAATTTAATAGGTTTTTGTAGTGGCGCTTTTTTAGTAGTAAGGAAGTGAAAGTATCAGATGAAAGCGATGATTCAAGAAACTTATAAAGATTTTAATGTTTTTAAAATGATGGATAAAACAGTTTTTATACATATAAAATTAAATTGTGATACATTTTATGAAGATTTGATAACTTTCTTTTTTAAAGAAGAAAAATTGCTATCTTATATTTACAATAAAACAACTATAGAGTTTGATGCAACGATTCAACAATATGTTTCGCTATTTAAAGTACTTAGCGGATTTATAGATACTGAAAATTTAGATGCAGATATAGAAAAAATGAAAATTGAATTAAATGAATATATTGATTGGGAAAAATATTCTGATGATGAATTGCTTAAATTAAGAAGAGACAAAATTGGAAAAATAGGAGAGTATATATTGCATAATATATTATCGGATTATTTTAATTTCACTTGCATATTACCAAAATTAGTTTTAAATACAAATAAAAACATGAGCGTTTTTGGTATTGATGTTATATTTTTCGATGAGAAAAATAAGATGCTCTTATTTGGCGAGTCAAAAGTAAGTAAAAATTTACATAACGGAGTAAATTTAATAAATAAATCGTTGAAAAACTATGAACATCAAATTTGTGAAGAATATAGAACGATACTTTCGTCTGAACTTATTAACAAAAATTTACCAGAAGAAATAAAAAAATATATTGGAAAAGCAATGTCTTTTAAAAAATTTATAGAAATAGCAAATATAAAAAGAATAGGAATTCCAATTTTTATAATGAGTGGTGAAGATACTAATTTAGAATCAATAAATAAAAAATTAGATAAAATAGATAAAGTTGATTTTATGGGCTTAGAAATAACATATTACATAATAAATCTTCCTATAATAGATAAAAACATTTTTCAGTCAAAAGTAATAAAATTTTTAAGAGAAAGGTGTGATTATTATGAATCAAAATGTGAGTGATAAATATGGAATTAACGATATTATTGATATAGATGATTTAAGAAAGGAATATATTCGACTTTTAGATAAGAAAATTACAGATATTGAATTTAATAATATATCGGAAGATTTATTTTATTTAGGATTAACAGTTTATTCTAAGTATACTAATTTTGATTCAATAATATATAATTCATTATCTAAATCTTTTTTAGATAGTAAAATATCATTGTATCCAGAACAAATAAAATTAATAAATAAAATAACTGATTGTCAAGCATTAATAATAAGTGCTCCAACAAGTTTTGGAAAAACATTTTGTATTTTTGAATATATATCAAGGAATTTTCCTAAAAATGTAGTTTTGATTGTACCAACATTGGCTTTAGTTGATGAATATTTAAAAAAAATAATATCAAAATATAAAAATGTTTTTAAAAGATATAAAAAATATATTAATTTTGATAATGAAACGAAAATAAATTATAATGAATTTAATTTATTCATTTTGACACATGATAAAGTTGTAGAAAATAATAGTTATAGAGTAATTAAAAATATTGATTTTTTGGTAATAGATGAAGTTTATAAATTACAAAAAGAGGAAAATAATGATAGAGTATTAGTATTAAATTTAGCATATCATTATCTTTCTAAAATTGCTAAAAAGTATGTTTTGTTAGCTCCGTTTATTTCTGATGTAGAAGATAGAGATAAATTGGAAAAAACACCTGAATTGTTTAAGACTAATTTTTCACCAGTAGTTAACGAATTAGAAACAATTAATGTTAATACATCAGAAGAAAAGAATAGCTATATTAATGAAATATTAAAAAAAAGTAAAGGACAGAAGACATTAATATATTTTCCTACAGTGGCAGAAATCCCAAATTTTGTAAATAATAATATTGTGAACAATTTTCCTATAGTAAAGATTAAAGATAAAAATATATTGAATTTTATTAAATGGATTAAAGAGGAAATACATGAAGAGTGGTATGTTGTTAAAGCAATGGAAAGAGGCTTTTTAATTCATAATGGTCAATTATTAAATAATGGCTTTAGGATGTATCAATTGGATTTATATGATAAGTCATCAGAATTTTTTAATTTATTATGTACATCAACAATCCTGGAAGGTGTGAACTTATCTGCAAAAAATATTATAATAACTTCTCCATCTAGATATAAAAATAAATTTGATGCATTTGATTTTTATAATTTAGTTGGAAGAACTGGAAGATTATATCAGCATTATCTTGGATATGCCTTCTATTTGAGAGAACCTAATGATCCTGAATATAATATCAAAGATGCTGTAAAAAAAATTAAATTTGAAGCAACAGATGTAAGTGAGGATTTTGATTTTCACACGAATGATGATATTGAATGTCAGCAATATGAACAATTGCTGCAAAAATTAAATATAAGTTCTATTGAATATAAAGAAAATATTGGTCCAAAATTTAAGATAAAAAGAATATCAGAAACATATGAAAAATTCCTTTTAGAAAAGGAAGACTTAGTAAGTGAACTTAAATTATTATTTGAAAATAAAGAAAGAACACGTGGAATATTAATCGAAATCTTATATAAAATCTTTAATTATAATGAGTCAAGGCCTTTCGTAATAAATTTTAATTCTTATTTGATAAACAAATTAATTAATAAAAACAGATTAAAAGTAAAAACTATAATTAATGATGTACTCAATAATAAGTCATTTAAAAATTCTAAAATTGATTATGTTATATCAACGACATTGAGATTAAAAAGCAGTTATATTGAGCATGAGTTTTATAATATGTGTAAAATAGTTATGTATTTTATGAAATGTAATGGAATTGATAACAATCTTGTCGAAATAATAAATCAAAAAGTTATATCGTGTATTGAATTTGTATACTTTTCAAATTCTAAATGTAAGAAAACACTTAAAGATTTAGGAATATATGAATATGATATAGAAAAAATTATTAAGGTAATTGGTGATAATTTAGATAATGTTAACGATATATATGATGCTTTAAAAAATAATAAGTTCGAAAATTTAAATTTTATATCTGAATATATAATTAAAAGATTATAAAAGAGACCTAGTTCCATTAAAGGACTAGGTCATCTTTGTTTTTTGATTTTACTATTTCATATTCTTCATAATCATATGATTCTTTTTCTGGTTCAGGTGTTGATTCTTTGCTTTCTAATAAATTAGTTGGATTAGTTTCAATAACATTATTATTTAACTTGCTATTTTGAAGTCCGATAATATTAACAATAGTATCAAGTCTATTTTGATACATATCAGAATATGTATTTAAAGTTTCATCTATTTTAGAATGCCCTAGATATTTAGCTACTAAAGTTATATTAGCACCACTATCAATTAATAATGATGCACAACTATGTCTAAAATCATGGATTCTAATATCTTTAACTCTAGCTGTAAAAGCATTTTTTGTTTTTCTATTAGTAGTAGCAGCTAATGGGTCAATATTACCGAAGACTTACCAAGAATCTTTAAAACCATAGTAATTAGCATCATCATTATATAAGTCAGATAAATCTTTTAATAAAAAATTAGGTATGGGTATAGTTCTATAACTAGAACTTGTTTTAGGACTAGTAACAGTATATGGTTTACCAGTTTTATGGTATGGTACTTTAACAATATTTTTATTAACAGTTAATGTACTTCTATTAAAATTAATATCATTCTAAGTAAGTCCTCTAAGTTCACCATTTCTAAGTCCACAATAAAATAAAGTTTGAAATGCACATCTAAACTTTAAATCAGTTTCAACAGATAAAAATTTTTGAAACTCTTCTAAAGTATAAAAAGCCATTTCTTTTTTTCTTTCATTAGGATTAGTAAAATTAGTCATTTTATTATATACTTTTACAAAGTTAATATCATACCATTTAGTGCCAAAATTCATTAATGCTTTTAAATATTTATATACACCATTTTTATATCTAGTAGAAATAGATTTACTATTCATAAATTGTCTCCACATTTCAAAATGTCTAATATTAAAAGATTCTAATTTAATATTTTCTAAAGGTTCTAAATATATCATCATATTTCTATAATTAGATAGAGTAGTTACTTTTACTTTATTTTGTTGATATTGAAAGTGTTCTTGTATTAAATCTTTAAAAGTTAAATCTGTAAACTCAGTTTGATTTTTGACTTTTACTTTAAACTCAGCTTCATGGTCTTTAGCTTCTCTGCGAGTAGCAAATTTTTTAGAATGGTATCTGCATCTTTTACCTAATAAATCTTCTAAAAACTTTATACAACAATCGAAATATTTAGTAACTTCACTCTGTATATCATCTTTAGATTTAATATCAGGTACTAATATATTTTGTTCTCTCTTATCACCTGATTGATAAATCCTATCGGTTTCTTTAAATGGTAAACCCAGAGTCATAAAAAACTCTGGGCCACTTGTAAATGTTACACCATTTAGTATATTTGTTTTAGTCTTATGAGAATATTCTATATTTCTATTTTCTAAAATAGATTTAACTTCTTGATATAAATTACTCCCATTAATATCCTTATAATGTACATTAAATTTGGTTCTTTCAGAATCATAATTACCTGTACCAATTCTTTTATTCATTTCATTACCTATAAGATATAAATCTTTAGTTTTATAATTATTAACAAATCTTAATACTTGTTTTTCATCATACATATATCAACCTCCTTATATGAAAAAAACAACCTTAGTGGTTGCTTAATCTTCAAATGTGATAAAAAATATTTGCTGTATTCTTTTTAGTACAATCAGTAAATGCATAACAATTTCTATAATTAAATATATGACTATAGTATCAAATAAAATTTTAAAATTATTAATAGTAAATATTTTACATATTATAGGAATATTCTCTAAAAAATTTAATTCTATATTACTAATACTACTTTTTAAAAAGCAAAGTATTAATAATAGTGTTGATATAACAGTTAAGAAATAAACATTGTTAAAAGTTAAATCAACTATATTTTTTTGCTTTTCTGTTTTAGCTTTATAACTTTTAGATGTTAAAATGCTAATTAATGTTAGAAAAACAGAAACTAAAATAGCAAGTATGACAATAATATTATCATAAAAATTATTACTTATTATGTTTTCTAATGCGGAAAAGAATGCTAATAATAAAGGTAAAATGTATATGTTCGTAAAAGAATATATATCACTTTTTCTTCTTTCTGATTTCTTTTTTAGTATAGATTGTATTTGTTTTCTAATAACTTGTGATACATTTATATAATCTTGCTTTGCTAAAAAACAATATACAAAAAGATAAATTGCAATTATTAAAATGAATAATTTAATCAACAACTTCATCTCCTTCGACTATGTTATTTAAATAATCATCAGCATATTGCATCATTGCAATATCAATTCTTGGTATGTTCATTTCGCCGTCTATATCCAAGACATTATCAGGAAGTTTTTCAACTATATATAATGAGCCAATATCTTTAATGCTTGTTGTTTTAGTTCTACCACCCATATCTATTGTAATTGAAATATCATCATATTCATCATCAATTTCATAAACTTCATTATCTGATGTTGCAAGATTTAGTAATTTGTCAACAAAGTTTTTCTTTTCTTTGATTGAAGTTAGAGCAACAGTTCTTACTTCTTTTCCACAATTAATGCCTAAGATATTTGAAAATTCAGGGTTAACTTCATTTTTTATTAAATTTATTTTTTTGAAACTTCCGTTTTCAACTAATTTTTCAAAAGCTTCTCTTGTTGATACTGTGTAAAAAAACGGCATTACATGAAAATTATTTGATAAAAACTCTCTGAATTTATTAGTTGTTAAAGTTTTTACACCATATTGTCCAATTACCTCAAACAATACCACACCTTTATTTATTTCGAATCCTTTTTGATTTTTAGCAAAAGCAAACATAATTCTAAAATCTTTTACGTCAGCGTTGTTTATTTTTCTTTTAAACAATATTTCATTAGTGTCAATATCAGTTATTTCTGATTTTATTCCATATGCACCACATATTACAGTAAAAGAAATGTATATTCTGTCGTTTTTTTCTTCAATTTTAAAAGAATCTTTTTTAGTTCCAAAATATTTTTTGTGATAATCTAATTGTTCTGGTAAAATTTTAGATTTATAAAACTCTTCAATAACTTTTATAACGTTTTCACAAGAATATGTATAATCCTTTTTATTTTTTGAAAAATCAGAATAAAATGAAATGAATTCTTCTTTTTTTGTGTTCTTCTTTTTAAATCTAAAACTTGATATGTTAACGCCTACTACCATATTATTGCCTCCTGAAAACTTATCTATATTATACATTAAATTTTCAAAAATTTAAATACTTGCTGGTAAATTAAAATCCAGTTCTGTATTATCTTCGTTCATTATTCAAATATTAATTTACCATTTTTTATTATGTTAAGATTTTGTTCTTCAAAGTCTCTATTTATTATTTTTGTTATTAATTAAAGTTAATAAACCATTCAT
>OIYT01002107.1_pt1 | contig 12750 bp, 8 predicted proteins | sample 1588201 | NCBI WGS metagenome assembly OIYT01 (sample SAMN03283260) | human gut metagenome | biome: human-associated habitat; material: feces | host: Homo sapiens | place: USA | collected 2013
TGGCATGAGATTTATTTTTGATTGGATTCCTTCTTGAACAATGTTATCTAGACTTCTACCAAATATTTCACTTTGCCATATACTAGTAGGATCTTTCTTATAGTCACGCATCAAATAATCAATAAGTTCTTTACTTTGAACTTCACTACCTATAATAGGTTCAAAAGTACTTTCAACATCAACCTTGATCATATGGATTGATGGTGCAACAGCTTTAAGTTTTACGCCATATCTAGGACCTTGTTTGATAATTTCAGGATTTTCTAATTTCATATCATTTAATGAAGGAACTGCGACACCATAACCAGTTTGTTTAACCATTTTTAAGGCGTATTTAATATTATCATATTCTCTTTTTGCTGTTGAAAAATCCTGGAATAATTTAAGTAAATCTGCTTTATTTTGTACATCTATATTTATAATATCAGCTAAAGTTTTATTATAAAGTTCACTAGGGGCAGTTAAATTAATAGTAATAATTCCAGTTCTAGGATCAACCTCAGAAACATATGCCTTTTCTATTTCTTCACAATCTACAAACTGGGTAGTAATATTTTCTATATCTCTTAATTTATCAACTTCTACAATACTTTCCTTTATCATTTCTATATATTTCTTTTTTAATGGATTATCATAATCTAAAATAGCAATCCACTCCGGCATGTTAACTTTAATTTCTAATACTGGGAACTCATATAAAGCCTCTCTTAAAATTTTATACATGTCAATTTCATTCATATTATCAACATTCATAGGAATAACAGGCACACCATGTTCTTCTTTAATTGATTCAGCAAGTCTTAAAGTCTCTGGTAGAGTAGGATGAGTAGTATTTAACACTATAATAAATGGTTTGTTTATACTCTTAAGCTCTTTTATAACTCTTTCTTCCGCATCAATATAATCTGATCTATTAAATTCACCAATTGATCCATCTGTAGTAACAACTATTCCAATTGTCGAGTGATCCTTTATTACCTTTTCAGTTCCAACTTCCGCCGCCTCAACGAAAGGAATTTCCTCATCATACCAGTACGACCTGACTAAGTGATACCCTTTTGTATTTTTAAAAATTGCTATCAAGCAATGTATCATTTTCTTATACTAATACTTCACTTTTTTTAATTCTATAATGAATTTCTAGTTTTTTATCTTTTGTTACGTATATCTTATCAATTAATTTATTCATAATTTCCTTAGTAGGATTTTCCATATTTAAAAACTTATTAATAATTTCTAAATATTCTAAATAACAATTTGAATCTTCTTCTATACTTGAAATTTCATTTTTTAATATTTCTAATTTTTCATTTGCAGTTTTAATTTCTTCTTCAGTAATATTAAATAGTCTAGTGTATGTTTCTACACTTATTATATTATTAAATTTATCATCATATAGAGAATCTTGTTTCCTTTTTAAATCTTCTATTTTGTAATTTAATTCTTCTATTTTTTTTAGTTTATCTTGTCTCGGGTCAATATACTCACTTTTTATAATATTTTCAAATTCTTCTTTATCATCAATATACTTATTTGCCATATTGCTTAATTTGTCATAAATGGTTTTTTCTAGTTTAGTATAATTAATATAATGAGAAAAGCATATATCATATTTACTAAACTTACGATAGTTATTACAATTCATTGTAATTCTATCCCTTTTTTTATCATAACTAATACTCATTCTAGCACCACAGTCTTTACAATAAACTAGGTCAGATAATACGTATTCTACATTTCTACGTTCTGGATTATAAGTATTAGAAGAATCTTTAATGGATTGTGCTATTTCAAAAGTTTTTTTATCAATAATTGCTTCGTGAGCATTTTCTTTTATGCACCATTCATTTTCTGGAACACTTTTTCTTTTTTTGATTTTATAATTAACTTTTTGAAATTTGTGTTGTATTAAATCTCCAATATAAACTCTATTTTTAATAATATTACTTATAGATGTGTGCTTCCATATTTCAGGATGGTCAAATTTATTTAATTTTGAACCAGAATATTTAAACATAATAGGTGTAGGTAATTCTTCTCTTGTTAGTATTTCAGCAATCCCAGAACTACCATAACCTGCTACATATAAATCAAATATTCTTTTTACAACAGGAGCAGAATTTGGATCAGGTATTAACTGATGTTTATTGTTTGGGTCTCTCATATATCCATAAGGAGCAGAACTACCACAAAATTTACCATCTTTTTTCATTTGAAGTAAATTAGAACGAACTTTTTTTGAAATATCTTTTGCATACATATCATTCATACTTAATTTAAATGGCATCATATCAGAACCACTTGTTTCATAAAAAGTATCTATATCATCATTTACGGCAATATATCTAACATCATTTTCTGGAAAGTATGTTTCAACATAATATCCCGTCATAATATGATCACGACCTAATCTTGATAAGTCTTTTGTTATAACCATATTAATTTTTCCTTTTTCAATGTCATTTAACATTCTTTTAAAATCTGGCCGTTCAAAATTAGTACCCGTATAACCATCATCTATATAAATATCAACTGCAACTAAATTTTGTGCTTTTAAATAGCCAATTAATAGACTTCTTTGATTAGTAACGCTTTCTGATTCCATGTCGTCACCATCTTCTCTTGATAATCTTATATAAATAGCTATTTTAAATATTGTATTGTCTATTGTATATCTATTATACATTTTAAATCCTTTTGCTAGACAACACTTTCACTTCATTAGTTAAGTTAATTATACTATTTTTTTTGTCAGATTTAAATGTTTTTTCAGAATTAATCTTTAAATTCTTATTAATAATATAATACTTATATATACAACTTTTTAAAACTTCTTTTAAATCATAGCCATTACTGTCATAAAATTCTAAAGTTTCATACATAAATATTCCTCCACTCATCAAATCTTATGCGTAATGTTTTATAAAAATTACTTTTGTTCAATATCAATCACGCACCTTTCTATCTCTTTATTATTAACACCTTCATTTCTATATTCTTTTAATAATTCTTCCATTTCTCTTTTTTCTTTTTCAGTTGGAGGTATTTATTCACATCTTTTACCATTCCAAACCATAACACCATCAGGATCATATCTAATATGTGGTGCTTTTCTACCATTTGTTATATCATCATAATTATCTGTAATATCGATAACTGTTATAAAACTTTGTATTTTATTATTAGATGAATAAGAGTTTAAATAACCTTTAACATAAACTCTATTACCTTCAACAAAAAAAATCCTTATATATTTTATAAAGATCTCTTTTAATATTTAAACTAGAATAAGTTTTAGATTTATTAAATTTAGTTGTAGTTAAACCAAATTTAATATATTCATTATTGTCCTCTGTAATGTTATTAATAACACCAGAAATAATTATTTCGTTTATATCTACAATCATATATCAGCCCTTTCTTTTAATTATTTTAATTTATATAAGCAATCTCTAATATTTATTTTTCTAATTCATTAAAAATTAAATGATTAAATTCTAATTTATTACTAATTATTTTTTTTAAAAAAGCAGGTCTGATATCAAAATCACCTAAATCATTAATATCCACCCATTTGAAATCAAGTTTTATTCTATGACCTTTATCATTTTCAATTAATGTAAATTCTTCATCAACTATATCATTATTAATAAAACTCATCAAATAATAAAAAGATATTTCATGCATTTTTTTGTTATATTTATTAATGAAGTAATTTTCAACAACACCTAAATACTTTTCAATTCTAACTTCTTGTCTAATTTCTTCGTTAAGTTCTCGTTTCGCAGCTTCTTCTGTTGTTTCACCTAATTCAACATATCCGCCAGGCAAACATAAAAAACCACTATCATCCATATCTACTAAAAGCAACTTGTTGTTTTTTATAATTAAGCCAGAAACTCTAAATTTAAAATTATAATCATTAGTCTTCATCTTTATACTTTCTCTCATAATGTACTCCTTCATATTATTTTTTTAATATCATTTTAAATTGACCTAAATTTTGACTATCTATATTATTAACTTCATTCAAATAAAATTTTTTTATAATTCTCATAATTCCATTATGCGTAACAACTAAAATTCTAGAATTATCATCATGTTGTAATTTTATATATTCAAAAAAATCATTTAATCTTTCCATTATATCTTCTAATGTTTCTGCATTTTCGGGATTTACGAGATATTCTCTAACCGATTTTAAATATTCGATACTATAATCCTTCTTCATTTTTTCATTTAATACGCCTAAATCTCGTTGTACTAAATTAGAAAGAATCACAGGTTCTAAATATGGATAAACTATCTTTGCTGTTTCTATAGTTCGCTTATATGGAGAACAATAAACACTATTAAAACTATTTGGTGAAAAAACATTTCTCAAACATTCTTCTCTACCTATTTCATTCAAAAAATAATCTTTTTTTGTGGCTATATAACCTTTACCATTTAAATCAGTTTTAGCATGCCTTAAAAATGTTACTTCCATTATTTTTTTAGTTACTTAACATATTCTTTTGATTTTACTAATTTTGAATTTATATAATTATCAAGCATAATATGAAAGTTATCGATTGTGTCATCATTATTAATAATGGTAGTAAATTGTTCTCCTATTCCAGCTATCTCAATCGATGAACCATCAACATTATATCTTAACAAAGGTAGTTTATCTGCACCTTTTTTGTTTTTCTTTCTATCTTTTTTTATTGTTCTTTCTATAATATCTTCAATTGTAATAGTTAAATCTGCTTTTCTAGTGCCATTAATTGAATCACTTCTTAATCTATTGTATTCCCGTATTACTCTATCATTAAATGGAGCATCTATATACAATAAATTTACTTTATCACCCAAAATATTAAATAATTCTATCATGCCTTGTACGCCGTACATAGTGTCTAATATAATAATACTCTTATCATCATCAGCCATTTCATAAACTTTATTAACAAATAATTTCCAAAAATTATTTAAGTCTCTATTTTCTTCGAAGTTTTGCCATTCTTCAAAAGATAACTTCGAAAACGTATCTTCATAAACTTTTGGAAAGACATCTCTTATTTTAATATGTTGAATTTCCGAATAATTATCTTTTAAATAATTTATACCTCCACTTTTTCCTGACTCAGATGTACCTGCTACAAATATAAATATTTTATCATTACATTTTTCTCTTATCATAATTTCCCTCCTTACAATTTCTATTGGATGTCCTATAAAATTTTCTTTTTCTAATATACCATTTACTAAATTATCTATAATTTGATTTTTACTTCTATACATATATAAATCATCTATATATTGCGAATCCCCAGAATCTATTTTTAATTTATAAGCATCTGATTCATATGACCCATCATTTGTCTTTGCTTTTATAATATAGTTTCCAGTTTCTATTTCTGTATCAAATTCACCGTATTTATCCGCTGTCAGTTCTTTATATAAAGTTTCTTCATGGTTATCTTTATATATTGACACCAAACAATCTTCTTTATTATATAGTATAGTTCCATCTTCATAAATTCGAACTATACCGCAAATAATGCCATTAGCTTTCTTTGCAGTAGCTGATTTTGATTTATATGTCTTTGCTCTGTCAACAGAATTTTTCGAGTCAAGTAAACATTTATACATTTTAATAACATCGCTATTATCAGAATTGATTTGATAATTTTCGTCCTTAATTGGCTGTGTTGCTGAAGTAACTAATAAGTACTTGATTTTCTCGGCTTCAATATTAGGGTTAGTGCCCCACATCAACGAAACAGTTCCTGAAACCATTGGTGCTGCAAATGATGTGCCATAAGAGGGCGCATCATCTGATAAACTTCTTAATCTTTCACCAGGAGCATATATATCTACCCTTTTACCTGTAACAGAATGATAAGCTCTTGTATTTTCTTCTGATGAACTGCCTACAATGATAACTCTATTTTTCACCTTACTATCTGAAATAGCTCCCCATATATCATATTGAGCATCATAAAGAACTCCCTCTATTTTTTTACAGTTATTTAGAGAACCATCCGTTTTGCTATCATATACTTTTATTCCGTAAGGATTATCCTTTGATTCTGTACAATAGATAAATTGCATTCCATTTTCATTACCTGCAGATTTTACAACTACAAATTCATATCCGGCATCAATATATTTTCCATAAAAAGTACTCAAACTCTCAGAAACTTCTTTTAATGCTTTTTTTGCCCTAGCAACACCATTTTGTGCTGCAACAAGCAATTTTGTATTACCTGAACTTATGTTAATCACCTTGACACCCTTTGCTAGCATCTTAGCATTCCAATATTTTATATCCATTATTGAAACTGGGTTATAATCGGGAATATTGCCTTTATAAGCATAGCCATATATTTTAACATTGTTCGCTACTCCATCAATTCCAAATTTATTATTTTTCTTTGCAGCCAAAAAGCCAGTGACATCTGTACCATGCATACCTGAGGCTATTTTATTTATTTTTTCTTTATCATTGAACCAAATATTATTAGAATCTATTGCATAGCTAATATCCTGATTTTCCGTATCAAATAAAGTATCAAAAATCCCGATTTTAACCTCCTGATATGAATTATTATCTTTCTCAAGATCAGTAAGTTTAATTGCATCACGCCACCAATTACCATTCTTATCTTTTTTTTCAAACTTATTTATTGGCACTTTATCTGTATCATTATCTTGATAATAAGCTAAATTGAGTGTAATATTTGACTTATCAAGTGATGTTTTTAGCAGTTCTGCGGTTTTATTAAGTGTATCATAATCCATTTTATCAAACTCTATCTGATAATCATTGGTAAATTCAATATAGCCAACAATTTTTCCATTATACTTAGAAATAATTTTTTCTATGTCACTATAACTGTATTCCGCGTCTGCTGCAATAAGTAATTGAGATTTAACAAAAAGCGTATTATCCTCATAAGATACATCCTCATATGTGCAGAGTTTAACATCAATTTTTCCGTTATCATTTTTCGCTGAATTAGTTGATATAATCCCATTTGAATTTTTACAAAGCAAAAAACATGGAACTAAAGCACAACAAAATAATAAAAGCACAATTGGCATTATAATAAAAATTTTTCTATTTTTGTTCATAGAATATACCTCCTCTTATTTCTATAACTAGTATGCTGAAATAGCTGTACTAAATTGACTTCTAGAAATATTGTCAGCTACATTGATGTTAGTAAATGCTGATGTGTAATCATTCAACTTATTCCAATATTCATCTTGACTTACACTTTTGTTATTCCATGTATATGAATTATTATTTTCCGAACCAAAAGCGACTTTTTGTTCGGATATGTTTCCGTTGTTTAACGTATATTCTATCAGCATACTTGCTCCCATTTGCACGGTATAAGCATAACATGAGCCTGATTTTTTCTTATATCCAAAATTCTGTCCACATGGTTTAAAATTAACCTTATTATTATCAATCCAACATAACATTGCACCTGCTACATGGTATTTACCCTGTACAAATAACTCCGGCACATCATCATCATCAATATCAACAATCCAAATATCATCATATGCTTCTTCTAAAGAATTCACATAATCTACATAGAGATTTTTCCAATCAGCTTTGTTATCCGTATTCGAATTTACAGGTGTGGTAGTCATTTCTATAGTTTCGCTATATATTTTATATGTGTTAAAATTCCAATCAACCACATAACCATCGACAATCCACATTTGTTTTGTAATATCAAAATCAAAATCGTCATGTTTTTTATTTAATATTTTGTTAGTTGACTCATCATATAAACCAAGATTATACATAAAATAAATGTTCTCCGGCTCTTTCAAATCTCTTGTAACAAAATAATTTTTATTTTTGTATCTGCCTGCTTCATTTTGTGAAGTTTCAATTTTTCCTGACTCAAAATCAAATTTATATAAGTCAAACATTTTATCCATATCTGATTGATCTGTATTAAAAAACAAAGCATATTTGCCGTTGTAATCCATAATTTGAAAATCAAAATTATCAGGAACTTGTGCCGAAGTTTTCATTTTGCCTTTTGAATCTACTGCAGATATATACTTTTTGCCGTTTTTAGTATATTCAAAGCATATTTTTTCTTTTATAATGTCACATATTACACCATCAGATGATTTTATTTTCTTTGTATATTCATCTTTATCAATATTGTATAGACACAATGAGCCTTGCTCATTAACAAATATAGTATTATCTATACAATAAGCTATATCATCCCCATAATATGATACCTTATCCGACCAGTCTGCTATCGTATTTACAACCGAACTCTTACCAATATCATACTTTTTCAATAAGTATTTATAATCATCGTTTCCACTCTTAGCAACATCCAGATAATATAAACTGTTATTTTCACATGCAATTAGTTCACATTTTCCTTCTGAAGTAAATAGATATTCACTCTTACCATCTTTCGTAGTAGTTTTATAAACTTTTTTCTTTTCATATTCCTGTCCACTGCTAGAGTTTGAACTTGAACCTTCAACATAGTAAATGATATTTCCATCAGATAACAAACTACATGCATTATCTGCCGAAGAAATTTTCTTTTCCTTCGCAGTTATGTTTTCTTTGTAATATATAGCGTCACTTTTAGCACAAATATATTTTTCACCTGTACAAATCAGATATTTACCTGACACAAAGTTCGAATTTAAGGTTTTATCTGTTTCTTTATTAGACAAGCGAAAATTATTGTCACCAAAAATTATCGGATGACTTTTATCTTCCTCGCAACAATATTTACCGTTTTTATCGAAGGCAAAATTCAATGCAGTTTGAATTGTATCGTAATGATTATCAGAACCGGTATCACATAGCATCTGCTCGTATATAGTCTTTATCATGGATAGATTATATGTAGTACAAATCGAGCCACGGTTTCCAATAACTGTTGACGCACCTTTATCAAGAAATGCTTTAGCTAAAGTATCATCTACGCCTGAACTACAAGCTCCTAGATAAATCATACATCCGTCAATATTACTTAAATGATTATTAAAAAATTTATATCCAACAGCTACATGACCTGAATTTGTAAAAATCAGTTCGCCATTAAGATATTCATCAGTATATCTAATGTTTTTTATATAATAGTCCACATCATATAAAAAGGCATTTCTATCAAGCATTGTTCCTGTGGCGATAAATGAATGTGTTTTTTCGCTATATCCGCCGTGACCGTGCCATATTACAATCTTATTTTTCCCAATATCTGATAATTTTTCAATATCAACATCCGAATTATCATAGTTATTAGTAAACTTATAATCTTCTAATGTGTTCTGAATATTCTCAGCTGATTGATCAACACATTCTTGTGAATATTTTTGCAAGTCATTATCATATGTTGAAAGACAAGGCTGATAAGTAGATACCTCTGAAGAATCCATACCATCAACAGCAGGCACATAAACATACTCAATTCCACTGTTAAACTGTATCCATACAGATTGACCCTTGGTTACATTGTATTCCTTAATTTCTTTGTCGTTAAATAATTTTTTAGCATACTCCCCAACTGCACTAATCGCTTTTTCTTTGTTATCACGAGTAATATAGCCATTCTTCCCCCTAAACTCAGACTCTATATTACCGACTTCATCGTTGATTTCAAAATAATCAGTTAATCCCTCTTTCATAAGCTGTTCTTTATTAGGCTTGTTAAATACTGTAAGGCATAAAACAATTGACACTAATATTAGCACACCAATCACTACTAATGTAATAATGATTGCTTTTTTCTTTTGCCTATTATTTTTTATTTCTCTTTCAAAATTCTCATACTCCATAAATATTCTCCTTAAAATATTTTAAATTGATACCATATCTTATCTTGTGTAATGTACCAAAAGCGTAGCAACTAACCATCGCTACGCTTTTAGCAAACTTATTTTGGATAACTATAAGCTGATAAAAATACAGCTTATAGGAAATAACATATTAAATCAAACTATGATTAAAACTTATTCTTTCAACTGACCGCATCCGCAGGTACCAACATAATTAGAATTTATTTTTCCGCATTTTGGGCACTTCCACTCACCTTTTGATGGGGTTGCAACAGCAGCATTGCTTTCCCTAAAGATAGATGAACCTGGAGTACAGCAATTATTGGAGGTACTTTGATTTATTGTCTCAGAAGGCTCTGTGAAATATTCAAAAATCTTTTTCTTTCCGATATTTACTGCTATTGCAGCACCAATTGAAACACCTATCCAGATTGCAAGTGAGAACATAGTTATTGTTTTTTCTTCGCTATAAAGATCTCCGAACCAAAGATTGCACAACAAAGGTACTGCAGCATACAAAGAAAATACATCAAATAAAATTCCCTGTGCACAAATAATTATACCTTGAACTAATGTTGTTTTGTTTTTCATAATTTTCCACCTCAATCAATATTTATCATATGTAAAACTATCATATAATTTTTCAAGAGTTGTCCTTTTTTCAGTTTGTGACAATTTAACCCAATCTTCCGACCATACTGTATCACTTGTCATATTTATGTCTACTAAACCTTTTAATTGCTGTGAGTTTATTAAATCATATTCGTCTTTAGTTATCTCTTCACAACCCTTTGATTCTCCATATGAATCAGCGTAACGATAATATTTCATACCTAAATTTCTTTCAGATGTATAAGACGAATAATAATCTTCACTCACATCGGTACCAGTAAATGAAAGAATATAATTACCAAGCCACCAATCTTCTTCTGTAATACGACAGAAACTAGTGCCCAATATTCTGTATTCACCAGTTTGCTTTATATAATATCCTTTAATATTTGCTTGGAAAGAACCGTTAGCTTTTTGTAGTTTATTATTTGAATAATAATAGACGTTAGCTGGATTATTTCTCATAGAGCCTCCGCCACACTCCATAATAAATTCAGGACGTCCGTCGAAATTCAAATCCTTAAAAGTAAGTGCACTGTGATATCCTACAGTAGCACCCTGATTCACAAACCACTCACTTTCGTGTTCCAAAAGTTCATCAATGAGTTTATCTTTATAAGAGTCTGTAGCTATAGTTTGATCATAACTGTAGCCAACTCGGCATACTTTTCCTGTACTCTTATCTTTTCTGTAATAATATACATTTGCATGTTCCCCATTGATAATTTCAAGAATTCCTTCCCTTGCATAATAATACAAACCACCGTCAAATTCCATATATTGACCTATACTCTGCTCATATCTGAACAACCAGCCAAGTTGAAATTTACCCACACTCTGATAATCGTTAATCTTGGTAATACTGTCATTTGCAATATCGTAACTGTTATAAATAATTTCATCATAATTTCTTCCGGTATTAAAATAGAGTTTACCTTTTGACAACTCCATACATTCATTTGTTACATCAGATGAAATCAATTTAACATTTTTACCATCTAAATCTGATCTGTACAATTCACCTGATGTATAGTTTCCTTTTGTACCGGTAGTTGCTGTATAATTACAAAGATAATATATCTTATTATTATATATGATAAATGACTGGACTCCACCATTTGCTTTAACAGGAAGTTTTATATAGTCGGGTTTTACTTTTGAAAAATCGAGTCGAGGTCTATTCATTCCCTCATGTGATCCTTCTGAAGAAGAATAATAGACTTTATCTTTGTATTTCTGAATCACATTGGAATAGTATATTTTATCTTCACTTTCACTGCTTGATGATACAACTAATTTACACTTCCCCATATGGGTATCCTCTCCACGCCTAATATTTGTTGGGGTTAGATTAAACTTTAATCCTTTATAGCCGTCTTTTGATATTTTAAATACAAAATAACCGTCAACATCATCAATAAGCGATTCAAACTCACCTGATTCATTTGTCATTACTGTGGCAAATGGGGTTTCTGCATTTTCAGAATAAATTTCAACTTTTGCATCTCTTATCGGATTAGAAGTTTCACTGTCTACAACGGTACCCTTTACATATCTGTAGCTACACTTATCCATAAAACGAATATCTGTATCACCCTCCATGTGAGTTGATATTTTCAATGGACTGTTTTCTTCATTTACTATTTCAAAATTCTTTTTTGTCGGAATATTAAAAATTTCTAAAATACCCTTTAATGAATCATCAACATATACACCGGCATTGAAATAAAAATATGATGACATGTCCCCGTGAAACAAATTGTCTTTTTTTCGAGTAAGACCTACAGATAATTTAGCTTTTGCTCCTATGTCAGATTTTGCTCCGATTGTAATCGTTGCACAGGTAAGTTCGACAGCAGGACCAATTCCGACAGTTGCGTTTACTGACGCTTCTGCTTTAATTTCCGGTTTGCTAAAATCTTTAATAAATTCTAACCCTGTTTTATCCCATAATACACCAACTTTATTTTCTACCGAACACTCAAAAGTTATCGAACCATCCGCTTTAACTGTTAAATTTACTATAACATTTACACCAATGGTCGGCAATATTCTTACAGGACATTTAGCAATCTCAACTGTTCCTTCTTTACCTATACCTCCTGAAATTTGTGCTGTGCCACTAAACTTCAATTTATCTTTCAAGGCAATATAGAAAACAAAGTTATCTTTAATATGCAGGGGATTAAGCGAAAACAAATTTGTATCTTTTTCTGTATAGATTTTGTATTCTAACTCAGGGGTATCAAGACTTCCGTTCAATTTAATTTTTATTGGATTTGCTACATCACCTATTTTATTTTGAACTCT
>OIYT01002109.1_pt1 | contig 12731 bp, 10 predicted proteins | sample 1588201 | NCBI WGS metagenome assembly OIYT01 (sample SAMN03283260) | human gut metagenome | biome: human-associated habitat; material: feces | host: Homo sapiens | place: USA | collected 2013
GGTGGACTTCCATCTGGTGGCAGAGTCTGACGAGCCGATCTACCTGTATTTCAAGACGGAGTTCCAGCACAAGGTGAACCTGTGGACTGCCTCCTGGACAGAATCAGAGTGGAACGACTGCGAGAGCACCTGGAGCGCAGAGAATCCGGACGGCACATTCAACTGGAGAGCTGCGGACCAGCAGGCAAATGCACAGTCCCGCTTCACCGGTCTGGGCGAGTACTTCGAGGGCGATAACTACACCATCCTGCGTCTTGGCGAATACGAGCCGGGCACAAAGATCACCGTTCGCATGACCGTTGCCAACGATTACACCATTGTCAAGAACTTCCTCTTCTACACCTTCCATCCGGATCTGTTCCAGCAGGACATCGATACCCTGAAGCAGAACCAGTGGAATATCACCGACTACAGCGCACGGAAGATCACCGGCGAGATCACCGCAGAGGACGGCCAGCTGATGATGACCAGCATCCCGTATGAGCCGGGCTGGAGCATCAAGGTAGACGGCAAGCGTGTGGACAATCTGGTGGAAGAAGTCAAGAATGACGACGGCAGCATCAGTCTGAAAAACCAGAGCGGCGACAGCGGACAGATCGTCGTGGTTGATGCCATGGTCGGTCTGCGGCTTCCTGCCGGCACCCACACCGTTACCATGACGTATACCCCGCCGGGGTGGTGGATCGGTATTGCATTGCTGGCAGGCGGCATTGTCCTGCTGGTGGTATTCTGGTTCGGCGACCGCAAGCGCTATGCAGTGATGCTGGCAGAGCTGGCACAGCAGCAGGAGCGGGAGCGTCAGGAGGCTGCAAAGCGTGCCAAGATGAAGTCTGCAAAGGCTGCCAAGGAGAGCAGTCCGGAGGCACTTCTGGAGAAGCTGGAGGCACTGCATAAGCAGGGCGTTCTGGACGACGCAGAGTTCGAGGAAAAGAAGGCTGCGATCCTGAAGAAGAAGCCGGCGGAGAATGCCGGGGATCCGCCGAAGCTGTCGAAGAAAAAGGACAGCGATGACGGCAGCGCCGAAGATTCGGCAGACTAACACCGCAAGAAAAGCTTGACAGGTACGCCGAAACGGGGTACGATAAGAGCACGTGGGCTGACACGGTTCAATCCGATGGCAGGATCTCTCTGGACCTGCCAACCCTGTTGCGAAAGATACAGGGCGTCGGCGAAGGCGACGAAATTCCTCGCTTCCCTGCCGGACGTAAGGGCCGGCGCAGTTGGGCGGACAACAGAAAAATCAGTCGTCAAAAGGCGGGAGCATTGCTGCGGTAATGCACCGCCTTTTGGAACGTCACAGCCGATTCGCAGGCTGTGGTGAAAAAACGTGGGCTGACACGATTCAATCCGATGGCAGGATCTCTCTGGACTTGCCAACTCTGTTGCGAAAGATACAGAGCGTCGGCGAAGGCGACGAAATTCCTCGCTGCGCTGCCGGACATGAGGGCCGGTATGGTTGGGCGGACAACAGAAAAATCAGTCATCAAGAGGTGGGAGCATTGCTGCGGTAATGCACCGCCTTTTGGAACGTCGCAGCCGATACAAAGGCTGTGGTGAAAAAGCGTGGGCTGACACGGTATCAATCCACGGTGGCACCTTGTGTGCGACCGATCCTGTTGCGAAAGATACAGGACGCTGGCAGGCAGCGAAAAACCTTGCTCCAATGCCGGACGTAAGAGCCGGTCTCGTTGGTTGGACAACAGAAAAATCAGTCACAAAAAGGAGGGAGCATTGCTAGGGGTTGTTTGAAAAATAGCGATGTTTGGAAAAATGCACAGAAATTACTGTATGTTAGGAGAGAATCCGCAGGCAGGCTGTCGCCTGACAAGGATTTTCGACGACACAGACAGTGATTTATGGGCGTTTTGACAAATGTACGGATTTTTCAAACAAGCCCTAAGGTAATGCACTGAATTTTTAAAACCCAGAGAATCAGAGAAAGAGAATCCCCCGCATCCGGTGATGTTCCGGATGCGGGGGATTCTTGTTGCTTGTGGAAAGAGCAGAATCAAAGTGTTTTCTGCATTTGCAGATAGTTCACGGGCTGGAATCCCATCCGCTCATAGAGCGCACGGGCACGGGGATTCTCCTGCGTCACTTCCAGCCGGATGGCAGCCGCTTTGCCCCTGAGGTCTTCTGACAGGGCTTCGATCACCTGCGTGCCGTAGCCTCTGCCCTGATACGCCGGACGGAAGTAGATCTCCTCCAGCCATACCAGCACACCGCCCGCCTCATGCTGCATGGTGCGGTTGGTGACGACAAAACCGGCGGGCTTGCCGCCGTCCAGAAAGATGTAGCCGCCCAGATACTGATCGGAGCGCAGAATCTCCTGAAATGCCCAGCGGTGGCGCTCCGGCGGAATGGGGTGGAGCACTGCCTCAGAGTGGTAGAATTCCTCTGCCATTTCGCAGAATGCCGCCTCGTCTGCCGGCTCGAAGCGTCGAACTTGCAGATCGTTCATCGGCTGTTTCCGCCTCCTCCGTGGCTTCCTCCGCTGGAACTGGTGTGGCTGCTTCCGCCGCCGCCACCACCGCCGCCGCCGCTGCTGCTTTCGATCTTGGTGCGGGTGCGGTAGGTGCGGAGAAACTGATCGGTGTTCCGCTTATGGCGAATCTTGCCGGCTTCCAGATAGTTCCGCATGTCGCCGGCGGTCTTGAACTGGTAGCTGGAGCGGATGATGAGCAGCGAAAGCCCGAACGCAATGAGTGCGCCGGCAATGGCAATGAGAATAATCATGCCCCAGCTTAGTTTCGCCGTGTATTCCTCGGGCAGCTCGGATACCTCTTTCACCACGCCGTTCTGCATGATGAGGTACTTGCCGCTGTCCTCGTTGTAGGTATAGTAGGTGTCGCTGGGCGCACCCTTCTCTTCGTAGTATTCCAGATTGTAGCAGAACTGGTGGAGTGCGCCGGGGATATCCTCGCTGCCACGCACCAGATAGGGGTTCATGCAGGAGAAGATCTCCGAAACACGGTCGGAAGAACTGGAGTTGGTGTAGTAGAACTGTCCCTTTCCGCTGGTGGAAATGTAGTCGTACAGATGAGAGGCACCGGACATATCCAGATAGAGAAATACGCCGTCGGTGTTGATGCCGTATAGCTCATCGTACTGGTCATCGCAGAACGCAACGGTGTCCGCATCGCTGCCGTCGCCGACCTCCGTCGTGCCGATCCAGACACCGATGTTCATGCCGGTCTGGTCGGCGGTGTCCTGAAGCTCTGAGAGGACTGCGGAAAATTCCGAGTCAGTCAGCAGATAGCCCTCGTCGCAGAGATAGACATTGTCCTCTTGTGCAACAGAGGTTGTCGCAGCCGTGGGCAGTGCCATCGCACCGGCGCACAGACCAATAGTGAGCAGTGCTGCTGCACTGCGCAGGAGTGTTGTCTTCATCGGAAAATCCCCCCTCCAAACAGCAGGAAAATGATCAGCACCACCACGCCCAGCGCACCGCTGAACAGCAGCGCTTTCGCCCAGCTGAGAGGCGGTGTGCCGGATTGCTTGCCGGTCTGTCCGTTTATGGCAAAGCTGTAGTCCTTTCCCTTGTACTGGTAATTGAGAAACCACACGGGCAGCAGCACATAGTCGTGCTGCATCTGGCGCAGCTGGATATCCCGCTGCTGCACAGAAAAGGAGGAGTAGCCGGACACGCTCTCCCGCAGCAAGGCAATGCTCTTGTCCTCCACACGCTGTTTCACCCGCGGGAAAACCTCGTCATAGGAATCATCGTATTTCTGCGCCATAAATCCGCTCAGATACTGCATGCTGAAGGTTTTCATCTTGTCGTAGGGGAATGGCTCGATGGCGTCCATCAGAGCGTCGTCGATTTTCTTGGAGCCGTCTGCCGGAACGCCCTTATACGGAATGTCGGCAGCACGCTCTACCAGATATTCCTGCGTTTCTGTCACCTGATAGTTGCCGTCCCTCCACGAGCGAACCTTTTTTCCGATGCCGCTCATACTGGCATCGGCGATGCAGTTGGTCAGCCAAAATGGCACGTAGATACCGCTCATCTTCTCCAGCTGCTTTTCTGAGGTGAAGCCCTTGGGCAGGAACCAGCGCTTTTTACACCACTTATGGAAGCATGCCAGTGCCTGATCCTTGGTGATGGAAAAGGGCAGCACCCACGCCGGACAGTATTCGCCCTGCAGCCGTCCGGCAAGCACCACCGGAGCGTGGCAGTAGTAGCAGAATGTGGCGGAGGTTTCCGCCTCAGCGATGATCTGCGCCCCGCAGTTCTGGCAGGTGTAAAGCCGTGTGCCTTCTTCGAAAGCAGCCTCGTCCGCCTCGTTTTTCAGTGTGGCAGCGTCCGGATCGGCATTGGCGTTTGCCTGATGCTCCATCTGGGCGTACATCTGCTGCATCTCCGCCTCGGTATAATGGCTGTCGCAGTACGGGCAGGAAAAATTCTGGTGTTCCGGATCGAAGGTCAGTTCTGCACCGCAGTTGGGACACTTATATTGTACAGTATTCATGGATACAGTTCCTTTCGTTTCGGATTATGCACGGCCCTTTCCGCAGTTGGTGCAGAACTTGCCCGTGTTAACCGCACCGCAGGAGCAGGTCCACTGCGCCGAAGCGGGCTTGGGAGAGCCGCAGTTGGTGCAGAACTTCCCTGTGTTGGTTGCGCCGCAGGAACAAGTCCAGCTTTCTGCCGGAGCCGGTTTGGGAGAACCGCAGTTGGTGCAGAACTTACCCGTGTTGGTTGCGCCGCAGGAACAGGTCCAGCCGTTTGCCGGCGCAGCCTGTTGAGCCTGTTGTGCAGCCTGTTGAGCCTGTTGTGCAGCCTGCTGCTGCATCTGCATTTGCTGGGCATTGGTGGCAGAGGCGCTGGACATAAATCCGCCAGCTCCCTGCATGCCCATGCCCATTGCCATAAATGCCTGGCCGGCACCGGCGGTGTTGGAGCCGGCAGCCTGCATGCCCTTGGCGATAGAGCTCTGCACATAGCCCTCCCGTACTGTGGGGTCGGACATCATTGCACCCTGATTGCGCATGTTGATGAGCGCCTTGCTCTCGTCGTCGTAGCTGATGCTTGCGATACCCACGGAGCTGATGTCCAGACCGCGTGCCTGTGTCCAGTCGGCATCCAGTACCGATGCCATGTACTTGGAGAGTTCCATGCTCTTGGACGGCAGGGAAGAGATGCGCACGCCGTTTTCGGACATCTGACCGATGGCGGTCTGGAGCGCCGTCAGGAACTCAGCGTTGAACTGCTCGTTGACCTCCTCGAAGTTCAGGTGCGATGCATTGCGGGGTACGACCTCCATAAAGAACTTCAGGGGATCGGTGATCTTGATGGAGTAGGTGCCGTGGCAGCGCAGGAACAGCTCGGAGTTATAGAAATTGTCGAAATACTGGAGTGCGTTGCGTGTGCCGAATTTGATGCCACGGATTTCCTGCAGATTGATGAAGTAGACCTGCTGGGACTTTCCCGGCTGTCCGCCGAACTTGAAGCGTTCGAAGCTCTCCTTGACGGATGCTTTCAGCTCGCCGTTGAACATGGACGGAGAGGAGGAGAGGTAGACCTCATAGTAACCCTCTTCTGCTGTGTAGTCCATGATGCGTCCGCCGTCTACCAGCAGCATCATCTGGTTTGGCCCTACGACAATGCGGGAGCCGTTGGAAATGATGTCCGGTGTGCCCTTGCTGTTGCTGCCGCGCTTGCCGCGTGTGACCTGAACGCCCTTTGTCATGACTGTGGTGGGACCCATGTCACCAGCCTCGATGAATTCCAGCCAGGAATCTGCCAATGTGCCGCCGACTGCGCCGACTGCTGCACGAACAATACCCATAATTGATACCTCCATAAATTCGCTTGTATTGTGTTTTATCATATGCAAAAAAAGTGAAACAATCTCCAACAAAAAACATCAGTTTTTTTGGGTTTTGATTAAGACAATTATAGCATAAAGTGACGAATATGGCAAGTGGATTTTTTGAAATTCCGCAAAAAAGCTGAAAATCCGCTGCTTTTTTCGGCATACTGCTGGTATTTTTCGAAGCAGCAGAAAAAAGCTTGACAGAAACACGGATTTATGATATACTAAAATAGTTCGAGGTGTAACTCAGTTTGGTAGAGTGCTTGCTTTGGGAGCAAGATGCCGCAGGTTCGAATCCTGTCACCTCGACCAGTGCAATTGAAGTATTCGGATATGCAGAAGCTGTGTGTTTTCAGATCCTGAGAGCGCACAGCTTTTGTTTTGGCGTAAAAAAAACAGCGCAAGGCTTGCCAAATGCGGGAATTTATGGTATACTGTTTTCAAAAGGAGTGTGATAGGACATGAATTGTCACAAATGCGGAAAACCTTTGGAGGATGGTGCGCAATTCTGCGAGGAGTGCGGCGCACCGGTGGAATTTCCTCAGCAGCCGCCCATCCCAGGACAGGTCGTTCCGGAAAAGGCAGCAGCGCAGGATAACACAATGAAAAAGATTGCGCTGGTGCTGGGTGCTGTCTGTGTGGCGCTGGTGGTTGCTGTTGTGCTGCTTCTGGTGTTTCGGATGCGAAACAATGCCGGAAAATCCGGCGAGTCGGCAGCAGTGCAGACGGTATCCGTGACGGAGGTGACTGCCGGAGAGACCACAGACGAAGCTGCCACCGAGGCAGTGGCAGCAGTGGCGGAAACTACCGCAGCACAAGTGGCAGAAGCACCGGCAACAGAAGCGCCGACACAGGCACCGGCGGAGACAACAGCTGTGAAAAGAACGGCGGACTATTCTCTGTATCTCAGAGCCGTAAAGCAGTTTGTATTATCCGGTCAGCTGGTATATCGGGAGTATTATCTGTATGACATCGACCGTGACGGTGTGAACGAACTGATTGTGCAGTATGGAACCTGCGAGGCGGATGCGATCTATGCGTTCTGGCGAATCGATGACAGCGGAACGGGGATCGAAAAGCTGGAGGAATCCGCCGGCGGTCATTCCTATCTCTGTTCACAGGACGGTGTGCTTTACACCAATCTGGGACACATGGGATATCAGTCCGTCAGCGCAGCTGAGCTGGTGAAAGAAAACGGCGTGTGGAAAATTAACTGGAGGGAAGTCTTTACGCAGGAGAACGTGCAGGATGTGGCAGATTACGCCGACTTCGGCCCGGCACTGCAGGGCTATGATCTGGCGAACACCGCACCGCTGGGCGGAAGCGACAACTCCCAAAGTGCGACAGCAGCAGCGGGCAGCAGTGCATACGCCATCAACGACAAACTGGGAGCCATGGACTGTCATAAGGGCGTTGTCTCCAGCTATACCACCGATTATGTCTGCAATGGCGGGGAGAAGGATACGGTACGGCAGAGCCTCGGCGATGGCTGGCACGTGACCGCCAAGTACAAATGCGAATCATACGGCGTGACGTGGTACGAGCTGTGGGATACGGACGACGGCGACTACTACGGCTGGGTGGATGAGGAATTCATTGATTTCTATTGATTCGAAAATGAAACACAAAAAATGCGCATGCACGCCGAAATTCGGTGTCCATGCGCATTTGCGTTTTTGGGGGATTTGGAATTACTTCTGCTTCTGATACCATGCGGTCAGCTCGCCGGCAGAGATGGCGCCGTTGAGCATCCTGCCCTCACGGATGTCTGCGTTTGGCGCACTGCCTTTCAGGACAGCAGCTGTCTTGCCGAAGCCGCTTCCGCCGGAGGTGGCGAACAGGAAAATCTTCTTGCCGGAGAAGTCGCTGCTCTCCAGAAATGTGTTGATGATCGTGGGTGCAACATACCACCAGATGGGGAACGCCAGAAAAATGGTGTCATAGTCTGCCAGATTGCTGCACGGTGCAGCGATTTCCGGACGGGAGGACTTGTCCCGCATTTCCACGCTGCTGCGGCTGTTCTTGTCCATCCAGTTGAGGTCTGCCGGGGTGTAGGGCACCTTGGGGCGAATCTCGAACAGATCTGCATCAAATGCCGATGCCAGCGCCCTGGATGCGTTTGCGGTAACACCGCTTGCGGAAAAATATGCAACTAAAATTTTGGACATCTCAAAAACCTCCAATTGATTTGCCGAAGGAAACCAGAAATTCTACGGTTTCCGGGTCGTAGTGAGAGAAGAAAGCGCTTTCGCCCTCGTCCAGCGCCTGCATGGTGTGCATGTCCTCCTCGGACAGCGCAAAATCAAAGACGTTGAAGTTCTCCGCCATGCGCTCCTTGTGGGTGGACTTGGGGATGACAACGACACCGCTCTGGATCAGGAAGCGCAGGATGGTCTGTGCCACGGTCTTTCCGTACTTTTCGCCCACTGCCTGAATGGTGGGGTTGTGGAAGATCTCTTTTCTGCCCTCTGCAAAGGGCCCCCACGATTCGATCTGTGTGCCGTACTTTTCCATGTACTTCCGTGCCAGCTTCTGCTGCTGGAACGGGTGAGTCTCCACCTGATTGACAGCGGGCTGCACCTTGACGAAATTGCTCAGGTCTACGAAGCGATCCGGATAGAAGTTGGACACGCCGATGGCACGGAGCTTTCCGGCAGCGTATGCCTCTTCCATGGCACGATAGGTGCCGTAGTAGTCGCCGATAGGCTGGTGAATCAGCATCAGGTCAATGTAATCCGTTTTCAGCTTGCGCAGGGACTCATCGATGGATGCCTTTGCCTTTTCGTAGCCGGCGTTGGAGATCCAGATCTTTGTGGTGAGGAACAGCTCATCTCTGGGAACACCGCACTTGGAAATGGCTGCGCCTACGCCCTCCTCGTTGTAGTATGCCTGTGCGGTGTCGATCAGGCGGTAGCCGGTCTGGATGGCATCCAGCACGCAGCGCTCACATTCCTCCGGTGTGACCTGATAGACGCCGTAGCCCAGAATCGGCATTTTTACGCCATTATTTAATGTAACATATTCCATGGTTTCAATCCTCCAGTGCGTTGTAGATTTCGTCGGTCACCGGCTCCAGCCACTCGTTAGAGGTGTTCTCTCCGGGACACTCCACTGCCAGATGGCTGAACCAGCTGTTCGCCTTGGCACCGTGCCAGTGTTTGACACCTGCCGGAATGGTGACCACATCGCCGGGCTTCAGGCTCTGTGCCGGCTTGCCGGCTTCCTGATACCAGCCCTCGCCGTCCACACAGATCAGCAGCTGTCCGCCGCCCTTGTCGGCGTGGTGTACGTGCCAGTTGTTGCGGCATCCCGGCTCGAATGTGACGTTGGCGATGAATACGGTCTTGCTGGGGTCAGTGAGGGGCTTGAGGTAGGAGTTGCCGGTGAAGTACTTGGCAAAGCTGACGTTCGGTTCTCCCATGCCAAAGAATCCGCCGTGCGCCTCCTCCTCGGTGTCGCCGGCGTAGACCTCTTTCGCCATGCGGAACGCTGCCCATGCGTTGGGCCAGCCGGCGTAGAATGCCACGTGGGTGAGAATCTCCGCCATCTCGGTGCGGGTCACGCCGTTCTGCCTGGCGGTGGTGAGGTGATAGACCAGCGAGTTGTCTGTCATGCCCTTGCTGATGAGTGCGGTAACGGTGACAATTGAGCGCATTTTCAGAGAGAGCTTGTCCTCCCGTGACCAGACCTCTCCGAAGAGCACGTCGTCGTTCAGCTCTGCAAATTTCGGGGCGAAATCGCCCAGACTGTCTCTGCCTGCGGTTTGTTTTTTCATGGGAAACTTCCTCCGTTTCTGAAATGGTTAAGATTCTTCAGATCCTTTTGCGGAATCCTCCTGACAGCCGCCCTCTTTGGGCCATGTGAGCACGCCGGTTTCCACGGCGACCTCGTAACGGTGAATCTTGTACGCCAGCCGTTTCAGCGTGGTGTCAATCTTTGCCTGCTGTTCCAGAAGTGACTCACGCTGTTCGGTGAGGAGCTGGAGTCTTGCCGGAATGGTGGCATCGCCCTCCTGCGTCAGCCGGACGTATTCGATGAGCGCTTCCACGGGCAGTCCGGCGCTTCGCATACACTTGGCGAGCTCCACCCAGCCCAGATCGCTCTCCTGATAATCACGGATGCCGCTGGGGGTTCGGGTGACCGGCGGAATCATGCCGATGCGCTCGTAATACCGCAGCGTGTCCTGCGAAATGTCGTAGAGTTCGCTGACTTCTTTGATGGTCATGTGCATCCCTCCCTTTCCGGATTTGTTGAAAATATTATACGCCTTGGAGTGCGCTCTAAGTCAAGATGCTTTCGGCAAAATCTGCGTATTTCACAAAAAATATGGGATATCCTTGTGGAAAGTGCGGAGGCGGGGGAGATAACTTCTTGACGCTGCATGATGGATGTGGTATGATAAATGGGAGAGAATACAGCCAGACTTTCTGAGGACCTGTCTTCACAAGCGTATATGCGTGTCTTTTCGGCAAATTTTGCTGCATCCTGCGTAAAAAATACTTGCCGGGCGACAGTCTGCCTGCGTGTTTTTGCCTTGTCTGCAACAAAATTATGCTCGAAAATCCACCTATATTTCTTGTGAAGACAGGTCCTGAAAAATTATTTGAATAGAATTGGAGCGGGAATCGCATGAATATAAGAAGCGCAAAAGAAAAAGACATCCCCAGAATCCTCGAATTATTGGGACAGGTACTTCAAATCCACGCTGATATCAGACCGGATATTTTTATTCCGAACACGACCAAATACACGGATTCCGAATTGCAGGCGCTGCTGAAAGACGGCCGGAAGCCCATCTATGTTGCGGTAAATGCGGAGGATGTGTGCGTGGGGTATGCGTTCTGCCAGCTGCAGGAGCAGCCCTTTTCGAATAACATGGTGCCGTCCCGCTCGCTTTTCATAGACGATCTGTGCGTTGACAAAGACACAAGAGGACAGCACATCGGCGAGCGCCTGTTCGAATATGTGAAACAGGAGGCGAAAAGGATGGGGTGCTACGAGGTGACGCTGAATGTGTGGGCAGGAAACACTTCCGCAGAAGGATTTTATGAGAAGATGGGAATGAAAACCAAGGAAAGAACGATGGAATATATCCTGTAAATTTTGGTTAGCACTCACGGAAATCAATTTTCAAAAATATGCTGATTCAAATTGTGCAAAAATATGAAGTTTGACAAGTAAGGCTCCCCTGAAAGGGGTGATTCCCCATGGAATGGGGAAATGTCACGAAGTGACAAAGGGGACCGCTCAGTAAGAGCTGGCAGTGCGTAGCACTGACTGAGGGGTTTCCACTTGTGCCGAAAACGTCATAAAAAATTTTACAAAAGAACCTCTCCACCGCCTAACGGCGGTCCCCCTCCCCTTTCAGGGGAGGCTATCGTGAAAATTGATTTCCGAGGCTAGCACCGATGCTCCGGTGCATTCTTTTCGCCAATGTGATATACTAAAACAAACAGAATCGGGAGGTCTGACAGATGGAACAATTGACATGGGAACAGGTCTGCGCAATGCTTCCCCGGCGGAAGCGGGATGCGCAGAAGGGCAATTTCGGACGGCTGCTCTGCATCACTGGCAGCGGCAATATGCCGGGCGCCTGTGCGCTCTCCACAACGGCAGCCCTGCGCAGCGGTGCGGGGCTGGTGACCGTTGCCACCGCCGCAGAGAATCCGGCACGCCTTGCATCGGCAATGCCGGAGGCGATGTGGCTCCCGATGCAGACAGATGAGGACGGCTTTTTGCAGTGTCGGGAGAATCAGGCGAAGCTGGCACCGCATCTTGCCCGTGCCAATGCCGTGCTCCTCGGCTGCGGGCTGGGGGTAACAGAACACACCCGTGCACTGGTAGCGTGGGTGCTGGAACGGGCGGCGTGTCCGGTGGTGCTGGATGCCGATGGTCTAAACTGCCTTGGCGACTGCATAAGTATAGACAGACGAATGGGGACAGACTGGATCCTGACACCGCATCCCGGTGAGATGGCTCGTCTGACGGGGCAGAGCATCGGGCAGATTCAGGGAAACCGCACGGCATGCGCCACGCAGTTTGCCCAGCGGTATCCGTCTGTGACGCTGGTGCTGAAAGGTGCCGGAACGCTGGTGGCGCAGGGCAGCCGGCTGGCACAGAATCCCACGGGAAATCCGGGGATGAGCCGTGGCGGAAGCGGCGATGTGCTGGCTGGCATGATCGCAGCGCTGGCAGCACAGGGGCTTTCACCGTGGGAGGCAGCGTGTGCCGGGGTGTACCTCCACGGGATGGCTGGCGATGCCGCAGCGGCGCAGTTCTCCGAACAGGCAATGCTGCCACGGGATCTGCTGGCGTGTCTGCCGGAGGTGTTCCTGCGGCTGGAGCGGTTTCGGGATCAGCACGGAACCGGCTGATAAAAACGTCCCCTTCGTATCTAGAATATGGAGGCGTTTTCTATGCAGAAGCGAAGAATTGGTGCAATGGGCGGATTCCTGCTGGCGGGAGCTGTGCTGCTCTCCGGATGCAGCAGTCCCGTGGGCGGCGAGACCGGCGTAGCGCAGAAGCTGAGCGGCAGTTTTACCACGGAGATGACCATGAACATGGAGGAGCAGACTGTTTCCGGCACGCTCTCCCGTATGGGTGACGGCATGTGGAGCGTCAGCTTTGCAGAGCCGGCAACGCTGGCTGGGGTGGTGCTGGACTTTTCCGGCGGTGAGGTGACAGCATCGTATAAAGGGCTGGCGTTTTCTGTGCCGCAGACGGCGATGCCTGCCAAGTCCATTCTGAGCAGCCTGATTCTCGTGGTGGACGATCTGGCGAAACAGGAGCACATCTCCGGCGAAAAGGACGGGGACTATGTGTCCGTGGAGGGCGAGCTGGAGGGCAGTCCCTACCTGCTGCGGCTCTCCGCCGGCGGCGAACTTGCCGGATTCGAGATGGACAATATGGACA
>OIYT01002114.1_pt1 | contig 12712 bp, 5 predicted proteins | sample 1588201 | NCBI WGS metagenome assembly OIYT01 (sample SAMN03283260) | human gut metagenome | biome: human-associated habitat; material: feces | host: Homo sapiens | place: USA | collected 2013
GGAGACGCCGGAAAAACAGTGGAAGATTACGGACGAGGACTGGCGCAACCGTGAGGGAATTATCAGAACTCTCGGTCTTTCAGAGAAATAATTACCGATAATATTTATAATCTTTCCGCAGAAAATAAATTCAAAGAAATTCATGCGGAGGATTAAATATGTCGTCAGATGCTTTATGGGATAAATTTACTCAGACCGGAACTATCAAGGACTATCTCAGATACAAGGATAAATTAAATGATAATACAAGAAGGAATAGTTCTTCGGGAACGTCTTGTGGGCGAACATGATAAATTTCTTGACGTTCTCACAAAAAACAGTGGAATTATTGAAGTCTCTGCAAAAGGGGCAGGAAAAATCGGCGGAAAATCGAGAAGCTCCGCCCAGCTTTTCGCATATTCCAGATTCTGCATGGATCGAAGAGGCAGCCGCTATTATCTCAACAGTGCAGAACCGATACATATTTTCTATGGGCTGCGTGATTCCCTTACAAAGATCGCTCTTGCTTCATATTTTTCAGAAGTTCTTACTTTCTGCATAAATGAAGAGTGCGGCGGAGCGGAGATCATGCGGCTTATTCTTAATACACTGCATTACCTCGAAAATGGTAAGAGAAATCAGCAGCTGCTTAAATCGGTCTTTGAACTCAGGCTTATGTCTGAAATCGGTTTTATTCCCGATATAGTCGGCTGCCGTATGTGCGGGATTTACGAGCCGGATACCCTTTATTTCAGCGAAAAAAACAGCTGCTTTTACTGCGCTGACTGCTTCGATGGCGCTGTTGATAAGGATTTTACAAAAATAAAACTGCCTGTACTCAGCGCTGTCCGGCATATCGTTCTTGCAGATTTCAACAGACTTTTTAATTTCCGCATTTCTGACAGCTCCATGATGAGCCTTGCAGCAATAACGGAAAATTATCTTATCGTTCACCTTGAACGTAATTTTCAGACACTTAACTACTATAAGGATGTAAGGAAGATCTATGAACAAATATCTTAAAGCACTCGAACTTGACAAAATTCTTGAAATGCTTGCAGAACTTACCTCCAATGAGGAAACAAGAAAAATGGCTCTTGCTCTCCGTCCTGACTGCGACCTGGAACGGACACGCTATGAGTGCCTTAAAACTTCTCAGGCATTTAATCTTTCCGTACAATTCGGAACTCCACCTTTCGGCAATTTCAAGGATATAACTTCAACAGCCGCCCGTGCTAAGTCCGGAGCGGTTATTTCACTGCGTGACCTTATGGATATTGCGGCTATGCTCCGCCAGATAAAAGGTCTTTCGGACTGGTACGGTCACTGCGAAAATATCCAGACAGAACTCAGCTATCTCTTTTCACAGCTCAAGCCTAATGACTGGCTCCTTGAAAAACTGGAGCGTTCGATTATTTCCGACAACGAAATAGCCGACGCCGCAAGTCCGGAACTTGCAGCTATCCGCCGGAAAATCAATCGTGCCGGAATGCAGCTCCGTGAAACTCTGGATAAAATGATAAAAAATAAAACCACTCAGCAGTATCTTCAGGAAAATTCCGTAACCCTGAGAGACGGCAGATTCGTTCTGCCTGTAAAATCTGAATATCGTGGACAGATAAGCGGTCTTGTCCATGATACATCAGCTACCGGTCAGACAATTTTTATCGAACCTATGGCTATCGTTGAGGCAAACAACGATATACGCATCCTTGAGGGCAAGGAACAGGAGGAAATCGAAAGAATAATCCGTGAACTCTGCCGTGACTGCGGCGATTATGCGGATATCCTCTGCGAAAATTATAAAATATGTGTGGAACTTAATCTCTATTTTGCCAAATCCAACCTCGCAGCAAAACTGAACTGCTCTCTGCCCGAAATCACCAGTGACGGCAAGATCAATCTGAAAAAGGCACGTCATCCCCTGCTTGATAAAAATAAAGCCGTGCCGATAAATCTTTCTCTCGGTGAAGAATATCAGGCTCTTATAATCACAGGACCAAACACCGGCGGAAAAACTGTTGCTCTGAAAACCGCAGGACTTCTCTGCGCCATGACTATGTGTGGTCTGCTTATTCCCACAGCCGACGGCAGCAAGATCTCGGTTTTCAGCCATATTCTTGCAGATATCGGCGACAGTCAAAGCATTGAACAGAACCTTTCTACATTTTCTTCACATACAAACAAAGTAATCGAAATACTGAAAACTGCCGACGAAAATTCTCTGATTCTTCTGGATGAACTCGGCTCGGGAACAGATCCCGTGGAGGGAGCTGCTCTTGCTGTTTCAATTATAAGGCGTCTTATGGAAAACGGAGCAAAACTCATGGTTACTACGCACTATCAGGAACTTAAAGTGTTTGCAATTGATAATCCCCGTGTACAAAACGCTTCCTGCGAATTCGATATCAATACTCTTAAACCAACCTACAGGCTTATTGTGGGATCTCCGGGTAAATCCAATGCTTTCGCTATTTCCGCCGGACTTGGTATGCCGGAAGATATTATTCAGGATGCAAAACTTCGTGTGGATGACGCAAATACACGTCTCGAAGAAGTTATCGGCAAGCTTGAAGCCAGCCGCCTCGAACTTGAACACCAGAAAGAAGAAATTTCCCGTCTGAAAGCAAAAGCGGAAGAGCATGAAAGAATGCTCCGGAAAGAACGTGAAGAACTTGAAGCTTCACGCTTGGAGGAACTTGAAAAAGCACGGCTCAGAGCAATGACTATAATCGAACAGACTAAGGCTGAATCCAACGAACTTCTCAATGAACTTGAGAGTCTCCGCCGTGAAAAGGACAAAAAGGATTTCAGCGCCAATGTTTCTTCCATGAAGTCAAAAGCGAAACAAAGCTTCAACAGGATGTACGACACCGCAAATCCCGTGGACAGCCGCTCCGCACAGGAAGAATATGTTCTGCCTCGCAAACTGAAACGGGGCGATACCGTCTTTGTCGTCGATCTTAACCGCAAGGGAATAATCTCCGGCGATCCCGACGACAGTGATTTTGTCTACGTCCAGATGGGCGTTATGAAAACCAAAATGAATGTATCCCGTCTCCGGCTTGAAGAACCGCAAAAAAATATTCAGAAAAAGCATCCTGTCAGAAACATGAACAAAGTCGGTGTTAAGGCAGAACGCCGGGGAAAAATGGAACTTGACATCCGTGGCTGCGCCTGCGACGACGGTGTATATCAGCTTGATGCTTTTATAGATCAGGCTGTAATGTCAAATATTTCGACAATTACGATAATTCACGGTAAGGGTACAGGTCTTTTAAGAGCGGCAGTTCACAGAAGATTAAAATCTCACCCGTCAGTAAAAAACTTTCGCCTCGGACTTTTCGGCGAAGGTGAGGACGGCGTTACCGTTGTTGAACTAAAGTAGGTTCGGCGATGAAAAGTAAAATATCTGATTTTCTGAAAAAACATCCCGACAAATCAGCTATAATCATTATCTCTCTGATATTCTTATTCATAACGTCTGTCATCATAATTTTAAACTGTCAGGGGTTTATGTGGGGATCGGATACCGACTGGAAAAATCAGCATTTCGCTATTCCGGAATATTTCAGGCTGCGCTTCTATGAAACACGGGACATTTTCCCAGATTTTGCACTGCAAATAGGCGGAGGTCAGAATATCTACAACTACTCATACTATGGAATTGCAAATCCGTTGTATCTTCCGGCGTATGCACTGCCCTTTGTCAAAATGTGTTCATACATCCAGTTTATAAGCCTGATAACAGTGCTTGCTTCTGCCATTCTGGGATACTTCTTTTTCAAAGGTCATTTCAGGAAAAAAATATCCCTTATTCTTTCAGTCATTCTTCTTTGCTCAGGCGGACTTTTTTATCACAGCCACCACCATATAATGTTCATGAACTACTTTCCCTTTTTAATGGGAACTCTTATGGGATGCAGAAAAAAAATTCTCCCGTGAATATTCTGCTTATGGCGGCTATGTCCTATTGCATCATGTGTACCAGTTTCTATTTCAGCGTTGGCTGCTTCGCTTCCGTTCTGATCTACATGATATATCTTGAACTGCAAAAGAACAAAAGATTTTATGTCCGCCGATTTATCAGGAAATATTCAATAAAAGTTCTCGGAATAATTCTTGGCTGTCTCTGCTCGTCTTTCATGTGGATGCCAACTTTTATGGCGATCCTTTCCGGCAGAGAAAAAAAATCAGAAAATTCTGATATCCTGAAAATTTTCATTCCCAATGTAAATTTGAATGCAGTTCTTTATTCGGGTTACTCTATGGGACTTACCGTATTTATCCTCTTTTCTGCTGTCTATATGCTGCTGAAAAGCAGAAAATCCGGACTATTCCTGCCTGTTGTACTTATGTGCTGCATCGCTTTTCCCATCATAAACTGCACAATGAACGCTTTTATGTATATCGACGGCAAATCTTTTATTCCGCTTGAACCCGTGATGCTGCTCATTACGGGCAGTTTCCTCTCGGAAAAACGTCTTGATCCAAAATCTACAGTTATCTCATCTGCGGTAATTATTGCAATGGGGGCTCTGAACATTCTGGCTCCCGACTATAATAATGAACTAAGAATTATCTGGATTCCCATATTCGTTTCGGTCATTTTTACTTCTTTTCTGATGATGTGGATATATCAAAAAAATAAAGAGAAAATTCTGCCGATATATGCAATTGCAAGCTCTATGCTCATTTGTATCATCAACAATTGTGCCGATACTTTTGCCGACTCAAAACAAATTAAAGAATTTTACAATTCGGATACCCAAAATGCCGTTACCGGGATTTTAAACAACGATCACGATACGTATCGCTTTGCTAACACTGTGCATAACGAAGTGAACGTAAACCGCATTTTCAACATGAACTATCTTTCTACAAGCAGCTATTCTTCCGTAAATAACCCTTATCTCAGAGATTTTCGATTTAATTCATCTTTAAGCGAAAACCGCACACGAAACAATGCATTGCAAAATCAGCCGTACAATATATTTTTTACGGCATTAATGGGATGCCGTTACAGATTATCATCAAAAAAAATGAGAATGTACAATGAAGAACAAGTCGCTGACCTTGGCGAAAATGCTATCTATCGCAACAATTATGCATTTCCTCTTGGATATGCGACATCTGATGTCATGGGTGAAGATGTATTTTCAACTATTCCGGCTCACCGCAAACCTGAGGCTATCATCAATAATATTATTATTCCGGGTGATAATTACGGAAATCAGAACAGCTGCATAGAAGAGATCTCTCTTGACCTTTCAAAGCTAAAATCAGATCCGCACATAAAATACGAAAACGGTATCTTCACCGTTGACACACAAGAATCATTTACTGTTAATGCCGGACTTGAAAATATTTCTGGAAATAAAATTTTTATCGTGACCGCTTCTGCCAATAACAGAATCGGGAATCCTCTGAAATACACCGACATATTCCTGACTATCAACGGTGTGAAAAATAAACTCACTGACCCGCACTGGAAATACAACAATAAAAACTATAATTTCACCTACGTTTTGTCGTCTTATGAAACGGCTCAAAGTCTTGATATGACCTTTTCACCGGGATTTTATACAATATCTGATATCCATGTATTTTCACTTGACGCTTCCGTACTCGACGTTGCACTTGACAACAAGGACGAATTTCTCATTGACCGAAAAAAATCTCTTGGCGATACCATAACCGGAACTGTCAATGTCAGCAATGACGGATGGTTCAATATCTCCCTGCCGTATGATAAAAATTTCCATATAACTGTTGACGGAAAATCAATTAAATATTTCCGGACAAACACTGCTTTTATTGGATTTCCAATCAGACAGGGAACTCACAATATTAAGATCACATATGAAGCTCCGCTAAAAAACATCGGATTGACAATTTCTGTTTTATCCGCTATACTCCTTGGGATGACAATTTGTCTCTTGTTCGTGAACAAACGTAAAATATAATCAGATACCGCACATTGTACGATGTGCGGTTTTCTTTCTATTACTTATTGATATGGCTATAAGAAATGCACCTCTTCGCCTTGGCAAAGAGGTGCATTTTACTTTAAATTGAAATCATAATTCAGAAATCATATTCAGATTTTAAATTATTCCTTTACAAAATCCTTGGGATCAAGTGAAGTTACAAGGTGAAGGAGATATTTCTGAATCTGAAGAGCATCGTTGTTTGTGAGAAGTGTACCGTTCTCGTAAACGTCAGCGTTCTTGATACCCTGAGTAGTAATGTGTGAAGGATCTGAACCGTTCTCACCGTAAACTTCAGGGTTACCGATAGCCTGCATTACAAGTACAGCGTCGTTAATATAAACTTCACCGTCACAGTCAGCGTCACCCCAGAGAACATCATCATCAGGAGGAGTTACTCCTCCGTTTGCATCAGCAGCTTCATCCTGCATGAATGATGCAATCCAAGCAAGAGGTGCGTTCCAGTTGATTGTTACCTCGTTTGTAGACCATGCTTCGATTGAGTCAACGAAACATCTCTGTGACGGGTTAGTAGGATCACCAGGAACGAAAGCAAGAGCACGTACATAAGGATCCTGGAGACCTGCGTTAGGACCGCCGGAAAGAATTCCGTCAGGAGCCATAGGCAGAGTCTTATCAAGCTCATAAGACCAGTATCTGTGGTGAGGATTCTTCTCCATGTAAGTACCGTAGCCTGTTACGAAAGAGAATGAAAGCGGATTTGTACCAAAGAGGTAGTCAAGAGCCTTAGATACACCGTTCATGTACTTGATATCCTTGTTCATATCGTAAGCATAAGCCATAACGATACAGTTGTTGATTACCATGGAGTTTGAACCCCACTCGTAACCTGTAATCTCGATAGAAGGATCAAGGTTGTTCGGATCAGTGTAAGGTGAAGCAGGTGCAGCATAAGGCAGACCGTAACCCTGTTCTTCTTCCTTAGCAACATATTCGTCAGCAGCAGTCTTGATAGCTGACTTAACCTTTGTATTCTCATCAGCGCTGAGTGCTTCGCTGTGGAGTGCCAGTGAAAGTGTACCTGCGGAAGCAGTATTTCCCCAGTTAAATGATGTGAATGAACCGTCCTTGTTCTCGCCGCCTACCATCTTTGTATTACATGTATAAGCGTACTCGGAGTCGTCAATGATTGTCTTGAACTCTGCTGCAATATCTTCCTTACCCAAAGCCTTAGCGGAAAGGTAGATTTCGCAAGCTGCCCAATATGCGTCGTCCTTTACATTGTTATCGCCGTAAGGTCCGCCGCCCTTTGCCTGCCACATAGGAGCATAGAGTGAATCCTCTCTGATTTCTTCCTTAGTGCATTCGCAATTCAGTGTAGGATGTGTTGTCTTTGTATCGTCATACTCATAGAAGTGCTTTTTATATGCCTTGAATGCATCAACGGCTGTTGTCAGATAATTATCAGCCTTCTCGCTGTTATAATCCTGCCAGAGTCTTGCAGCCTGACCAGCAGTAGCAGCATAGTTAAGTGTAGCTGCAAACGTAGGAGGCTTTACAATACGGGTAGTTTCCCATTCCTGCTCATAGTCCCATGGTTTTGTAGCAAGTCCTGTCCACTTATGGTCGTGGAGCTTGTGATAATAGAGACCATCGTACTGACCCCATGCAGTGTCGCTTGAAACAACCTTCATCTGAGCAATCCAGTCAAGCTCAACAGCTGCTTCATCAAGAACGTCGGGAACCTTGTTTCCTGCCTCGGGAATTACAACAGTACCGGAATTATCATCAAACTTTCCTTTATAGCCTTCCTGAAGAATTGCTCTCTCGTACATATTCTGGAGTGTCCAGATTGAGATACCGCCGTTTACTACATATTTACCATGGTCGCCGGCATCGTACCAACCGCCGTTAGCAGTAAGAGTACCTGACTTGTAAGTACCAGTTGCCTCGTCTATGGAAGCATACTCGTTCTTCCAGATCTTCTGAATTGAAGCCGTATCAGTCTTATGACCGCCCTTATGACCCATTCCTGTACCCTTGCCGTCTGATCCGCCGGATGTACAGTATTTATCTTCAATATCAATACCGGAACGGTTCTGATAGAAGTAGTTCATTGCATTTGTAAGAATATTATGGCTCTCATCATAGTAGATATTGTCGCCGATATTGAACTCGAACGATCTCCAGTCCTCTCCCTGAATCTGGATATAGTATCTGCCAGGAGTATCGAACTCAGAGAAGTCAAGTTTGCAGATGCTGTCGGCAGAGTCTGCATCTTTCTGAGGAGCAGAAGATGTTCCTGTCCATACAGCCTTGCCTGTAGCAGCATCACATACATCAAACTTGTATGTACCACTGAGTGTGATATTTGTAGCGTTAGGAAGGACATCACCCTTGTTATCGCCGAGAACAGCAACCTTAGCAAGGTTTGGATAGTAACCGATCTGGTTTACAGATACGAAGTTTACATTCTTTCCGTTCTTGAGCACCTGTCTCTTTGTTTCATCAGAAAAATTAGCGCTGTAGTCACGGTTTGTTGCGCCGTATGACTTACTTGGATCTGCATCAAATTCGTCACTTGTCGTATCAATGATAGACATATCGTCAAACCAAAGCTCGTCGCCTTCCTGAGCGTTTCCGCCGTAGCCGTGGGAATCCTTTCCATAGTGGAATGTCCACTCCATAGCTTCAAGATCCTTTGTAGGAGTAAAAGTACCAGAAAATTCCTGATATTCAGTGGTCAGCTTAACAGCACTTCCCCACTGACCGCCCATGTGAGGACCCATGTGCATGTCGCCTGAATTTCCGTCAAGTTCAAAATATTCTTCCATGTCGCCGCCGATTTGACCAATCTTAGAACAGAGCTCCATGCCGTTTCTCTTTGCTTTAACTTTAAAGCTTACCTTATAAACATGACCAGCCTTGAAGTCAAGGTTTCTGTGACGGAACTGAAGATCCCACTTTGCCTTTTCGCCGCCCTCCGGAACCTTTACTGTAATGTGGAACGCTTCGTCTTCAAGTCTGAAGTCCTGCTTAGCTGGTGATGTTTCACATGTGTGCCAAGGCAGTGCCTTATCTGTAAATGATGTTTCACCAAGGATCTGACCAGCCGATACGCTCATAGGAGCTACGGTTGCGACCGTTGGAGCAATCATTGATACTGCCATAAGACTTGCAGCGATTGCTTTTGAAAATTTCTTATGCATTTAACATACCCTCCCTGAAAATTTAAAAATATAATGTAATTATAACGCAGCGCCAGTGCATACACTGCGATTATAGCGTTTAGTACAAATGACGAAAAGTGTGTCATTACGACGGGCTGCACTTATCTCCTTTTCATCAATCTTATTATATTATATCCAGAAAAAAAAGTAAAGAGCTTTTCTGGAATTTCGTGCATTATCCCAATGTAACATAAAAAAAATTGTGCATATTGACAAATAATTCAAAAATATAAGAGGGTAAGATTACCCTCTTATGAATAAAAAATAAATTAGTTAAATCAAGATTCAGGAAGTTCCTTAATAAGTCCCAAAAGATACTTCTGAATTGCCAAAGCATCCATATTTGTAAGCTTGCTTCCGTTTTCGTATACATCAGCATTAAGAGCTCCCTGAGCGGTAATGTGCGATGAATCCGAACCTTTTTCACCGTATACATCCGGATTGCCTACAGCCTGCATTACAAGTACTGCGTCGTTCAGGAAAACATCACCGTCACAATCGGCATCTCCCCATTTTACGTCAGGATCAGGGTTGCCAACTGCACCCAGATCAGCACCCGGAACAGCCTTTGTACCATCCGGCTCAGTACCCCACACAAGAGCATCGTTTACATACATGGTGATATGCTCATTGAGAGCTGCCTTGTAGGACGATGCACTGAGGTTTATGCCGCTCTGCACGCCCTCGAATGACCAGTCATTTGAGGAATCCCAAGCACCCTTAGTCGACTGACCGTCGATAGCATCAGGAATATATACTCTGAACTGCACTTCGTCTCTGAATTCGCTCTGACCTGTAGGCATGATTGCTCTGCCGTCCTCAAAGGTAATTTCTACATAGTAAGTATTTCCGGTAGGATCACCCTCATATTTAACAGGCTTTTCTGATATGGTTGCGTAGCCCTGCTGTCCCTCCTGATACTGCTGCGAACCGATTCTTGTACCTATATCGTCAATTGAAAGTCCAGCTGCAAGAACCTCGGAAACATCAAAATAATAACGGAACTTCACATTTTTTGACACACGTGCCGGCCATGCCGTATGATTCATTGCCCATACCTTGATTTCGCTGTAGCTGTCGCCGCTGCCGTTAAGAACAGCGCCTATCTGCCATTCTGCCCACTTCGGCTTCTCAGCCTGCGGGAAGTCGGCAAGCTTCTCTCCGCCGTAATCGTCAACCATAGCGCAGAGACAGGCTGTCCAGCCTGCATTGTAGTCAATAGCTACCTCGGTATTTGTATACGAACCGTTATCGTCCTTGAAACTGCCGTCAGGATTCGGTCCGCCTTCAAGAGCTCCGTAAAGAACGTGGGCGTATTCCGTCTGCCAGTCGTCTGTATCGCTCGGCTCGAATCCAAGCGAATTCCAGTGGTCGTCATGGATTCCCGATGCACCTCTGTGGTGGATATTTACAGGATTCTTCTCGCCCATGCCGACAACATAGCTGAGTCCGAGATCGTTATCGCCGAAAGCGTAATCCATCATTTTCTTTGCCCATGTATTATATTTGTCGCAAAGAGCAGAGTTGTCCTTGAAAATCGTATCGCTGGCAAGCTTTGCAAGCCATGCCCCGTTTGCGGCATATCTGAGAGTTCCCCAGCCTGCGCCGTCAACAACGACCATGCCGTCGGGAGTCCAGCCGCCTACAGGCTTTTTGCCGTTATAGCCCTCCATCAGATAGTCGAGATGGTGGGAAACATGGTCGATCCACTCTTTCTTGCCGGTATTTTTAGCATAGAGGAGAGCAGCAGCCTGAGTTGTATCATCCCAGCAGAAGCACCATGTATATTTCCGGTCGGTGGACTGGGATTCCAGCGGAAAGATAGGAATATACTTCTCTTCGCAGAGATCAAGATATGACTTGTCTCCCGTAGCCATATACATCCAGTTTGCGGCATACATCAGCTCGTCAACGAAATTGTCCGTTCCCTGATTGTTCTTGGTATTGTAATATTTACCCTGTACACCCTGATCGTCGTTAGCCTCATCTCCTTTTTCAGCCCACACATCATTTGCAAGCTTAAAGAGACTTTCAGCATGTTCAAGATAACTCTTGGCAGCAGCGGGATCCTCGTCTTTGAATACGATATATCCTCCTGCCATTGCAGCAGCCATTTCCGCAATAGTAGTACAGTTAGTGATCTCGTCGTAAGGTCTTTCCTCCGTCTGGTTCTTGAGGTTGAATTTCCTAATGTATACCTCAGGACTTCCGTACCATACGTGGTCGAAGCCGTCCTCGCCGATCGTACCGATAACCTTGTCACCTTTGTCGCAGGCAGCAACATAGTCAAGACCCCATTTAAGGTTGCGCAGATACAGATCGTAAAGACCGGCTTTCTTAACTGCATCCTTATATTCGATAAGTCCCCATGAGAGTACAGATGACGTATAGGCATTTGTCAAAGCAAATTTGAGGTGATCTCCTGCGTCAAACCAACCTCCGTCGATAATGTCGGAGGGCGTACCGTCCTCCTTTATCATGGAATCAGCTCGCCATGAAACCTGATTCCATTCCGGCAGCTTTCCTGCCTGCTGTACTTCATAGAAGAACATAGATTTCTGAAGTGCTTCGGCATAATCAACATCTACTGACGCAGCAGATGCGGAAACAACAGGTGCTCCCGTCTCTGCCGCAGGCATATACGCCATCATGCCTGCTGCCATTGCCATAGCCGATGCAGCGGCGGTTAATTTCTTGAATTTCAAGTTACATACCCCTCTCTGAATTCCGGAGTGCCATCCGGATATAATTATACATATACAATATACACCATTTTCTGCGGTTTGTCAAGGCATTATATGAAAATATTCCCCCAAAAATATTGACGAATCGTTAATTTTAGTGTATAATTATTATTACTTATTAATATGAAAAGGAGTTTATCATGAGCACATCAACAATAATCATCATGATTACCATTATTGCTTATATGGGAATGATGATAATCATCGGAATTTCTTTCTCCAGAAAGAATTCCAGTGTCGGGGATTTCTACCTCGGCGGCAGAAGGCTCGGCCCGATTGTTACCGCAATGAGCGCCGAAGCATCGGATATGAGCAGCTGGCTTCTTATGGGACTTCCCGGCGTAGCTTACCTTACCGGCGGTGCAGAAGCAGGCTGGACTGCTATCGGACTTGCTGTAGGTACATATGTCAACTGGCTCATTGTCGCCAAAAGACTCAGAGTCTATTCCAACAAATGCGGCGCAATTACCATTCCGGATTTCTTTTCCAACCGCTACCGTGACAACAAAAAAGTCCTTATGGGTGCAACGGCTCTTATTATCCTGATTTTCTTTGTTCCGTACACGGGTTCGGGATTCGCTGCCTGCGGTACTCTTTTCAGTCAGCTCTTCGGCTGGGATTACCACGCCGCCATGATCTTCAGCGCTGTTATCATCATCGCATACACCTGCACGGGCGGATTTATGGCTGCAAGTTTTACCGACCTTATCCAGAGCATCGTTATGACCCTTGCACTTATAAGCATCGTCGGATTCGGCGTCTACACCGCCGGAGGGGTCAACGAAATAATCGACAACGCAAAAGAACT
>OIYT01002116.1_pt1 | contig 12690 bp, 6 predicted proteins | sample 1588201 | NCBI WGS metagenome assembly OIYT01 (sample SAMN03283260) | human gut metagenome | biome: human-associated habitat; material: feces | host: Homo sapiens | place: USA | collected 2013
TTGATATGGATCCGGAAGATCCGTCCGCATATTTGGGTAAATTGCTGTCCGAACTGCGGGTGAGAAGGCCGGAAGCACTAAAAGATCAAGCGGAGCCGTTTGACCGTAGCAACAACTATCAAAAGGCAATTCGTTTCGGCGGTGCAGCGCTGAAGGCTGAGCTGCGCGGGTATATCGCGCAGATCAACGAACGCAACGAAAATGCGCGGCTGACCCGTATTTACGATAATGCGGTCAGCGCAAGAAATGCAGCACGCGACGAGGCCGCCTATAAGGCTGCGGCGAAGGAATTTCGGATGATCTCCGGTTTTCGGGATGCCGATACACTGGCGAAGCAGTGCATGGACGATGCGGAGGTTTGCCGGAAGGACGCGATTTATTTCTCTGCGAAGATGCAGATGACCCGCGAACGCATCACTTCTTATGAAGATGCAATAAAACTGTTTCAGTCTATCTCCGGCTGGAAGGATGCCGACGCACAGATCGCCGTCTGCCAAAAGAGGATCGAAGAAATTAAAGCGAAAGAAGAGGCTGACCGTCTGGAGGCAGAGCGCAAGGCGGAAGCTGAGCGCTTGCAGGCAGAGCGCAGGGCGGAAGCTGAGCGCCTTGCCGCCGAAAAGGCTGCAAAAAAGCGCAAGAAGATCATAGCAATTACAGTGCCGATCGTGTGCGCCTGCATTGCCTTTGTTATCGTGCTGATAACGGTCATTCTTCCGAACGGCAAATACAACGATGCGATCGCCCTGATGGACGAGGGAAAGTATGACGAGGCGATCGCGGCGTTTGAAGCGCTGGACGGCTATAAGGACAGCAAGGAGATGATCTATACCGTCGCTGCGACCCTTGAAAGGGACGGGATGCTGGCGCAGGCGGCGATCGCCTTTGAAAAGCTCGGAGATTTTTCAGACGCAAAGGAGCGCAGCTTCGCGCTCTGGGATCACATCGCGGAGCGGGACGCGGTTGCCGCGGGTTTCGCCCATACAGTTGGCCAAAAGAGTGACGGGACGGTCGTTGCGGTCGGCTGGAACCTCGGTGGAGAGTGTGATGTCTCGAACTGGACGGATATTGTAGCAATTTTTGCGGGGGATCTTCATACAATTGGCCTAAAAAGTGACGGAACAGTCGTTGCGATTGGGAACGACCTCGAAGGGCAATGCAATGTCTCGGATTGGACGGACATCGTGGCGATCTCTGCGGGTAAAGATCATACGGTAGGTCTAAAAAGCGATGGAACAGTTGTCGCCGTCGGAAACAACGACGGTGGGCAATGCGATGTTTCGGGCTGGACGGATATTGTTGCGATCTCTGCGGGTGGCAATCATACGGTCGGCCTAAAAGGCGACGGGACGGTCGTTGCGGTCGGGCGTAAAGGAGACGGGCAATGTGACGTTTCAGGCTGGACGGACATTGTGGCGATCTCTACGAGTGCCTTTCATACGGTCGGCCTGAAAAGTGACGGGACGGTCGTTGCAACCGGCTGGAATAGCGACGGGCAATGTGACGTTTCAGGCTGGACGGACATTGTGGCGATCTCTGCGGGCGGGTATCATACGGTCGGCCTAAAAAGTGACGGGACGGTCGTTGCGACCGGCAGGAACAACAATGGGCAATGTGACGTTTCGTCCTGGACGGGCATTGTGGCGATCTCTGCGGGCGACTATCATACGGTCGGCCTGAAAAGTGACGGGACGGTCGTTGCGGTCGGGGATAACGAGTACGGTCAGTGTGAAGTCTCCGGATGGAGCGGCATCAAGCTGCCGGAGAACGGCTGAGAAATCTCTGCGACATAGCTTCTCATATTGCGGCACGAAAGGCCTATTAAATCAGCAGCGCCTCGGCTTCCAGGAAGGAAGCCGAGGCGCTCGGACTGTCAAAAAAGTCCGTAACCGTCAAAATGGATTCACTTTTTTAAGAAAATTGGCCGCAGAATTGCAATATAATTATTCGAAAATTCCTGAACCTTTGCAAGTCGGAAACCGATTTATTTATTTTGACTTACTTCGCAACTCACGCTCTACCGTATCTATATACGCCGACAAGCGTGAGTTGCTCGTCTTCCATGAAGGAAGCCGAGGCGCTCACTATAGATACAGTATACCCGCAAGGGGAACGACGCACCCGTACTTTTTTGACAGCCTGAGAGCCGCTCCACCGAAAGCGATGAGGCGGCTCTGTGCTTTATTTGTATTTCAGTGCGCGGATCGCGTTGAGCACCGCGAGGATCATCACACCGACATCCGCGAAGATCGCTGCCCACATATTGGCAATGCCCGCAGCGGTCAGCGCGAGGCAAGCGAACTTGACCACCAGTGAAAAGACGATGTTCTGCCGCACGATGCCGATGCACTTTCTCGAAATGCCGATGGCCTTGGCGATCTGCATGGGGTCATCGTCCATCAGCACCACGTCGGCGGCTTCGATCGCCGCGTCGGAGCCCATCGCGCCCATGGCGATGCCAATATCGGCGCGCGTCAGCACGGGGGCATCGTTGATGCCGTCGCCGACAAAGGCGAGCTTCCCGCGCGCGCCCTTGCTTGCAAACAGCTTCTCCACTTCGGCAACCTTGTCGGCGGGGAGCAGCTCACTGCGCACCTCGTCGACGCCAAGCTCGGCCGCAACTTCGTCGGCGACCCGCTTTGTGTCGCCTGTCAGCATGACCGTCTTTTCCACGCCGCAGCGCTTGAGCGCGGCGATCGCCTCCTTGGAGTGAGGCTTTACGACGTCGGAGATCACGATATGACCGGCGTACTGCCCGTCGACCGCCATGTGGATGATCGTGCCGACGCTGTGGCACGGGTGGCACGGGATGGACAGCTTTGCCATCAGCTTGTCGTTGCCCGCCGCCACTGTGTGGCCGTCCACCTTGGCGATGACGCCGTGGCCGCTGATCTCCTCAATGTCGCTGACGCGGTCGCGGTCTATGGGCATTCCGTATGCCTTTTGCAGGCTCTTGCTGATCGGGTGCGAAGAGGCGCACTCCGCGTGCGCGGCGTATGCAAGGAGCTTTTTCTCGTCCATCCCGCTGTGGTGCACGGCAGTCACTTCAAAGACGCCCTGCGTGAGCGTGCCGGTCTTGTCAAACACAACGACCTTCGCGTCGGAAAGCTCCTCTAAGTAATTGGAACCTTTGATGAGCACGCCTTCTTTGCTCGCCCCGCCGATGCCCGCAAAAAAGCTCAGCGGAATGCTGATGACCAGCGCGCAGGGGCAGCTGACCACAAGGAACGACAGCGCGCGGTAGATCCAACTGACCCACGCGGGCGACAGGCCCGCAAGCAGGCGGATGCAGGGCACGACCGTGGCAAGCAGCACCGCCGAGATGCACACGGCGGGCGTGTAGATGCGCGCAAAGCGCGAAATGAACGCTTCGGATCTGGATTTGCGGGAGCTGGCATTTTCCACAAGATCGAGGATCTTGGAGACCGTCGACTCGCCGAAGGCCTTCGTGGTGCGGATCTTCAGCACGCCGTTCATACTGATGCAGCCGCTGATGATCTCGTCGCCCTGCTTGACATCGCGCGGCAGGCTCTCACCGGTCAACGCGCTGGTATTCAGGCTGGCCGTCCCGTCCACGACGACGCCGTCGATCGGCACCTTTTCGCCGGGCTGCACCACGATCACGCTGCCGACCGGCACCTCGTCCGGATCGACCTGTTCGAGCGTACCGTCCTTTTCGATGTTCGCGTAATCCGGACGGATGTCCATGAGGGCGCTGATGTTCCTGCGGCTCTTGCCGACGGCGTAGCTCTGAAACAGCTCGCCGATCTGGTAGAACAGCATAACGGCGATCCCTTCGACATAGTCGCCGCTCTTCGTCCAGACCACGAGGAAAAACGCGCCAAGCGTGGCGATCGCCATCAGGAAATTCTCGTCAAAAGCGCGCCCGTTGATGATTCCCTTGCCCGCCTTTTTCAGAATGTCATAGCCGATCACCAAATAGGCGACCAGATAGGCCGCAAGCTGCGCGATGCCGGTCAGCGGAAGGAAGTGCAGCACCAGCAGCAGCACCGTCGTAATGACGATGCGCAGGAGCATTTTTTTCTGTTTCTTTGTCATAGTTGGTAGCCTCTCCTCTTGCCCGACGCGACGTTTACAGCTCGATCTCGCAGTCCGGCTCTACCTTCTTGCAGACCTTGAGTACCTTCCGCATCACCGCGTCAACGTCCTGACCGTCTTCAAACTCGACGATCATCTTCTGGGTCATAAAGTTCACGGTCACGGAAGCGACGCCGTCGACCTTGCGCGTGGCTTCTTCCATCAGGTTGGCGCAGTTGGCGCAGTCCACTTCGATCCGATAAGTCTTTTTCATGTTTGCCTCCTAAAAATCAATCAATTAAACGCTTGCTTAATCGTTACAATGGCAGTATAATCAGAATGTGCCGAAAAAGCAAGCACTTCCGCGCGCTTGCACCCAAACAGGCGAACGAAATTTCCGAACCGGCGAAAGGAGAAAATAGAATGTCCGATTTCCGCCTTCCCCACGATCACGGCGATCCGTCGACGGCGCTTCGTATGTGCGAGGAGCTGAAAAACACCGCGCATTTTGCGGCCGCGTCCGATCTGTTCCGTCAGCTGAGCGACCCGACGCGCGTCCGCATTTTCTGGCTTTTGAGCCATCAGGAGGAGTGCGTCATCAATATTGCCGCCATGCTGGATATGACAAGTCCCGCCGTGTCCCACCATCTCCGCTCCCTGACGGAGAGCAAGCTCCTGACCAGCCGCCGCGTCGGCAAGGAGGTTTACTACCGCGCCTCCGACACGGTGCAGATGCGGCTGCTGCACGAGGTCGTCGAGCAGGTCATGCAGATCGCCTGTCCGGAAAAGGTGACTGATTTCCAGGCGTCTCAGGAGGAGATCATCCGCCGCGTTCACGCCTATCTGGTCGAGCATCTTGCGCAGCGCATCACCATCGACGAGCTTGCGCGGGTCTTCCTTATGAACACTACGACGCTCAAGCGTGAATTTAAACGCGTTTATGGAATGTCCATCGCCGCGCACATGAAGCAGCACCGGATGGAGCAGGCGGCGATCCTGCTCAAGTGCGGGCAGACGGACATCGCATCGGTCGCGCGCGCGGTGGGCTATGAAAGCCAGAGCCGCTTTACCGCCGCCTTCAAGGAGGCCTATGGCTGTCTCCCAACGGAGTTTCGCCAAGAATAACAAATCACGGTTGACCGCGAGCAGGTCAACCGTGATTTGTTATTTCCTCTGCACGCATCCGCTGCGGCAGCAGCGGCGCGACCGGACGCGTCGTGCACACGGCGGCGCAGTGGCCGTCAAACACCGTCACGGTGCCGAAGCAGGTGCCGCCGCCATATACGATCGAGCCGCCCTCCAGCAGCGGCAGCACGGAAAAGCGCGGCAGCGGCACGGAAAGTCCGCAGCCGAGCATCTTAAGCACGCTCTCCTTCAGCGTCCAGAGGAAAAAGAAACGTTCCTCCGGTCGCTCCCGCAGCCACCAAAGCTCTTCGGGCTGAAAGAGCCGCTCGGACGTGCGCACCCTGCGCGGCTCGATTTTTTCAATATCCGTGCCGATCGGTGTGTCACCCACTGCCAAGAGCGCATATTCTCCACTGTGGGAAAGACTAAAGTGCCTTCCGGCGATCAGCGGCTTGCCGTGCGCGCCGTAGGTGATCTCTTCCTCATGCACGCCCAGCACCCCCGCCACGAGCGCCCCTGCGGCAAGGCTGCGCAGCGCGTCGTCCTCGCGGGCATAGACGCGTGCCAGACGCTTGGGAAACCACGCCCGACAGAACGCGTCCGGCAGGCGGCGCGCCTGCTCGATCGAGAGCGCGTAGAGCATGATCTCACCCCTTCCTTCTTTTTATCATAATGAGCAACGACATGCTTGTCAAGCCGCATGCGTAAGGCGGCAGGTCATAATTTTTTTAAGAAAGACCGTCAAAGCACTTGATTTAATCGGCAAGGCAATGTAGAATTGGATTGTAACACAAATCATCGTTTGCACCGGTTTTCCCGTCCGTCACATCGCGTCGGGAGAGGGTTCGCCCGCTGCCCGTGCACCGCACCATGAAAAGGAGGACACCTGATGAAAAAACGCATTGTCAGCATCCTGATCGTTCTCTGTCTGCTGCTATCCTGTCTGCCAATGAGCGCCGCAGCAACGGAGGAATACGAGCTGTACATCAACGATTTCCAGTTCGACAGCGACAATCTCACCTACAAGGGCGAGAAAGGCACGGCGACCTACGACCCCGGCTCCAAAACGCTGACGCTGGATAACCTGACCGTCAGCACACACTATGCAAACGGCATTATCTGGAACGGAGGCATTTCCGGCCTGACCATCCGTATCAAGGGGACGGTGACCATTAACCTGTTGGAAAGCAGCTCTTGGGGTGGTACCGACTATGCGGCGGGGATGCCGAATTTCGCCTTCATGCTCCAAGCCGCCACCACGATCACCGGCGCAAGCGGCAACAAGGACACCGACAAGATCGTCATCAACTCCACGAGCGTCAACGATAGATATACGGCAGTCAACGGCTTTACCCGCATTGGCGTTAACGCCACTGGGGCATTGACGCTCCGGAATGTCACGCTCAGCATGACCGACAACTCCGCGAACAATTACGCGGGCTACGCCAGCCTCATCTGTGCAGGCGGGTATACGTTGATCAGCGGCTGTAAGCTCGACGCGCAGAAATGCTGCCAAGGTCTTTATATGCTGGAAAAGGCTTCTGCAAATATTGAAGGCACCGAGTTTTCCATGAATCTGAGCAGCTACTCCTTCGGCCTGAACTTTGCTCCCAGTACAACAAGCTATGTGAGCAACTGCTTCGGCACGATCAACGCGTCCTTCCCGCTCTATACCAACGGCAAGGTCACCGTCAACAACGCAAACGGCGGCAAGCTGACGCTGAACGGCAGCGGCGCTGCGGTATACGCCACGGCTCCCAAAAACTCTACGACCGGCGGTGAGATCATCTTCCAAGATACCAGCATTGATCTGACCTCACCGGATGACACCGGTATTACGGTCGGTCCGTACAGCTCGGTAGAAATTCAGCGAAGCAAGGTCAATGTGACCGCACCGAACACCTGCGTATATGTGGACGAAAACGCAAGTCTCTCGCTGACAAGCGGCACGCAGCGGACCTGCGGTCTGTATCTGCACGGCACGAACCCTGCTGCGGGCGGTACCATCGGCATTTACACGAAAGGCTCCGTCAGCACCGGCGGCAGCATCACCGGCAGCGGCGGCCGCATCACGACCGACAATCTCTACGTGGCGATCCAGAACGTCGGAACGGGCTATGTCAGCTTCTACGACGGCACGCATACGTTCGACGCAACGGGCAGCGGCTACATTGATGCCGGCGGCGGTACGCTGCGCGTCCGCGAAACTGCCGACGTTACGATCAGCGCCCCCGTCGGTGTCTATCTCACCCAAGACAAGGGCGGCAAATTCGATATGTCCGGCGGCACGCTGAACGTCAACAGCTCCGATACCGGCCTGCTGCTGAGCAGCGGCGCGGGCAAGACCACCCTCTCCGGCGGTACGCTCAACATCACCGGCACGGCGACAACCAGCGAAGGAAAGCCCGTCGGTATCTCCGCGCGCGGCGAGATCGAATTCGGCGGCGCGACGGTCAATTTCAGAAATTGCAAACGCGACCTGCTCTCGCTCAATGCGGCAAATAAGCTCACCGGCGGTAAGCTCAGCCTTACCGGTGGCTCCATGGGCGCGCAGCTCTCCGGCGGCTTCGAGATGACCGGCGGCGAGATCGTTTCCGACTGCGCCACGATCGGCATTGCCGTTACCGAGGGCACGGCCACGCTCAAGGGCGGCAAGCTCGACCTGAAGGGCAGCGGTTATCCCTTCTACCTGTCCGGCGGCGGCGTTCTCGACTTTGCGGGCGCGACGGTCAACGCCGTCACGAGCCAGAACTGCGCACTCTTTGTCAACTATGAAAAGGACGCCTCCGGCAATCCGAGCTTTGACGGTGCTTATAAAGTCACCGGCGGCACGGTCACGCTGCAATCCGTGCAGGCGGCAGCCAACGCGCTCTATGCCTCCATTTCTGACACCTACGGCGTCTGGGTCGGCGCGGACGAAGCCAGCGCCGCCTTCACCGCAAACGTCACGCAGGCAATTCTGGCGACAAACAAATATGCCCGCTTCGCGGAGAAGGCCAGCCACGCGCTGACCCTCGTCAACGTCAAGGAAGGCTCCACGGCCACGCATCCCGCCGGTGCTGCCCTCTCCTACACGGCAAACGACGCGCCCGCCGGTCAGCACTTCTCCCACTGGGAGCTGACCATCGGCAACGACACAACGAATGTCGGCACCGACCCGACCTACACCGGCACGATGCCGGACAGCGACGCCACCCTGACGGCGGTCTATGAAGCCTGCTCCGGCGGCAAGGCGACCTGCGTCGAGCCTGCCAAGTGCGACATCTGCGGCAAGCCCTACGGCGACCTCGGCGACCACGACTTCACCGCCGAGACGGTCAGCGACGCATACTTAAAATCCAAAGCCACTTGCGAAAGCAGCGCGGTCTATTACAAGTCCTGCGCCGTCTGCGGCGAAAGCTCCAAGGGCACGGAACACGAAGCGACCTTCACCTCCGGCGACCTCGGCGACCACGACTGGAACGCGTGGATCTCCAACGGCGACGGCACGCACACCCGCACCTGCAAGATCAATTCCGCCCACACCGAGACTGAAAACTGCCACGGCGGCACGGCGGACTGCTCGCACAAGGCCCTCTGCGACGACTGCCACGGCGAATACGGCGACTTCGGTGAACATAGCTACACCGCCGAAACCGTGGACGAAATGTACCTGAAGACCGAAGCCGACTGCGACAACGCAGCGGTCTACTACAAGTCCTGCTCCGGCTGCGGCGCATCCTCCAAGGGCACGGAATACGAGGCGACCTTCACCTCCGGCGACCCCCTCGGCCACGACTGGGGCGCATGGGTCTCCAACGGCGACGGTACCCACACCCGCGCCTGCAAGCACAACGCCGCCCACACCGAGACGCAGAACTGCCACGGCGGCAGTGCGACCTGCCAGAAGAAGGCTGTCTGCGACGACTGCCACGCCGAATACGGCGACTTTGGCGCTCACGACTACAGCGCCAGAGTCGAGGCTCGGGAATATTTGAAGGCCGAAGCCAACTGTGCCCACGGCTCGATCTATTATTACTCCTGCTCCGCCTGCGGCGCGTCCTGCAAGGGCGAGGAATACGATCCCACCTTTGAAGTCGACGACAAGGTCGGACATGAGATCCTCTTCATCCTCGAAACCGAACTGTTTACGGAAGGCACGCGCTGTGGGCGGTGCGGCGAAATTTTCGACGCCCCGCAGCCGAAGATCAAATCCTTCTGGACGGACGACGGAAACTACGACGCCGCGCTCTACGCCTCCGCGCCCGGCAACTGGGTCATCTCCGATGCTGCCGATCTCGCGGCTCTTGCAAAGAAGGTCGGCGAAGGCTTCACCTTCGAGGGCCGCACCGTCACCCTCGCGGCGGACATCGACCTGAGCGGTCACCGCTGGATCCCGATCGGCTACCACTCCTCCGGCAATACCGGCGGCACCTTCAAAGGCGCCTTTGAAGGCGGGAGACATAAAATCACCAATATGCTTGCCTGCCCGCAGGACTACAGCCATACAGTCTACGAAGTGGGCCTGTTCGGCCGTGCCGAAAACGCCACGATCTGTGACCTACAGGTATCCGGCACCGTTTTCTACAACGCTGTGGGGCGCGGCTCCTCGCGTGTCGGAGGGCTGATCGCATGGCTGCGTGGCGGAACGGTCCGAAATTGCTCCTTTGTCGGCAGCGTCTGCCTGATTTCCGATGAAACGACTGCGCAGATGACCGGTGGTTTGATCGGTTATGCCGACTACGGCTTCACCGTGGAGAACTGCTATGTCATTGCGGATGTCACCACGAGCGCACCGAACACCGCCGCTTGGACGGGCGGCCTGCTCGCTTCAGCGTACAGCTACTCCGAAGCCGCCGTGATTTCCAACTGCTACGCCGCCTGCCGGCTGAGCACCAGAGCAAGCGGCACCAGCAACTACATCGGCGCGATTGGCGCCGAAGTATCCGGTGTGACCGTTTCCGGCTGCTATGCGCAGTCTGACTATACCGTCATCGGGAGCGAGCACCGGCGCGTTGCCAACGGCACGCTCCTGCCCAAGGCCGACCTGCAAAGCGCGGACGGCGTCGTTGCCGCTCTGAATGAAGTGGTCAAGAAGGATGCGAGCCGCACGCTCAACGGTTGGGTGCTCGACCCGACGCAGAACGGCGGCTACCCCGACTTCGGCGCGGCAGTCTGGTTTGAAAACAGCGCGAAGGATGAACTGCTCGACTGCCGGATCGTCCCCTTCGGCGGCACGGTAACGGCACCGACGACCCTGCCGCAGGACGATACCTACGAGATCACCGGCTGGTGCACCGACGCGGCGGGCAAGAACGACTTCGACCTGACCCAGCCCATCACCGGCAACCTCACGCTCTACGCCAAGTGGACGCTGCGCCCCGACCACAAGCACATTCCCGGCGTCTGCAAGATCGGCGCAGACGGCCTGCACGACTACGTCTGCGCCCTCTGCGGCAACGCCTTTGACTGCGAGTACACGACGCAGGTCATCCCCGCCACCTGCACAAGCGTGGGCTACACCGTCCACACCTGCGCGAACTGCGGCAACAGCTACATCGACTCCCTCGTCGTGGGCGGGCACAACTGGGTCACGACCGTCACCCCGCCGACCCATACCGAAATGGGCTACACCTACTACGAATGCTCGGTCTGCAAAGAGAACTACAAGACCGACTACACCGCTCCCGTCGGCCACGCCTTCGATGAAGGCACGGTCACAAAAGAAGCCAACTGCACCGAAGAGGGCGAGATGACCTACGCCTGCTCCTGCGGCGCGACCCACACCGCGCTCATTGCCAAGACCGGCCACGAGCTGGCGGCCACCGTCACCCCTCCCACCTGCACGGAGCTGGGCTTCACCACCCACGCCTGCAAGCACTGCGACTATACTTACACCGACACCCCCGTCGCGGCTCTCGGCCATAAGTGGGACACCGGCAGAGTCGCCGCAGCGCCCACCCTCACCGAGACCGGCAAGCTCATCCAGACCTGCACCGTCTGCAAGGCCACGAGGGAAAGCGTCATCCCGATGCTCTCCGAGTGCGACGGCGGCGAGGGCTGCCCGAGCAGCGCCTATAAGGACGTCCCCAACGTCAATAACTGGTCGCACGTCGGCATTGACTTCGTGCTCAAGTCCGGCCTGTTCTACGGCACGTCCGACACCACCTTCTCCCCCGACGGCGAGATGACCCGCGCAATGCTCGTCACGGTGCTCTACCGTCTCGAAGGCCAGCCGAAGGTCACCGGCTCCAGCCCGTTTACCGACGTTGCCTCCGGCACATGGTATACAAGTGCCGTCCTCTGGGCAGCGGAAAACAAGATCGTCAACGGCATCGGCGACGGCAAGTTTGACCCCGACGGCAAGATCACCCGCGAGCAGATGGCGGCCATTCTCTACCGCTACTCCGGCTTTAAGGGTCTGACCCTGACCGAGGGCAAATTCGCGGAGACCTACCCCGACGAGGGCAAGGTCAGCGCCTACGCGCTCGAGGCCATGCGCTGGGCAAACGCCGAAGCCCTCATCAACGGCACCGACATCGGCGGCAAGACCTACCTCGACCCGCAGGGCAACGCCACCCGCGCCCAAGTCGCCGCCATCCTCATGCGCTATGTGCAGAATGTCCTGAGGAAGTGACCCAAAAGCACCTGAGGCTCCACAGGATCGCCCTGCTTGCGTCAGGGCGCACCATGAAAGCCTGAAAAAACGACAAAACGCGCAGCACCGCCGCGAGGGACCCTCCTCGCGGCGGTGCTGCTTGACAAGTGCGTTGTTTTTCCGTATAATCGAGAGAAAAACGGGAGGATATGCTATGAAATGGATGATCGCCTCTGACCTGCACGGCTCGGCCGCCTTCTGCCAAGCCATGCTGCGACGCTTTCAAGAAGAGAACGCGGATCGGCTTCTTTTGCTCGGCGACCTGCTTTACCACGGGCCGCGCAACGACCTGCCGGAGGGCTACGCCCCGAAGGAGGTCATCGCGCAGCTCAACGCCGTGCGGGAGCGCCTTCTCTGCATTCGGGGCAACTGCGACGCGGAGGTCGATCAGATGGTGCTGCAATTTCCCATTCTGGCCGAATATGCCGTCCTGCCCTACCAAGACCGGCTGATCTACGCCTCACACGGCCATATTTGGAACCCGCAGCACCTTCCGCCCCTCTGCGGCGGCGACGTCTTCCTCTTCGGCCACACCCATATTCCCTTCTGCGAGAAGGTCGGCGGCGTTCTCTGCCTCAATCCCGGCTCCGTCTCCCTGCCGAAGCAGGACAGTCCGCGCAGCTACATGACCTTCCGAGACGGAACGTTCGAGTGGAAAGCGCTTGACACCGGCGCCACCTACCGCACGGCGCTTCTGTAGCGCGACCGCCGCCCGCGCAGGTTTTGACGGAACCATCAGCTCTTCGCAATATGCTCTCGCTCGACGGCACATAACACAGCGCCTCGGCTTCCTTCGTGGAAGCCGAGGCGCTGCTGATTTAATAGGCCTTTCGTGCCACAATATGAGAAGCTATGTCGCAGAGATTTCTCAGCCGTTCTCCGGCAGCTTGATG